>Ga0315284_10003003_pt1 | contig 24041 bp, 17 predicted proteins | sample YL17G09_16_MG_FD_203696 | JGI IMG/M metagenome (GOLD analysis project Ga0315284, IMG submission 203696) | Sediment microbial communities from Yellowstone Lake, YNP, Wyoming, USA - YL17G09_16 | ecosystem: Environmental > Aquatic > Freshwater > Lake > Sediment | place: USA: Wyoming | collected...
AAAATTATAGGCATCCATTCCGTTGATCATGGTACTTTCTTCAATTTCTGGTAAAACCAAAAATTCCTGTTTGATTCTCATAAAATAATCACTAATTTCTGTAGATAATTTTTCAAATTGAATTTGTGTATCAAAGACTTCTGGTGGATAATACTTTAATAACACATATTGTCTCTTAAACGTTTTTTCCCATAACCGACTATCTACCATAGGACTCGTGCAAATCCTCAACTGATCGATCCAAATGAAATGTGGATCCACATATTTGATACCATCTATTGGAATAGTTTTAATTCCCGCATAGACACGTTTCGGAACATACGAAATGTTACAATATAATCTCCAATTCACATATATAGCATATGATTCATCATGTTGCGCCTCTTTCCCATTAATATGTTTAAATTTTTTTTCATACATCAGATTACATAATTCTACTAAATCTACAATGGGTGACGGAGAATAAAAATCAATATCACTCAAATGATAATCATCATAAATCGCATCTGCTGGATTTTCCATCTTAATTAATTCGTTAATGGCAGTTCCTCCATAGATTTTCCGTTCCTTTCCCCTAATATAATCCAGAATAATATTAATAATTTCTCTTTGTTCATAAATAGTGGGTTCCATTAATTCAAAACTCTTTTTTTCAGCAATATGTATCACATCCGGCAATTTCTTTAGTGTTTCTGCATAATCTTCCGGTTCATAATAATTCTGATATACCATTTTGCGACCATTTTGTTTTGACATATAATGGGTATATTGATATATAGATATGCTGATATTTTTTATATTAGATATAGAAAATATCAATTTTTTATTGGTTTACCTTGTAGGTTGTTTTACATTCTTTACAAATATAAAATTTAGTCATTGGTTCATCAGCACTTCTTGTTTGTAATTGATAAAATGAATACTGTGTACATTTACAATGTTTGCATGGCTTCCATGGCACCGTAGGAAGATTGTTCAATTTTTCTTCTGTATTATTTTTTCGCTGAATTATCTTTTCCCAGTTATCTGTATCGCGCTCTTCTGGTGATAAAAATGCCAAATTATATCCATTGATTTTTTTATTAGAAACATCAGTAATAATTTTATTAATAGTTTGTTTATTTTGCGAACAGTCATAAATCAAATTTCTGATGACATCTTTATAGACTGCATGATATACGGTTGGATCACTATTCCTAGTACAATACTGTTGGGTGTAATCATAAATACCCTCTTCGATATCCGTGATACTTTGCTTATCTGTCACATATTCTTTGATAGATTTGATGGTTTTGGCCCTCAATGGATTTGGAATATAAAACTCGATAGTTGCCATTATGATATGAATATAGTATTAATATCGTAATAGCTTTTTAAATATCATTTTTTTAAGAGCGATTCATTACATCAAATCCAGCATCGATTACCCATTTTTTCACTGGCAGGATATTTCCATTGACATCATTGAATGGGATATTAATATCCAAATTATATAATGGATAATTGGATCGGTAATACACTTCTAATTCATTGTGAGTTGTCTCAAACAACCCATAGTCTGCTTTCTTACCAAATAATGTATGTGTTGCTGACAGCGGACCCAATATATTTTTTACTGGATTATTGCGCGAGATTTCATACAAATCGATCATCTCACCTACTGACGCAATATATGATAACATTTGCCCAATTTCCATCTTATTCAAAATAGTCCCATATCCACGTCGACGATATTTGTTGATAATATTAATCGGATCATGTTTACCAACAAAATATTGGATATCACGGTTCACCAATGTCATGTATGCACTGATTGCACTAGGTAATAATTTACAAGTGGTTCCATTATAGTATGATCTGACACAGGGCAAATGGAATCTAGCAACTGCGCCTGCCAAACAAATGTCTCTAATCCGGAATATTTCTAACGGACGTTTCAAAAATTTTGATGATATTTTGTATTTCAAATTTTCGGTGAATTTAATAAAGACATTTTTACTATCAGATTGGTCAAATTCATAAAAAATTGTATTTACTTGGTCCGGTTTGATTTCATGCACTGGACGTGAGACATTATTGATAACGATTACAATTTTAGAAATATCTGTGATTTTGACTAATTCATAATAAATCGGATTTTTGATTTTGTCTCCTAGAATGACCATTGTTTTTCTATCATTTTCCAGTTTTTTCTGGGTGTACATTCCATAGAAATAGTGTTTCACATCCAAATTCTGCTTATTTTCCATGATATATTCATATGTAAATGGATGAGTATTTTCCAAGCATTGTTTCTTTAAACATTCTTCATCGATATAAATTGCCAATGTTTTTTCTGGAGTGATTTTCAAATCAGCATCTTTGATATCTGCATATTTGTTAGTTAAATTTTTGTAAACCATATTCTTGGTATGAATTACATTTTCCACATATGCTACCATATCAGAATGATCGCATGCCATATCCACATCCGCATCGGCATAATATGTATCGCAAAATATATTAAAATCATTAGTTGGATTTGTGCTCAATAGCGGATTGTATTTTGGCATGAGAGCTGCCATGATTCCTCCAGTGATGACCATATGGTCCCAACAACAGCCATCAAAAACATCAGTTTCCGCAGTCCCCGTCATGAATATATTCAATCGCTCTTTGAATTCAGTAATGTTTACAATACCATCTTGGCAGATAATATTCTGTTTGACACCCATAATATTTGTACGAAGATGTATACATGTTTCCGAAATACAGTTCACTAAATAGGGATTCAGATTGGGGTGATAATGACTAAACTTGTAAACAGGTAATTTGCATGCTACATCTATATCAATGACATAACGATCCGTTTCTTTAGTATGACTTTTTAAGATATTTTCCTCATGTACAAGCGAGAACCAGGCATATTTTATGAGATACAAGAAAACTGGAGCATATTTGGAAAAGATCTGTTGACACTCATTAAGAATTTTTTTTTGGAATACATAATGACAGTAATCTTTATGGATCAACAAATTGCAAATTAGATAATATTTCTCCCGTTCTGATAGAATATCATTCGATAAAAATTCGGCAATCATATCACTAGGGATAGTTAATTTGGATATATTGGTGATTGGATAATGAGTTTTTTTGGGATCAAATCTAGTTTTCTCTTTTGAGGGTGGGTAATCGGATCCATAATTTTTTGAAATGTGTAATTCTTTAATGATTTCTTGCAGTTTGATTTCGATTTTTTCTATTGGAATATCCCATTTAAATTTCATATTGAATTTTCTCTCCATAAATTTACGATTTTCAGATAACATACCATTGGATGGTGTATCCCAGTACGTATGATCACTAATTCCTGATAACAATTTAATCAAATATTTGTCAATCGTCGTGTCTGATAATCCATAATGTCTAAAAAACATCTTTTTTTGAAAGAACTGAGAAAGATACGGTTTAGGTGTATCATAAATTGTCATCCATTCTTGCACATCGATTTTTTTGGATTCTAGCATTAAGTATACTAGCTCCTGATCGGATGTTGAAAATAAATCGTCCTGTAATAACTCACGTAAGATTTTGGTAGAAACGGTCGTCATCCCAGATCGAATAATTGGCATATTAACAAGTGCAAATGGAGACAGAACAAATGAAATTAGATTTCTAAGTTCCATCAACTGCGCAACATCTGTATTTTTATCAAAAAATAACTTGATATGTTCGGCGTTGTTCTCGCTTGTATCATGATCATTTCGGAGACAGACAATTATTATCCTATCATATGTTTGCGATAAGATTTTCGTTTTTGTAAATCGATTGTCAGATGCATTAAATGGAACATAAAATGGATTTTTGTAATCACATTGAATAACACGATCCAATGCTGCGGCTGTATCGAGTAATGTAATATCGTCTATTTGTTCCATAGTTGTATGACTAATTGTTGGATAATATGTATAAAATATAAATATTATCAATTTTTTAGGGTTTAATTATTTCATAAAACGTCATTCGTAAATCTATTTTAGATGGACCATTATAATTTTGATTATTGATGACGTATTTGACATGCTCTTTTGTAGAAAAAATTGCATCAATCGCATAGGTGATAATATTCGATTCAAACAGACTTTCTACCAGTTTTAATGCAAGCTTACTTGGTATATTAGTTTCTTTTGAGAATGATATTGGAATAAAATTCGTTGAGTGATATCCCAGATAAATTATCGCGATGGCTTGCAATATCGTACATGAAATGTTAACTTTTTTTGATCCTAACATAGCATCGAATGTGGCTAAGCCCATCGTTGGTTGCCATAAAAGTTTTGTTTTGTAATGGTTATCAACGTATTCCAACACTTTGGAAATTTCATCTGGATAGATAAGATTCATATTCGATGTATTCGTGATATTCCAATGAGCAGATCGTAATACTAATGGCTTGATGGTAATATTGTTCACTGTATTTTTTTTCAAAAATCTCTCACGACAATATTTCACATCGTCAATACATTTAATCATCCGGATTACATCTGGACTTTTTTTTTCAAATCTTTTATAGAGAACCAAAAAATCCATCTTCTGATTCACATAGTGTGGATTTATAAGTCTAGTCTGCATGAATTTCTGATAAATTGGCATCACCTGTTGATGATCTGCGTAGTTGACTAAAATATTAGCTATTTGATATATTTTTTTCTGACATTTTTTTATCATGGGTATCCTCAGAAATAACGTATTAATGTGTTCACATAATAGATAAATGACAGATGGAGTATCTAAAATGTGTTTGTTAATACGTGTTAATAAAGGTCTATCGATGCAGATATAAAATGGTAACGTGGTGAAACTATGAATAGATACTACATAATCAATTACCTGATAGATATTTTTTTTACTCACATGGTTTAGTTCTTTAGAAACATTATCTATTAATGATGTATTTGCGATATGTGCTGACATGATATGTTTAAAAAATAAATATCGATTCACGATGAATAGGATATCTACATGGCCATCCCCAAATGCTTTTGTATTTTGGGCAACAAATTGAGGCTGACAATGTTTCAATATATGATATAACTGTTTCACAACATATTTGTATGATTTCCATTGATATAAATAACTTGCTAGATCCATTTGTGGGATTTGTGGTACGATCAATTCGATTTTTGCCATCAGAGTATCGATTACAAGATTCAGAATGATGTTAGCATCTAATGTTTTTATATAAGAGAACATACTATGTGTTGTATAATGATTGGCATCTCCGATATTATCAAACTGTTGATATTTATCAAATACGTTCGTATGCGATGTATCATGCACTATTTTTTGTAATATGGATTTCAGGTCATGCATTGGACGTGATCGTAATGGAATAATTGTACTACATAACGACGTTTTGTCCAGATTGATCGTATATGGATTACGTATTTGATTCTGAATTTTAACAGATTGTAAAAATTCCATTACTTGAATTTATGATATATAATAGTATATATCATAGATTAAATTCTTTTCAATTTTCAATTTTTTTGGTTAGATACGATGATCCGAATTTAACAGCCATATAAATAATAGCAAGAAGTATTCCTCGGACGAAATATCCTTTCATCCCATCCATGGGTGGCAAATACTTATCCAAATATTGTGCTACAAATGGATGTACCAATAATACAAATGTAATTGCCATGACAACTGGAATGATCATATAATCTGTTGTATAATCGCTATTTTGTTGCTCCAATGGACTGTGTTGTTCGATTGTCCGATGCGATCCAGTGTCCGAAAATCCCTCTACATTAGCATGATTCTGTGGTGCATGATCTTTTTTATTCTCTGGTGGTTGTGAATGACAATCATTTTCAGCTGACCACCCGACTGTAGACTGTGGTTGGGTGTCGTTCTCTGCTAATCTTGTCATCATAATTTCTTGTTTTTGCTGTTGTAGAATTTTTTGTTGTTGGAGTATTTGCTGTTGTTGTTGATATAATTGCTGTTGCCTTAATTGTTCTTGCTTGATCTGTTGTTCAATGACTTCACGTTGGTCTTGTGTTTGTTGTTCTTGTTTGGTCTGTTCTAATTGTTGTTGGATATATGCCATATGTTGTGGATTTAATTGAGTGGGTTCATTTTTTGGTATTGGAGTTCCCATTGTGACTAATCCAGTAGGATTAGATCCATTGGTTAGTCCACTATAGGTTCCAGATGAATTATTTCCATTAACTATACTAGATGGCTGATTATATTGTTGTGATAATTTATTAGTAGACGCAATATCATTCAATATGTTATTTTGTTGTGTATGATAATTGTTGTTCATTTCGTATAACATCGTCGTAGATTTTATATCTAAAAATAAAACGTAGAATTAATCCTTTATGCAATCTGTTGTATGGTGTATCATGTGTTGATCATGGCATGCTGTAGTGCAGCATTTAGTCCGAAAACATTGTTGACAGACAATTTCTTGTTCCATATGTTTTTGGCAATTCATGCAGATATTTTTATTTAGTTGCCATTGGGCTAACCGATTAGCAATCACAATATATCTACTCCATAATGGAACTGATTCGTCTTGCTCCTGTCCATCTACATCCAAAGATGCGACTGGAATTTTACACACCTCAGATTCCTGTAATAATCTGTCATCTAATGATCCATATGAGAGAACATTCAATCGTTTAATCTCTCTGATATTTAAATTAGCATAGATACCCTCATCCATTTCATGTAACACCAATACATCTCCATACATTCGTTGATTTCCATTGATCCTCGTAGCGATCTGGTTTACGTACTGAGTGGCGCATTTATTAAAATAGAATACCAGATTGTATTTCAAATGAGTACATGGAACAGTATTGATATGGGATTCCTCTGTGGATTGCACTCCATAAATGACAGACAACAAATATTCTACTTTTTGATAATAATATTTGACCACACTATTTTCTTTAATCAAAATAGCAGTATGAAAATATCGTCTTCGAATGACACGAATGATATCATCTTTTGTAATAGACCCCATTTTAACATATTTTTCCTGTGATAAATCATATTCATTGGCAATGATAATACATGAATTTTCAATGACATGATGACTCAGACTAAACAAACATCCAATATTATTCATAATTTCTGGATGTGTAATCGAGTTTTCATAACTCTTCCATTGTGGTTCCGAATAGATCAATTCCATGAACCGTTTGGGGGTGGAATACGATCCTTCTGTATGATACATACATTCCTCTGGTGGCATGTCAGGAAAATCATTTTGCGCCATGTGACAAATTTCCAAAAAAAAATCATCATTATTTGTGATTGTGACAAAGCTAATATACGGTGCCATCACCGACCAGATATAGTCATTGAGTTTTTCTTTTAATGCACGTCTGGTATTTTTGTTATGTTCCCGATAAAGGAGAGGAAATGCAAATTCCTCCATCCGATCAAAATTACATTTATTCTTGGTAATGATAGCAATGGTGGGCATTATAATATATGTTTCTATACGTTATTATAGATTTATCTTGAACGTCTTTGAACATATTTTTGATACTGATTTTGGATCGATCCGAAATTGATAACATTTCGAAGAATCTGTATGATGATATATTTTTTTGCTTTGTTGTATGGCATTCGGCCCATGGTATGTATATGATTGTGTGGTAAATAGACCGATAATCATCCCAATTACCATAGATGATACGATGATAATGATAGTCCGTAGCATCGAATTACTATTATTAGGTGATATTATCCTAACTTTTGTGGATTTTTTCCATATATTTTATAATTTTATATACTCATAATATATAAAGTAAGATGCAATTTGCAAGTTCGACGATATTTATTTTGGTTGTCATGGGGTTTGCTGCATATCTAATATATTCCCAACAACAATCATTAGCGAATCCTTTGTTGTTCCAACAATTACAACAACCACAACAACCTAAACAATCATCTTGCCCACCATGTTCCAAATGTGTCAATCATCAACCGCAACCCCAACCAGTTCCGCAAATTACGAATGTCAATGTGCAAACTGATGATGATCCATACTCGGATTCTATCAAAAAACAGGATTTATATACTATGTATGATCCTCTTACGTATCCACAATTAAGATTACCAAGAGAGGTACTTGATTCCTACAACGAATACTATGAACGTACTGGAACATATCCACCATTCAACATGGCGACTCAACCAAAGCTATTTGATAATCCGATCTTAAATGGACTTTTGTACAAGATCTGTGATGATATTGAACCATTTAACGATAATATTCCAAGTTCTGTGCCATTGTTCCGCGTTAAATCTGTCAAAAATGCAAATCGATATTTTTACTATGTTGTGGACCAACGATATTTGAGCAAGATAGAAATGAAAATTCCATTGGATAATGTTAAAGTTAATGGAAAAATCTATCCGAATGCAGACTTTTATGGTTTACCTGAATTATTTGATGACGACATTATTACTAACATCCCAATCTATCCAGAAGCTAGATTCAGGGTCAGTTTGTATAAGACATATCATTTTCCTTAGATATTAAATGTGTATTAATTAATGCAAATTTAATAATGCTCATCCTCTTATGTACAAATCAGACCAATTGAACAAAATCCCTGTATTTGTAACGACGCGATCAAATAAAATGGAATCTCCATCCATAATGTGGAATTGTGTATCACCACTGATTTCAAGATGGAAATCCGCATCGAATTTTTTTGTAAGACGCTTATTTCCAACAAATTTTGTGTTGGGAGAATATTGGCGATATGTATATGTACCAGCTTTAATGGTATAGCATAACACCCTATTTGTATTTGGATATGTTTTGACCAATATTTTGTCAATTAGTGGATAATGAATACCATCTTTATCAGTGAGAACATATTTGGCTACTTTTTTGTTCATTAAATCAGTAAACTTATTAATCAACTCCATATTGTGCATTTTTTCTGCATAATCCACGACAGTGCGACCAATATCGTCTTTGATGGTAAGGTCCACTGGGTATGATAACAGGAGCGCGATTATATTTAATGATACATCAGTAACAGCCATCATTAATGCAGTCTTACCAGATGTATTTTGAATGGCAGTATTGGCACCAGCTTCTAATAATGCTTTAATGATAATAGTATTCTTTTTTTGTACAGCCAACATCAATGCTGTCTTACCACCTTCAATTTGGTAATCCAAATTTGCCTTATGTGAAATGGCAAAAATAACTGCTTCATCGTGGTCATTTTCAGTTGCCTTTAATAATCCATGCATATTATCATGATCACGAATATTAATATCTGCACCCGCATCCAATAATACTTGTGCAATATCCAGTTTATTGGTAGCAAGCGCAATTCTAATTGGTGTTTTTCCTTTTGATGATTGATAATCTACGTTGACTCCTCTTTTTACCAACGCTTTGGTGAGTTCTAAATTATTTTTATCGACTGCGTAATATAACAAAGATACTGGTTGTGGGTCGTATTTGTCGGTTACCATACGATCCAATTTTGCTCCATGTGCGATTAATAATGTAGCGATCGTATTTTTTTTATTGTCAATTGCATAAGCTAGCATGGATACTCCATCAAACTGATAATTTGGATCTAATTGGTTTTCAATCAAATGTGCAAAGTAATCCACCATGTCATGATCAATCATATGCTTCAATAGCGAGTAGCCGTTGAATTGTAGTTGTTCAATGTTATTTCCATATCGCACCAATAATTGGAACTTCTTGAATTTTCTGAGGAATTTTTCGAGAATGGAGTCTGTGAAAACTGGAATTCCCGATTGCATCAGTAATTCTACGAAATCCATTTTATCCTTTCGAAGTGCATCATATAGGGCATCCTGTTTCGCTTTAGTAATTTGTTTCACATCGATTGTATTTTTTGCATTTAATATCATCTTTACCATTTCGATATTATGATTTCGAACAGCCTCTAATAATGTATCACTGGAATATGAATTTATTTCATACGAAAGTGCAAATTTCAAAGCATCTGGAAAATTATTACGAACAATGCGATATAGTTTTTTTTCTAATTCGTATTTGGTTGGCATAACTCCGTGTTTCACCAATGCGTTCACCAAGTCCATTTCACCGGCGAGTAATGCATCGTATAACACCACATCAAGTGATTCATTCAATGGGCTCTTTTGTTTTACGAATCCTTGCAAAAGTTTTTCGAATTCATCAGTTTTGTGCAAAGACAACAATAAATTAGCAACAGTTTTTGACATGTTTGATTGATAATCTGTAGTTATCAGTGATCATGTCTTATAATATTTTTTTCAATTTTTTTGAGATAAAACATATCTAATAGATGTTGATAATGGATGATTTACTCATGATTTATATTACCTATTGTGTTAGTATACATTTTGTATATCATATTTTGATTAATTTTCCAATGAAAATTGTCATAATATGGATGTTTCCTAATACACTCATTACATATTCTATCCTAACCAACCTGTTTATCCAGACCCACTTTGGTATTATACTAGATAGATTCCGGATAATGTGTATTCTGATGATCTTATTAATGCTTAAATAGTGGGAGACAATATCATACACAACAATACAAATTATCGTCATTTCATATAGAAATGAGAACATATAAAACATTCAATTATCCAGACCAAGTAGCCGGATCTGGTGATAAAACATTATTAACAGGAATACGACGAGTCAATAATCGACATCAAGTCTATATTAGTGGATTCTATGAACCAAACCAAGGGAGTACAATTTCCTTCATCTATAAAGGGAAACTGAATGGAAATGGCGCATGGTATCCACTAGGATTCCCATCATTGGAAAATCAAACAGTCACGAGCACTAGTCTCTATGGTCCTAACAATGGAGAAATATTAGGAAATATTCAAGTTGTAGGAAACTATATGACTGAACAAACGGGCACAGCTGCTCTTGGATGTATATATCAAGGACCATTAGATGGAACAGGCAAATGGACAACATTACTACCCACTGCTGATCAACCAGTCTTAAATACCATTGCCCATAGCACCATGGGACATCTGGCAGTTGGTAATTATGATACGCAACTTAATGAAGGACGCGCATTTATTTATGACATTAAATCTAACATATATTATGACATTATAAAGGATGATGCAGAAAGTATCACGGCGTATGGCATTTGGCATAATGGTGACTCGTCGTATACCATCTGTGGGGGCTATACAGATATTCATGCGGCTACCCAAATTAATGTGGGTTATTTGGTAGACTGGGATAATGAACGTCATACATTACGCCATTGGAGAAGTTATAATTATGATAATGATCCGGGGAAAGCCGTAATTACGCATTTTGATGGTATTACCTCAGATGGTAATGGTGGGTATAATTTAACGGGAGATTGGGTAGGAGTTGATTCCAATAAATTTGGCTTTCAGGCACATATTAAGAGAAATAAATGTCATCGATTCAATAGACATGCCACCTGGGCACCGATTAACTATCCAGGTTATGCGCTAACTTCTGGTAATTCTGTTGATCGTGATGTTGTGATTGGTGTCTATACAGATTTGCCGAATATCAATGGATTTGTCTCGTTTTTAAAAAAATAATGATTCATTAAATGGTTATTTTCTCTTTGTGTACGAGGATATAGTAGATGACTACTGAGATATCTTCTTCTTTCTTATGTTCGGCATGTGCATAGACATATTTGTATTTGATAAAATATGATGCAAGTGCCAGGATGATATCTAGTTGGATTTTGTCATTGATGATTCCACGAGAGGTGGTGAGTAATGATTTCATATAGAAATTCTCATTAGGTTCTAGTTTTAGGCCGTATTGTAACAGTTCTTTAGTAAGATATGATTCTGGGGTACGCAGGTTGACGTTAGCCCATGACCAAATCCAGATATTGGAATGTGCATAATAGGTACCTAGTATTTCTGATTCGGATTCGAATACTAATTTGTTATCATCTTTGTTATAAAATTTGCAGATATCGCGTTTAGTACCATAATCGACTGTCTCTAGAACCATATTGGTATTCTTTTCTAAATATCCCATAATCGGTCGATTTTCATCGTATTCCGCTAATGCACGTTGTATAATATATCTCATATCCATGGTATGTATTATACTTACTATTAATATTAAATATTTTCCTTGTACGAAATTTTAGAATATTCTTTTGGCTTTTTATGCAAAAAACTATCCACATTAAATCCAGTTTCACTGTCATTGTCCATAGACATAAACACATTTTTTTTCTTTTGGGTTGTGATAATATCTTTGATATTTACCAGATTGGTACTAGCAAATCCCCGAATTTCTAATGTTGATGGATCTACCTTAATATCATCTATACGAACGATGGGTGGGAATCCTCCGACTGGCTCAAATTGCATCTCTATATATTAATCATATTATTTACCATCAATCAAATTTCACAGTTAAACTATCTGACGAATCGTGTTGTGTGAAATTTTCGATTGAATTCTTGTCTGTTTTATTCACTTGGTCTTTTTTTACATCTCCCGTGACATAGGTATATTTTTTATAGTGTCTAATGTTACAACAAATTCCTTTGTTATCGCAACTGAATTTAATGTATTCATCTGGTTGAAGTGGACTGATGAAGTTACTATACAAAAGTCTATGTAAGGCAACCTTTTTATTTTTGAAATAAAAATTCACATATGTTCCTTTATTCTTATTGTTGACGTTTGTTACGTATCCTGTCCAAATACAACATTGCGTTCCATCGAAGATACTATTTTTGATATATTTACAGATACGTTTCATATCATTAATTTGTAACTTCCATTGGATAGGAACATTAACTAGTTGATTTCTAATCAATTCTTTGAATATTTCATTCATATTTGCCTTTTGCGGAACAATAGCAGATTCTACCAGTTCATCAGAAAACGTTTCATCCGAATCGTCTACACTCGATGATAATGATGAATCTGGTGTGATAGTATCGAATATTTCATTTATTTCATCGAAATTAATTGATGATATTTTTGAAATAGTATAATCATTTACGTTATATTCATCTAACATATTATAATCTATGGATACTAATTTCTGAGACATTTGTCTTGTTATAATTAAGTTATATATTATTCATGGAACGAATAATATATAACATCCATTTTTTGTAACTGGGTGGAAGGACCTCCCACAAAAATTATTTTTGATAAATAATTTCAGTTTTACTTGGGTAAATATTTTTCGATGCATAATAAAATTTCATGTAGATATTTTTCTTAAAATTATCATACTTTTTCACTAGTTTATCCACAGAATCGCTCGTATTTTTCGACATATCATAGACAATTCCATCATAGGGATGGAAAATATACATATAGGTATTATTCTCCGTGATTTCCATTTCAGATGCATTATACACATAGATCATGATATCATATAATTTGGATAGGATATATAATTCCACAACATAATTAGTAAAACTTGTAATGCTCATACTAAGTTTGGTAATAAAATTGGATAATTTTTTATGGGGAATATATGGTATGATGTTTTTTAGATTATCTGTATTGCTATCTGATAATAACCAATCAATGACTTGACTTTTATAGATATTTGATAACTCGGTTTGTAGTAAACTATAATAGCCCAAATTTCGGTATTCATTGTTGTCATAGGGATGCATCAACCAGAAATACCCGTTCGCAAAGATACGGAAGACAGTATTATTATTTTCTATGATATTTTGGATATAAACATGCTTATTTGTTCCTAGCGATTCTGGATAATCGTTTAGTGGATTTTCTCTATTTAGTTGGATATAATTTTGTGTAATATCGATATCTGCTTGTTTAGTGAATTTAGGAAGTTTGTCTTTTCCAAATATTTCTGCCAACAATTTTTCAGTATTCTTGTTAGTACCAACAATGATTTCCTCCCCAGCTCGTTCTCGAATAACATTATAATTGATAATATCGGCTACTGTATGATCATTAATATGTAAAATTTCATGTGCTTTCAAATCATTTTGAATAATTTCATCACCCACTTTGTTAATATATTCTAATAAATTCTTCTTTTTGATATTGAATGTACAGATATTTTTATTAACATTCCAATTACAATATGGTAGCGATCCACATGTGTTTTTGTTATCATAATCATTACAGATTTCTCGATTATTGAAAAATTTTACAGATGCATAATCGATTTTTTTGTCATCTGGCATCACATGAATCCATTTTTTATCATTACTAGATGCACCGCCTTGTAGAGTAGTTATTAAATTTTTGTATTTGGTAAGTAATTCGTTATCGCATATTTTATACAAGATTTTTTTGATTTCGATTTTTTTATCATTTTTTTGTATCTTGGGATTATGAATGATATTTACTAATGCCTTATGATATTTTTGCCCATTTTCTGTATTATTTAAATAGTAACTCAAATGTAATCGAAATAACTGGTACATTTCGATGTCGTAGTTACTCTTCGCTACATTATAAATCCGATCATCAATAACATAATTGTCATTTCCTTTAACGATCTCATTGTCAATGAGATCTTCATCTGATTTATGTTTGATTATCAAATTGTGTTCAGTAATATAATCCTGGGTTATTTCCTCCTTCGTAATAGGAATTACAAAATTGTTTTCTGTAATCAATGAGGTGACAATGTAATTTTTATTTTTTTTGTCTGTGTAATACAACCCAATAGGAATCAGTTTGACACTTCCTTGTGTGAATTCCATGATCTTCGATAAATAATCCACAGTATGTTGGTATGTTTGAATATAACTATCTAAGGAGACAATAATTGGTAAATTATAAATAGATCCAGAAAATGTAGTTGGGATGATGTATCCTCCATTTGTGACTAAATATTTACATTTGTAACGGGTGTCAATGATTTGTGATTTGGGATGATATTTTTTATCTGGACTATGTGATAACATTTTTACCATATTTTTTGCAATGAAGGATTCTTGGGAATGGTCACGAACCAAAACACTGTATTCGGAGTAACAATTCAGACGATAATAATCAAAAATATGATTGATAATATTATTCGGTTCATCTGCATAGGAATATGTTTTTTTTATATCTAATTCGATAGTTGTCACATTATTCTTTGTTACCATGACGATCGGATAAAAATTCTTTTTTTCTTTGATCATTAAAATCGATTCTCTGGTTGGGTCCTTTAGGTCAAACACATTCTCTGAATTACTGCAAGTAACATAATAGTCCACTTTGATTCGTTCTTTCTCGAAATTTTTCTGATAAACACGAATTTTTCTGTTAAAAAATACAACACAAATGCCATTCTTTCGGATGACACCTGGTGTGCACACTAAATCATTAATCAATAAATAATCTATGAATTCTACATTTTTTAGGTATTCCACATAGGATGCCGCGGTTCTGAAATTATTCCGGATATCCCCATTATTTAAGCTGGTGAATAGTAAATTATGTTTGTCATGTTCTATGGCGTATACTAATTTATGTAGTATATCGTCAATTGTCATATCGAGTGCAGATTCCAATGCACTAAGATATTTAGATTGATTATGTCCAATGGATGATTTCACGCCATATTTAAAATAATATCCAGTCAATGTTTTTATCATATTATGTCCATGCATTTCTAAATCTTTGTTCAACATATTGTTCAGTAAAATATCTAGATATTTTGGCAAAAATGCAAATCGTCCTTCTTCCACTGCGATATTATCTTGTAGAATGTAGATTTGTTCGTTATCAGTCACATTGACAGTTGGCTCGTCTTCTAGTAAACCCATTATTTTCAAATACAATTTTTTCTTTTTCGGATTTTTTGATAATAGGTGATCTTTAATGAAACAACAGGGTGCTGCGTTATTGCTTTTACCAAGAATGCCAATATACATATGTTTTCCATTATCTTCTGGGTTACAGGCATAATACACAAAATTTTCACCACTATCATCCAGTGGTAATTTCATGGCACGTAGCGTTACTTCTTTTCCTCTTTTCGCGATATTTCCATTATCATCTACTTTCACGGTACGAGCATAATGTCCAAATGGTGTACCATTTAATGTATCATACCAAACATATCCCTTGAGGGTCAATTCATCTGGATCAAGATATTGTTGCGGTCTTCTTCTGGTATCGAGTCCACTATTTTGGCATTCTTTAGACCACTGTTGTTTGGTATCATGTAAATCAGATTTTAACCGTTTTATATCTACTTTTATCATCTGTTTAATGAATTGTTGTGGTGCGGAAGTTTCTTTATAAATTTGCTCCACTTTATTACGGCGTTTAGCAATGTTGGTAAGTTTCATTAATCGATCCTTCATTTGTTGTCGCGCTGGATTTTTATTCAAGTATGTATCTACATAGAGATAAATCAGAATATTCATGAATTGGGTAATTCTGATAAGCTGGTCTGTATCTCTCGCACCAGCAATACGTAATTTATATCGATCACGTGTTTTTCCTTGAATATCTACAGTAATTCCAGGTGATTTATATTTAGGAATATTTTCTAACTTCTTCAATACTTTTCTGGATTTTTTTATATACGGATGTTTTACCCGGACCATTTCGATTTCTTGAAATGCCTGTTTTTCAGTAATGTTAAATTCTTTGCTGATTTCGCTTGCTAACAATTGATCATTATATTCATAATTTCTCATAAAAAAGATAATTCGATGTTCTACTTTTGATTTGTTCTCATATTTACTAATCCTTTTGTATCGAAGATATGTTCCATATTTGCTCAATTCTTCCGCACCCGGTTTAGTTTGTTTACTCGCACGTTTTCTCGGTTCTATTACTAGTGTAATATATGGAAAAAAGTTCCTTGCAAAAGATGATAAATCATTATGATCAATTACATATTTTCCCGGTAATTCGAATCGTTGGATTGTACTAATAAATGCAAAGCGAAAATCATTATTTGATGGAATGAGCAAAGCATTCTTTTTCCTAAAATTTTCATCATTAATTTTTTTGACAATTTTTCTTACATATTCATATGATACCAGCACATCCTCCATGGTTCTATTATATTCTTCCTTCCATTGAATATGGTAATCAATTCGACCGGTATCATTTAATCCGACACTAACATATTCATCAAATACATTATTTGTCTTGGCATTCATATGACGGATTTTAATCTTAAAACTGATCCCATATGGTGCATTTTCGAACCATTTCATAATCATGTCTTTGTTTTCATTTTTTGCGAGTTCTTCTTTATTATACCGAGTCTGGGTCATTCCATTGATAGGCTGATATTGAACAAATGGATATTCTTCTGACAGATTAAAATTATCAAAAATTCTAAACAAATCCAATTTGGCATATTTTTCAGAGACATATGTACGGAGAACACTGTGCATGACATTGCTTTCTTTGAAAAATTTGATATATTTTGTATAATCAGTAGCCTTGGTAATTTCTACATCCCTCATAATTTCATTTTCTAAAATCAAATCATTGTTTATTGTTTCGAATATTTTTTTTGTTTTATTCATTTCGACAATCTTTTCAGATTCCAATGACTTTCGTTTTAATAAAATCAAAATATTATTGAAATCTTCAATTTGAATTTTTGGATAGTAAACCTTTATATAGACATCAAATAGATTTGATATTTCCTCAAAATTTGGGTTGTAATCTAACCCTAAATCATTGTAAATATCTGTCATAAATATTTCATTACAGGTGTAATATCCGTCATATTCAGTTAATGTATTTTGGTCATCATCGTCCCGTTTAATTTTTCCTTGACGTTTCATGTTATCCCTCATTTTTTTTAGATTACCACGGAGATCTTCATAGATACCCAAATTTGGATTTGGTTCAATGTCAATATGTGCGATATCATTTTTGATGACCCATTTTTGCCCAACCATCACTTTATTCACGACACCATTAATCAAATATTCCGACCAGAAATATTGATATGATGGAATAATATAGGGATTTTTCCCATAAATATCATTATTTTTGAACCCACAACAAATTTTTCCATGTATTTTTTTGATTGTATCATCCGGATAAATGTACTGGTGGGTAATATAATTTTTTTCATAGATATTTTTCAAATTAGCATCAAACATATTCGTATCGTTGCTTTTATCAAAAGTTGCTATTTTATTGTAAATATTATCATATGTTTTTTCACTGAGAATCGTTTTAATATCACGTGTAGTAATATTAACATTTTTATCTACATCATCTAATTCACTGAAAATAGATTCTATATCATCTGTATCATCCAGATCTTCTAGATCCTGGTCTGATGATTCATTACTTGTCGGATCAAATGGACGGTCTTCATTTTGCCCACCAACTAATTCATCATCAGATCGAATTTCAACTAGATCATTTTCATCAGATTCTGATATATTGAATTCATTATCAGATCTTTCCGATAAATCATCATCCGTACTACTTGACGAGTCATTACAAGTTCCTTCATATTCAGAATCAGAATCTTGTTGTTTTGATGCACCACCTTGAAGAACCGAACCTCCAATGATGTTGTATTCATTTGACATGATTTCATCCAAATCTAATTCAGGAAAATCACCACCAATCATCTGACCGGACGCAGTTTCCTTACCACGAGTCGTTGTATAATCAACATTTTCATCTATATCAGTTGTAATTTTTTTCTTGATTGTTCGCTCTACATTTTTTCTCTCTATCAAATCTCGAATTTTTGTCTCATAACTATATGTTACAGTTTCCAGATGTTTTTGATAATTATCGAAATGTGCCTTAATCCATTCTATCCCGTATCGTTCTTTCAGTTCTTTCATTTTAACAGCATTTTTATTAGTAGTTTCCTTCGTGAATGCAATGTGATAGCTGTTAAAAAATTTCTCATACCAAAATTCACCATATTTACCAACCAAGATTTCAATTTCTTGTTCTGTAATATCAGTTAATGCACTGTAAAAATTCATGTTTTTGATTTTTTGTAGAACAGCCATCTGTTTCTTATCCAAAATATCTCCAATAAAAATATGAATATGATACTGGATACGATTGTTACTATTTTTGTATTTATGGATGATTTTAATCGGATTCTCCATTTATATGTATCTATATCAATTAAGATAGAAAATATTAATTGACATATTAGCATTTGTTTGTCGTGTATTGGAAAAATGATAATATGGATTTTTGGATCAAGTTTTTGAATGAAAACAATATTTTTATACGAAACTCATCATGGATGTTTTTTGGATATTTTTAGTCCTAGACCCTCGCCAGAGGACTGACCCTCCTAATACGCCCAGGACGGCTACCCGAAAATATATGAAAATGTGTGCATTTTCATATATTTTGGGTAGATTTCGTATGCAAAGCATATGAAATTTTTAGGCCATTTGGCCTAAAAACGTTCGAATATATGTGAAAATGCATGCATTTTCACATATATTTCAGAACGGTGGTGGTGGTGGGATTTAGCTGAAAAAACGGTTTCAATTGGTACTGAAATAAATCAAAAATACGAATAATTTAGCTGAAATTTAGCTGATCCCACAGTTCTTGGTGATATCGAAATACGCTTTTTTTGAATATGATAATTTATGTAAATTATCATATTAACCACCATATTACCCATTTCACTTTCTCACCAAAGTCTCATTAATCGGCATTCCACAATATTCTACTGGATTCATCTGATAATCGGTAATTCGATAAATTCCAATTTTATCAGCTACACCAATGATAAACACAAAGATCTTTGTAAAGAGTTCTGTATGTGGATCTGCTGCATGTTCTTCCGGACAGGCTACATGACTTAACTCATGCAATACTACATAGGTAATCAAATTAATATCATGCAATTTGCCGGTTTTTTTAGATCTCAAACAGAGTGCAATTTCATCTCCTTTATTGACAGTGAAACTAGTATATTTCCCATCTGGTGGATTTTCATACAAAATAACATTTTTGATATTATTACAGAATTGATCAATATACGGTTTGTAAGTATCGTATTCGCTAATGTGGTCTTCGATGAAATGTTTTCGTAAGGCATTAATTTTTTCCTGTACAACACTCAATAGATAGACAGCCTCATCTTTTTTATCCATATTTTGGACAAGATATTCTGTATTGTTTAAGGGTGATTTTAGGTAAGATGCTTCGGATGAGGAATATTGGCTCAAAAAATAAAGTAATGTTATTGCACATATTAATAATAATGCATATTGCGTGAAATTAGCATCCATACTTTATGAGTACAGGAGATTATATTTAGAAAACGTGAGATTGATTATAGAGATTTTCATTAATAATTTCTCTTGAAGAAGTATAATAATGGGTAACGATTTTTCATCCGAAAAAGAATCATCTGAGTCAGAAACGTATGATAATAATACATTTTTTCCTGGTCTCTGGTCCAAGCCAAAATTAGGTGATCAAATACTTGATGAAGTTGAACGACAATACAGAGAAATCCTGGAAAGAAATCGTCGCCAACCAGGTTTTGATGCACAATCCATTATCGATTTAATGATGCGAGATCACCGTGATGAAACTGTCTCATCTGAACCTATGGTATTGGATTTTATTGTTTGTGAAAAACATACCGGATCTATAAATGATTTTATTAATCCTAAAAAGAAGGTATCCTATAAAGTAAATACCAAAATGCCAGACCATGATTGTCGTGCCAATTGTACCTGTTTGAATAATCTCAAAGGTGGTAACAAGAAGAGACAATCTATGTGGGGTGGTGCAGATGATTCTTCATCATCTAGTTCATCTGTCTCCTCATCATCTTCTACCACCAACGTCACTGATGATATTTCTCCTGTCGAAAATAGCCGAATCATATCATCTGACGAAGAACATGGAATGATATTAAGTAATAGCTCTGTTAATACATCTGATCTTGATAGAATGCATAAAAATCTATTTAATAAAGACCTATCCATCCCAGATATTGATGATTTTGATAGTGAAGATGTGTATCGTGCGATTGACGGAATTGAAAACAAGGATATTTCATTGTTTTCTACAGAAGATAATGAGATTCTTGCATTGAATTCATCTTCTGCTCAATACATGAATAAAACTAACAAAAAAAATATGAAATATAGATAATTTTATTGACTAATATTTGGTTAATAAAATTATGTCGTATTATATAAGTATAATATGGGTGCGTCACAAAATATTGCTATGACGAAAGAAGAAGCTAAATTGATGATAGAAGCAACTAGTAAGTGTAATAAACCAGGCGGATCAAATTATATTAAATGGGATAAAGTTAGAATAGAAGGATGTGATCCTATTTGCGCGAAAATAGGATCTGATTGTAAGCTCAAAATTAATCAATCGGTGGGTATCGATGCTAAATGCTATATGGAAAACGTAATTGACAATGCCGCATCTATCATTTCTAGAGTACAACAGAAAGCTGATGCCGGTCTTGGGTTTGCCACGAATATTACCAAAACAGAAGCAAAAACTGAAATTACTAGCAAGTTAGAACAACTTTGTGAGGGAGTCGCTGCTGTTAATGAAATTACATGGCGCGACGTTGGTGTAAAAAATTGCGGTATAGATATCAGTCAAGGATTATCCGTTAAAGATCAATGCATGTTAACTGCTATCCAATCAAATACTAGTGATACTCTTTCTGAAACTACGCAAGCGGCATCTGGTTGGGGTGCAGGATTCGGAACATATTTTCTTTATATCATTATCGCTTGTGTTATCATTAGTCTCATCGGTGGAATCGGTTATTATTCGTACAGTCAAAGCCAAACCGGAGGACTCGAATCAGATAGCCTTTTTGAAAATTTCACAGATAGTATCTCATCTGGAGGTACCATGTCTTATGCATTAATGATTTTGTTTGTTGTCATTCTCGTAATGTTGTTCATGTCTAATTCATCCACTAAGCCAATTACTAATATCACTCCAAATAATCAAACACAAATGCCACTTGATACACCACCTACTGTCAAATACATCAATCAGAATTACTATGGGTTTGATCCAGTAGAACCATACATCCCATCCGACAGTTGCATCATACCATATCATGATTCGTTGGATACCTATTATGCTCCAATTAATAAACAATAATTTTTTATTCATTTCTAATAAAAAATTATTTTTTGCAATCAATACATCAGCCAATAAATAACCACCAAACATATTACCATCATAAATATGCATGACACATTTGTCTTCATTAATTCCAAAGAGGATCTAGTAATAATTTCGATATATCTTGTTTTTTTACGATGGTCATGTATGGTATATTGTTGATTTATAATTTTACCATCGTGCCATATGATATCATACATATTATCATGGGGCATGATATGAAAAAACTGCATGTGTTCATCTTTCAAAAACGCAATATCATCTATCTTTTTAGGAGTTACCACAATCATGCTAGTCGCATCACCTACCATGCCATAGTATTTTTCAATATTATTTACCCGGCATGGTCCAAGATGCTTTATCATGTGATTTAATTTCTCTGTGATGGATCCTTGTAATTTGATACCATCATTGTTAATGATGATTTTATGACAGGAATGTTGGTTCACAAGTAAAGCTATCCCAAGTGCCAAATACTCGGCATTTACAGCATACGTATCGCTTGATAAATCGATGATACAACATGCATTCGAAATATCTGTTAAACCGGAGATCATGGAAATGAAATTGTTCTGCATCCAAATATCATCTATTTTTTGACTATCATGTTTGTTTGTCATCACGTCTTTTATGAAATCAGCCAGTGTCATGTTGCATAATGTTTGCGTGACATGGGTCGTAAGATGATCGCGACAGACATCATTATCCATTAGTTTTTTGGTCCATCGTTTAAGTGCATACGGAGCCACTTGGGTATAATCAATTGTATCATATTGTTTGGTACACATTTTGGACTCAATTGTACCTAACGTTACATTAATCATTGTTTTTAGTTTTCGATATTTGTTTCTAGCATTAAATTTATTTTTGATATCTGGAAAAAAACGTTTATTGAATGTGTCTATGAAATTACATCGTTTGTTAATTTTGGATTTCTCTCTAGGTAACCATTTTCCCAGAGTAGAAATGGGTTTACCTAGTTTCAAACATTCCAGATCATTCGATAATTGCGTAATAATAATATCATAGATGTATGTAGTTAATGAATCATTTTTCGAAAACATCAATATATAAAAATAATCTTTGTAGTATCCTAATTTGGGAATATTATCAAGTATAGTTTTGATGGTATCTGGATATGTATCATAAATGATGCATAGGTTGATATATACTTTGTAATCCTTCTTTGCTTGTCGAATTCCAAATACATAATCTAAATATCGTCTGACATAATCAGAATCCGATAAATCAGATTCAGTTAAAATATGTTTGATTTTTTGCATTGGTGATCTATCCTCTATGAGATGATATCCAGTGTTTTTATTAATCAATTTTTTTTTGGGTTATTTTAATCCAGAAATTATTGAAATAAATTGTCGTTATGAATATCCTTTTGATTGAATTAATAGAAATCGATATTTATTGGATGATGATGCGGAAATCAGTATAAGATCGTAAGAATATGATGCATCGTTATAATTTCCTTTATCATTAATAAATACACGCTAATATAGTTGGATACTACGGAAATCTGTATAGGATTACATGGATAGGATACATCGTTATGGATTCCCTTTAGTATACAACAGCAATCTGTATGAGAATTCTCGGAGAATATGATTCATCGTTATGGATTGCTTTAGTATACAAACTATGATATATGTGTAGGCGAGTAATGCGGAAATCTGCATAGGACCGCAAGGACAGGATACATCGTTATGGATTCCCTTTACTTAACCTAACAACATGTATGTTATTATTCTACCATTGTCTTTGTTATATCCTATTACTATATATACACGATTGCCATAAAAAAATCAATTTTTTATTGAATATCATAATATCCAATTAAAAAATCATTCACTAGTCAGTGCATCCAAATCATCCATTTCATCATG
>Ga0315284_10003004_pt1 | contig 24032 bp, 22 predicted proteins | sample YL17G09_16_MG_FD_203696 | JGI IMG/M metagenome (GOLD analysis project Ga0315284, IMG submission 203696) | Sediment microbial communities from Yellowstone Lake, YNP, Wyoming, USA - YL17G09_16 | ecosystem: Environmental > Aquatic > Freshwater > Lake > Sediment | place: USA: Wyoming | collected...
CCGGTATATATCTCACAAAATAGGCGTTAATTTCAACAAGTGCGTCGTAGAATTCAAATCCATTATACACAAGCTTTCCACTATAATCTCGTGCATAGCCCAATTGAATAACACAATTTTGTCGATTGTGCTGACAATATGGACCAAAATTAGGATGGTTAATGACTGCATTAATAATGCATAAAAACATTTTTGTAAGCTCATTGTCCACAAAGTTCAAAATTAGTACAAAAGACTCTACATCCCATATTCTTGGTTTGAATTCATGATTCATGAGAATATACAAGCATTCCGGGAGTAAATTTGGATTCTCGGCAATATTGATAACAAGTTGTTTGAAATGATCCCAATTGGCATAATCACTCCCAAGAAGATGGATCAATTCAGCCGATTTGTCGCCAAATCTCACTTGGAAATCAGTTAGTAATTTCGGCAGATTCATTGTATTATTTTATCCAATAACAGAATTATAATTTATCAATTTTTTGGCAAAAAATAGCCATCAACCGCGATTTACAAACCATAACCAGAACCACCAATGGATAAATCACTGCGACAATGGGCACATAGCTGATTGATTTCCACAGGAAAAAGGTAGTGATGCCGTAGTTTGTATGTATTTAACACTTTATTTTTGCATTCTGAGAAGGAAAGACTGGGCTTCACCACCGCTCTCAAAGAATCGAAGACACAAAATTTCTGAATAGCATCGCTACTGGACAGATGATTGTATTTTTCTTGAGCTCGACTCGAATTCAAGAAAAACGCTGTTAATTCAGTGTTATTGATCAGGCTATTGAAAACCTTAGTAAAGAGTCTAGAAAGCGTCGGATCGAACGTCTCAAGTGTTCGCAAAAATAACGCGGCATCAGCTGCAGTCCAGCTGTTAGCTTCTTCAAAGCGAAATTCTGTCAATTTCCAAAAGCAATTAAGCAATACTCTTCTGCGATTGTAGTATCTATGACGTTGCTTGCTTCTTGCTCTCTTGAATGGGATAGCAGCTATCTCATATAGTGTTAGTGGAAAGTCAAAAACTTTTGTCGCCACATCAGCAATAGTTTCGACTATCTCCATCGAACGCGCCTGTCTTACACCAAACACCATGCAAAAAATCGTAGGATCAATCTTACTAACCATATTCTGAAATTTTATGGCAGCTTCAAGATTAGAATTATTTTGATTATTCATCTTTATCGTCTTATAAGTATATTTTTTATTTTTTAATCCTTCAATTTTTCTGGCTATAACAATAGTGAAAAATTCTCGCTCAAAATCGGCTTCATTCGCCGCATTGGACAGTTCAAAAAAAACTTCTTGAAAAGGACTCGAAAAATCCCAGAAATGCAAAGCATCTTTCCTCTTGTTTGTAACGACATGCTTGATAAATGCTTACCTAGATCTCCGAAAATGCACAATTTGAACCGGCTTCGCAGAAATTTTGCTGAAAAGATTGGTCGAGGAACTGGAATAAGGCTCATCCAAACTGGGAAAGATTGCGCAATTTTGGGAAATTCGTCTAATACACGAAGTGTGTAATAAAATGTTCGATCGCCCAAAATTTTACTGCCTTCTTTGAAGTGTCTTCTTGAGCTATCCACAAACTTCGAAAAATGAAGATTGTTAGAGAGATCACTAACAATTCGAAACAACAAAATTGGGAGCCTGGTGTCGACTTGTTGAAGTGGGATGACAAAAGACTCTGGTTTCAAGTCTATTTCTATCGAATATTCCGAATCAAATACTGTCATCTGGTTAAAACACCATGCAAAACGCTTCTCTACTCGTCGCGAATGTGGACGTGAAAGCTTTTTTGCGACTTTCAGAAGAATTCTTCTGATAATGTAGAACCAATGATAGAACTTTCTACCAAAAACGGTTTGTATTCTTGTAATATGTTCGCCATAAAGGCGCTGGAACTCCTTGATGTGTCTAAACTCTAGTGTTTGGAAATTCATTGACTTTCAAACTTAAAATGTTCGCAGTTTTATAGCAATTCCTAAATAAATAATTTATAATTTTAATCAATTTTTTTATAAATGTCACTTAACTCACTTAAATAATATTCCTGAGCTTTTTTCGAAGAATTTTCGGTTTTGTGCATCTGGTTTTAATCGTAAAAGATTGCGAATAAGTATCTTCACGAAGCCTGATGTTGTCAAAAGTCGCTGAACAGCAAAAAGCTTCAGAAAAAAAGGATTTTTTCGCAAAGATGAAATCTTGATTCGTCCAAAGAAAAATCCCGAAAACTCAGAACTAGTGAACTCATTTTTAATCATCAAGCTGAAATTTTAATATTTAAAAACCATAAATTTTTTCGGATTCCCCCCAATTATTTTTTATATCTTTAATAATAATGCTTCCATTTACGCCAATTAATAGTCGTGATACTAAGACGACAATCCGAGGATTTGAGAATAGCAATTTTACTACCCCCCAACCTACATCATTCCCAGTATTTGACCCCAAACTTTTTTCCATGGGCGTCGAATCTTCCAGCCAACAGGGTAACCAGAAGGAGCACAAAAATATCGACAGAGGCTTCATGTCCCAGCGCAATTATGAACAAGAGACGTCTGAACGCTTAAATGGATTCTCTATTATTCCAAAAGACACTCGCCATGACATAACGAAAAAACAGGCTGAACAACAGCAAATATCTCCAATAACAAACCGAACAACAGGTATTCCCTTTAACAAAATATAAATATCTATTCATAAATTACTTATGAATAAAAATCAATTATTTAAAAAATTACCGCCTATCGATTTATTTGAACGATTGGTCAAAATATATGGTCTAACAGATATAAATGATTGCCGAAAATTCACGAAAGACCATCTCATTAAAAATAAAACACTCGAGAAAATAGAGGGATTACGGGAGGAATTGGAAGAATATTATTTACCCTGTAAAACGACCAAATATTTATTGGATTTAGACGAAAAAAAACTAATAACAATTCTTCGTCAAATTGCTAAAATATTCGACTATCATGTTACTAGTAATGAAAAATACTTGAATTCAAGAAAAGTTCTACAATATAGTTTGGAGAAAAATGGGTTCATGTTCGATGACATTAATTATAATTTGAAGATAATTGACTTTTAATTATTTTCTAAATAATAACTATATGAATGAATCAAGTGTATCCCATAAATCCCATCATTATATAATAGGTAAACGCTTAAAAAAAAATGATGCAATGAAAATAAGAGAAATCCAACAAAAAATATCTCAGAAAAATCCATATTTAGATGAGAATACAAAAATAGGCAATATTTATACTCCATTTATTTATCTAGGATATTTTGATGAATCAATAGAGGATAAATTGAAAAATATGATTTTACCAGAGTTTTTTGCTATAGCTGAAAAAATATCGCCATTAAAATGCCCTCTTAAAAAATACACCTATTCAGGACAATCCAAACGTTTCAAATATTTAGCGATTGAATATGATACTCCCCAAAATATTCTCTTAAAAGTAATAATTCCCTTTGTAAAACATTATATGGATAAATATATTGGTAAAAATTTAGTTTTTGAAGATGTCCCAATGATTCCACTTTTCCGCTTGGATATGCGAAATAAAGAAATTTTCCTTGATAATAACCCACATACTACTACTGATAATCAATATAATTTTACAGATATTCCAATGCCAAATGTTAAATATGACCGCGAAAAAGATGAAAAATATATTGAAATTGATTCAATTGACTTAATAAGAGCAACACCAACAAAAGTTCGTTCTGGCAAAAAAACATTTAATGAACAATTACAAATTGATACTTTATTGAGCATCCCATTTAATAGACCACCAGCTAATTTGTAAATTTTCCAGGAACCGATATATATGTTCCACTACCATTACTTGTATTAATACTGTCGCCAAACCCAAGGTATCTATTTCTAGATTGCACCCATGATAAATATAAATTATAATAATATTTTTGGCGCTTAAATGGAAAAAATAAATCGAGGAATTGTTTTGGAATTCCTGGGTCTTTCCCCAATAAAAGTGTCGTGGAAATACTAAATAATTTACTCAAAAATACAAATGAAAAATAAATCAAATCGAAAAAATTAACAATAGTTAATTCACCAATAATAGGTAATCCCAATGCAAGTCTTATGATATTATAATAATTCAAACGATTCCTAGGATTACTTTCTCTAAAATTAATATTAAAATAATTTACTGATAAATTATATATAACATATTGGTCATATTGTGTCATTGAAATAGTTTTTCCATTTACATAACTAAAAGTAGTTCCTTTATCAAAATTTTGACCTAATGCTGGTATTACATTAAAAGTAGCATCCCAAGGAATTATATTATTATTACATGTATCTCTTCCTATATTAAAATAAAGATATGACTTTTCAATATTGAGTGCAAATGCAAAAAATTCATTTCTAATATTATCTTTATAAATAGTCTGTTCAGGTGAATCATTTATAGATGGAACTATTCGGATAAATATTTCTTCCAAGGAATATAAATTAATAGGTCCAAAACGAAGTTGTTTTCTCAAACAGATTGATAATGGTGATAATGGTAAATTAGTGTTCATAAGAGCTTCTTCATAATTATTAAAGCCACATTCTTCATAATATTTTCTAAAATAATTAGGAACATATCTATAATATTGATATCGAGTCACATTATTATAATCTAAAAAAATAAGAGTTCCTCTTTGAAATATTAATTGTCCATTTTTATTATAAGTATAATTATAACAATCTGATGAAGCACAAATATTATAATATATTCCGGAATTAGTCCCTAAAATTGCGTTATTACTTGATAAAGATATATTATTAATCATTTCAAGATTATTATTAAGTTTCCAATTTGCACCACTATCAATTGTTTTATAGAGTAAATTTTTTAAAGCGAGATAACCAATTGTTTCTGAAACGATTATTTGTACAATATCACTCACGTCTGTTATAGATAATACTGATGTATTCCAAGAAGTTCCGCCATTTATTGTATAATATATAATACATGTGGAATTTTCCGTATTTAATGCTGCTGCCATTGCAACCACACCATCTATGGAAACTGACTTAAATAATGTATTCTCAATATTATTTATTGAAATAGACCAATTTAAACCACCATCATTTGAAATATATACATAATTATCTCCTCCTAACAAAGCAATAGAGCCAGAGATAGATAATGCGCTGGAATACGTATTAAAATTAGATAAAGTTAATACATTAGATATATTCGCACCACCATTTGTAGAAGTATAAATATTAAGTTCACCGGAACTATTTATTAAAGTAAATATATATCTATTTAATGAAATTGTTGCATTTTGAATACTTGCATTCTCTATAAAAAGTAATGAATTAGTTGAATCATTTATGCTTTGAGTCCAATTATTTCCTCCATCTATTGAATAATATAATAACACATTATTAGTTACTGTTTCCACTGCAATGACTCCTTGTAATCCAGATATAGAGACAAATAGATTATTTATTTCAGTTGTTGAAAGTCCAGGTAAGCCAGTTGTTGAAGAACTCCAATTTTTGCCAGAGTCAATTGTATAATAAACAATTGGATAATTATTAGAATCATAACCAGCAGCTATTCCATTTAAAAACTCAGTGGTTCCAGTTGCAGATAATGATATAATAAATCCAGGGTCAGATACACTAATACTTTTAGCTAATATCCAAGTAGCACCTGAATCTGATGAATAATACAATTCACCATAATGCGAAGCAATCCCTTCTACCCCTGTTAAATTAGTAATAAAATTTCCAGAAGATATATTACTTTGTGAAAATGACATATATATAGATATATTTTATAAAATATACTTATATTTCGTATTTTATTGAATTGGAAAAATTGAGCCAGTGTAAGGACAATATGAAGAACCCTGTGAATTCAGTGTTTGCCTCAAATATCCCCGTAAATTCCACTTCACAACATATAGTACTGCGAATATAAACATACTTAAATTGGCACTATCAGGAGTTGTAAATAAGAGATAATTAAGATTCCACATATTTCGGGGGTCAATGTTTTTTATATTACCAACACTATTCCATTTCACTTGGAAGCAGCAATAAGTAATTCCATTATTTCTATAAATTTGTGCTTTATAGGTTTGATTGCAAAATTGTCGCAGCAAATCCACTAAATTTTGATTCTCTGGATTCTCCAATATTTCTACTACTTCCAATTTTGTTTTCCCTTCTAAAATAGTTGGCAATAATTCATTTGCTAGGTCAATTGTTTCCTGATTGGCATATTGTTGTGGTCTGTTAATGGGTTCTGTCATTATGCTATAATATTACAAAGATAATTAAACTAATTTCTCCAATAGTTTATCAAATGGCTCCTGAATCACATAATTCTTATTATACCAAAGTAATATCAGGAATTGCCCCGGAATAATGGATGAATATTGCTTGTCCTCTGGAAACCACAAAGGCGTTATCATATTATAGCAATAATACCTCCCATTGGATCTAAATTCCTTCGCCATTTCAAGAGCGGCGAACAATGACTGGTAAAATTGGCGTCCTTTAATAGTCGCAATGAAGCTCCGGTCCACTTCATCTACTTCTATCCAGAAAAAACCCACCTTAATGGGCTTCGTAAAGTCATAAGTGTATGGATTGGGCACCCAAGAGCTAATAAAAGTAAGAGACATGATATCATTTTGGTCATATATTTTGGGATACAGCCCCTTTTCTTGGGGAATATATTTATAACAGTAGGTCTGTCCTTGAGAGTGCAATTGGCGCGCCCAATCTGTTGCCTGATAGATATTGGTTAAATAGACTTCGTCCACGAATGCTCGCATGATGAATTTATCACGGGGCGTCAATGTTTTCAGATCTAAATTAAAATAAGTAAGACTATTATAAGACATATATATATCATATAATAAGAATTATTTTTCGGCTTTATCACCACACTGGTTCAGCAAACAAGGCTTGCCTTTGCGGCTCGTTGAATTGGCATATGCATCACTATAAGTGAAGGTCAATTCACGTAGTGCGCGACCATCATACTTCAGGGGTTTCAGCGGGCAGCCAGCTAAGTCATAAGGAATATTGACTAAGTAGCAAAAATCCTTGCCTTGACTCAAATAGAAGAAGCAATCAGTGCAAGCTTTGTATAAACCCTGGATATATGCACCATTGGCATATAATAATAGAACTTGTATATCTAAATTATCTAGTTCCATTTCTTGAAATTGCTTTGTAAATGAATTGAAATAGGTGAGCTTCCTGGTTGTAAGAAGTTCATTTGCAAAAGCTGGATCAATCCTCATTTTCTGACTTGTTATCCAGAATATATAGAGCGTTGTTGCATAGTATACACGACTATCCGGCAAACCCTCACAATAGCTGCAATTTTGGCAAGGATCTGGTAGATATTTGAAAATATTATAATAGCGATAACAGTAGTAATTACCCTGGGCTCGCTGTTCTACACCAGCCAAATAGAATGCTTGGGTTAATTCAGTAATTGCTTTTTGGTTGCAAAGTAGGAATCGAACAAAAGTGTCTGTCTTTCTACGTTCTGGATTAGAATCAATAAATGCTTGGTCATAGTATTTATATCCACATGTGGTTACCATATATTAAATCTAGATAATTATTTTCTGAAGATAAGTAAATATTTCTCTTCAAATTGTTTAGGCAAAATGCTTCCCATAACAATATTAATGTCTTTTCTTGACATAAGTTCATCAGTTCCCTTCTTAAAAAATCTCACGTAATTCAGGGGATTTCGGGTTCCAGCACTAAAACTCAATTTTCGCACACTGTAAATATATTCTTCTGGATCTTTATCATTTTCTAAACACCAATTTCTCCATACTTCAATTGCATTATCACCTGTTTTCATAAGGATGGCTTCAATAATAACTTCCAATTGGCGTGTTTTCAAATCATTGAGTATTGTTCTGATTTCGTATAAAATAGGACACTTCTCTAGTGGTAGCCAATGATCCTCCATTAATAGGGGGAAATCCAAAATACTATCTGTTAATTTGAGGAAATTGGTGAGTTCTTCATGTTCAAATGGCTGGTCAAAAGCTGGCAAAATTTTCTCCAGTCGAACAAATATTTTTGAAAGTGTCATATCAACACGTTTCACAGTGGGATGATTGTAAACCTGCTTATGCAGACGATAACGAGTATCAAATAATTCAAAAATATTGAAAATAATTTTGTCACAATAACAGATTTCACCTTGAATAACTTTGCAATAAGGGAAAATGCGCTTGTGGTCAAATCCATAATGAATTCCCAGGGCTTTTGTATCCCGGGCAATATAGTCAAATTTGTCAACGTCTATTCCATTTTTGCCATTACTGACAATTTGATAGAGAAAATTACTTTTGTCTTTCTCTCTCTCTGGATGAATCATTGTTTGAATCTGCTTTATATTTTCAAGGGATAGACCAATTCCATATTTATCATTGATGCGTGCTAGTATAGCACAACTCCTTTGTTCATGATGGCGGAATGGATGATTGTCGGGGATTTTATCCTTTAAATATATATCATCATAGATATGGGAAAAAGGTCCGTGCCCTAAATCATGACATAACCCAGCCAATTCCACATTGATTTTTTGCTCCAACGTTATGCCTAATTCGGGCTGGTTGGTGGCAATTTCATTGATAAGAGAACGCGCTAAATAGGCAGTTCCAATGCTGTGTTCAAACCTGTTGTGAGAAGCACTTGGGAATACATAATATCCTGAGCCGAGCTGCTTTATATTTCGCAGTCGCTGGAATTCCGATGTATCAATTATTTTTGCCCCAATTGAACAAATTTCAATGGGTCCATGGATATCGTCTTGGAAAATCTTACTCATTTTTATATTATAATAACATTAATATAAAATAAATCAGTTTTTTAGTATATATAATTTTCCATATAATAAAATATTTATATTTATTATATGGAAAATTATATTAATAATTATGATTCTCTTAATGAAATAATAGTATATGATTTTAATATTGGTAATGGAGGAATCGGAGATTGTATAAAATATTTTATGTATATTTTAGATTCATGTATAAGAAATAATATAAAATTACATTATAAAAAAAATAACATTGAATTGGAAAATTATATTAAATTGAAATATGAAATAATGTATATTAATAATGATGATATATTAAATAATTATAAGATAGTAAATCCATCTACATATTATACATTTATTAGTGATAGTTATAGTGAAAATAACAATGGATATTGCATTAATATTACTGATGTTTTCTATTTTTCTAGAGAAGTTATAGTGAATAGTCAACATATATTTCCACCCTATATTACTGATTATATATCAATACATCTTAGATTAGGAGATAAATTTTTAGAATTAGAAAAAGACCTAATACATTGTAAAGAAGATACACGTAATTTTTCAGAAGACTATATAAATAAAGTTATAGAAGAAAATACAGATAAATATATATTTTTTTGTTGTGATAATAATTCATTCAGACAAAATTTAAAAGAAAAATATAATAATATTATTATTTCAAATGGTGAGATTGGGCATACATCTTATTCAATAACATCAAATAAGCAAATATTAGATACCATAACAGAATTTTATATATTAACAAAATCAAACAAAATTTATGGTGCTTCTCAATCTGGATTTTCTATAGTTGCCACTAATTTTAATAATATTCCATATATAAAATTATACGATAAAACACATTATTTTTTTTAATTTTTATATATATTTTACGATATAAAATAATTTACAACTCATAAAACATAAATCATCTTTTCGGATTGATGTAAATTCTGTATAATCATTATTAAATTTTATATTATGTTCTCTACCACCAAACTTTGCAATTATATTAAAATCATCTATAATTTCATAATTACCAGCTCCAAAAGCGTTCATTTTATAATTTTCTAAAAATGTTACACTATAATCTCCCCATGTATAAGTTTTATTTATAAAATTATTATTAATTATTGATGAACCATTTACAATACATAAATCATCGTTTCTAATTGATGTAAATTCTGTATAATCATTATTAAATTTAATATTATGTTCTCTTCCACCAAAATTTGCAATTATATTAAAATCATTTATAATTTCATAATTACCATCTCCAAAAGCTTTCATTTTATTATTTTTTAAAAATTTTATGCTATATTCTCTCCAAGTATATTCTTTATCTTCTAAAATAATATTTATATAATTATTACTTGTTATACAATAAATAATACCATCATTTTTATTGATTAATAATAATGATGGTGGTACATACCAAAAATTTTTCTTTATAAATAATTCTTTATTATCATTTAAACTATATAATATATTATGTATATTAACTATTTTTATTTGTTTATATGGATTAAAAACTTTATATTTTAAACCAGAAAATAATAAAATAATTTTTTTTTCTATTTCAAGTAAATTCCGGTCAAGATTATTATTTAAATATTTTGAATTAAATATAAAACAATCATGATTTATTGATAAATATGTCATATTATATTCATATCTTGTTAATGCATAGCAATACTTTTCATGAACTAATAAATTAATTAAATTTATATCATATGAATGTAAGTAAATATCTGAATTACTTATCATACATACATGATTTGGTAATACATCTAATACATAATTAAAAAAATCATGATAAGTTGGATTTTTTTTAACAGAAATAATAACTATTTTATGTGAATTAATATTATTAGATTTAATTTCATTTAATTTCTCCAATGTATCATTATTGTCAATAAATAAATGTATTTTTTCAATTATATCAGAATTTAAGTTATTTATAAGTGCAATTTTATTATTTATATAAAATCTATAAATTAAATTAATCATATATTATATAAAAAATAATTTTTTTTTAATATTTATAATTTATATTCGATTGTATATAACATTTTACCTGTTACAATACACGAATCATCTTTTCTAATTGATGTAAATTCTGTATAATTATTATTAAAATTTATATTATGTTCTCTACCACCAAAATTTGCAATTATATTACAATCATCTATAATTTCATAATTACCATCCCCAAAAGCTTCCATTTTATTATTTTTTAAAAATTTTATGCTATGGTCTCCCCAACTATATTCTTTATTTTCTAAAATATTATTTATATTATTATTTTTTAAACTATAAACAATGCATTTTTTTTCACTAAATGATAAAATTGAAGGAGTAATATACCAATCACTTTTTTTTAAAAAATCATCATCTCCATATTTATGAAGACCAATCCAATCATCTATAGTATAATTTCTTAAATTAGTTTTATGTAGATGAACAATTTTTATTTGTTTACATGGATTAAAAACTTTATATCTTAATTCACAAAATGATTTTATTATTCTTGTTTCTATTCCTATTAAATTTTGTTTAAAATTAGTATTTTCGCAAATTATTCTATGATCTAAATATTTTGAATTAAATATATAACAGTCGTGACTTCCACAATCGTAATTTATTAATGGATATGTCATATCATATTCATATCTTGTTAATGCATAGCAATATTTTTCATAAGTTAATAAATTTAGTAGATTAATATCATATGAATGTAAGTAAATATCTGAATTACTTATCATACATATATTATTTGGTAAATTATTTAAAATATAATTAAAAAAATCATGATAAGTAGGTTGGTGTTTAATATTTATACTAATTATTTTATGTGAATTAATATTACTAGATTTAATTTCATTTAATTTTTCTAATGTATCATTATCATCAATAAATAAATATATTTTTTCAATTATATGAGAATTTAAATTATTTATAAGTGCTTCTATTAATTCATCAGTTCTTTCATTATCTAATGAACTATTATATTTTGATAAATAAAATGTTGTAATTAAATTAATCATTCAATATTATATAAAATAAATTATTTTAGGCTTCTAAATATGTTTCATTTAGTATAAATTAAATAAAAATTTTCTAAGTATAGTTATTTTATGAAAGTAGCATTTATAACTGGTATAACTGGACAAGATGGTTCTTATTTATCTGAATTATTATTGGAAAAGGGCTATAAAGTACATGGGCTGATTAGGCGTGCATCTATTATAAATACGCAAAGAGTAGAACACATATTTTCAAATCAGAACCTAATACTTCATTATGGAGATATGACTGATGGGGCAAGTTTATATAAAGTTTTAAATGATATTAAAAATTTATATACTAATATGAGTCGGTTAGAAGTGTATAATTTAGCTGCGCAATCTCATGTTAAAATATCATTTGAAATGCCAGAATATACTGCTGATACAGATGCTTTTGGCGCTCTGAAATTATTAGAAGCAATAATTAATAATAATTTAAAAGATATAACACGATTCTATCAAGCAAGCACTAGTGAATTGTATGGATTAGTTCAAGAAGTTCCCCAAAAGGAGACTACCCCATTTTATCCAAGGTCTCCATATGGTGTCGCAAAATTATATGCATATTGGATTGTTAAGAATTATAGAGAAAGTTATGGACTTTTTGCTTGCAATGGTATTCTATTTAATCACGAGGGTGAAAGAAGAGGACATAATTTTGTTACAAGAAAAATAACTTTAGGTCTCAATAAAATTATAAAGGGGAAAGCTGATAGATTGGTTATGGGTAATTTGGATAGTTTAAGAGACTGGGGAAGTGCCAAAGATTATGTAGAAGGAATGTGGAGAATTATACAATATGATACCCCTGAAGATTTTGTATTAGCAACTGGAGAAATGCATTCAATAAAAGAATTTATTGAAGAAGCATTTAGACTCAAAGGATTTGAAATAAAATGGAAAGGATCCGAAGTCAATGAGATTGGTTATGATGAAAAAACAGGGCGAGAGCTAATATTTGTAGACTCAAAATATTTTAGACCAGCAGAAGTAAGCCAATTATTAGGAGACCCAACAAAAGCAAAAACTTTGTTGGGATGGGAACCAAAAACAACTTTTAAAGATCTTGTTAGAGAAATGGTGGAATACGATTGCAAATAATTTTTATCTTCTAGAATTTTTGTAATTTGCCTCAAACCATTCCACTGTTTTTGAAATTCCCTCTTCGATTGGAGTGAAGTCAAAATTTTGAATTCTTGCCAAAAGCTTAGAATTATTTGCAGTTTTCTTAAATTGCCCGTCCGGTTTTTCTTTATCAAATATTAGATTCTCGTAATTAAATTTTTTAGCAATACAAGTTGCTACAAAATTTATTGATTTTTCTTCACTTTCAGGCACTGAAAGAATTATTGGTTCAATTTCACTGTAATTTTCAATAGACCATAAAATAAGTATCGCTAAATCTTCTGAATAAATAAATTGTCGCAGCGGTGTTCCAGTCCCTGCTATCACAAACGGTTCACCTTTCTGTTTAGCTAAATAACATTTATGAATTAATCCAGGTATTACATGAGAGTCCTGTAAATTAAAATTATCATGGGGACCATATATATTCGTTGGTATAACACAAATAAAATTATCATTATATTGTTCTTTATAGGCTCGCGATTGAACATCTAACATTCTCTTAGCATATGCATAAGCATCATTGGAAAAATGTGGCGCACCATTATGTAACATCGTTTCATCTATTGGGTAGGTTGTTTTATCCGGAAAAATGCAAGTAGAAAGACAACTCACCACTTTTTTGACTCCAATTTTGTGACACACTTTAAGGACATTTGTATTGATGAGTATATTTTTTTCAAACATATCAACTTTATACTTCATATTTTTAAAGAGTCCTCCAACACAAGCAGCAAGATGAATGACACAATCTGGTTTATAATTTGAGAACAATTCAAAAGTATCTGTGTAATTTGTTAAATCACAGTCTTTTGAAGAAAGAAAAATAAAATCATAATCATAATTTTTTGAAATTGTTTTAATTGCCATGCCAACTAAACCGGAACCACCAGTTATAAGTATCTTTTTCATTAAATATTATAAAGAATATTTATTGGTTAAAAAAGCATAATTCTATCAATTTTTTCAAGCTAAGAATTCCACTATTTCCGCCTCATTCCTAAATTTCCGGGGAACCCGCCGCCCATTCTTGAAAATCCCATACTGATTCAGCTTATACCCGGTATCCTTCGCGATCTTCCGGATTTTCCGGCTGAATTTCTCCCCACTGCGAAAATACAGTGTGTAAAATGGCTTTTGCTCCTTAGTGGCTATTTTCACATCTACATGCACAATTCGGGGGTAGCCCGGGAATTTCATTAAAAATACCCCCATCTTCTCCCCCAATTCCGCCTCACAAACTATCCAATCGCCCAGTGATTGGACAATTTCCTCCATTTTGGCGTCAACAACCAAAATATCAATATCTTTACCCTCTTGTTTTGCGGGATCTTTCATTCCAAATCCACCCATTAATTCCACTTCCAGCCCCGCTAGCCTGCGCTTGAATTGCGCGAATATTTTAATCGCCTCTTTCCGCGGAATAGGGTGCGCCAGATCGCGGAAGTATTTTATCCCAATCGCCTGCTGTTTCGTTAATTGGAGGCTGCCGTCATCGTGCGCTTTTTTAATTTGGGCAACGCTGGAATACCCCTTTGCCGCCCAATCAGCCGCGACTTTTGGACCAACCCCATAGATTTTCTCCAAAGCCAGTAGTGCCCCCACATTTTTATTCCCCCGGATTTCCTCCAATTCATGCATCTGCCCCGTTTTCAAATACTCGGCGATCTTCATTTGGGCACCTTCTCCAATCCCCGGTTTTCCTTTGACATCATCGACGGACTTTATTTTCGGGATCCCGGCAATAGCTTCTATAATATTCTCATATGCTCGATATTGGTAGATGTTCCCTTTAGCCTTATGATAATCCCGGAATTCAGCAAACAACGTGATCATCCCTTGATTTGGGTTGCCCCCCCCAGCCATTTTTTTTACCAAATCCAGTTGTGGTTTAAAATCGCCGTGGGTTTCCAGAATTGCGGGAATAGAATTTTTGCAACACCACCCAACTATTTCCCGCAAAGCCCCTAGATTATTTTTGAAAATAGCCCCGGCTCCAATGTCGGCGTGTTTATCTATTCTGCCACCCAATGGCGTGGCACTGTCATTTAAATGAACCGCCGCAATTTTATTCTTCCCCACTTTTTTCTCAAATTCCCGAATGTATTTTCCCCAGCCACCGGGCTCATGAATTGAATAACCACATACGAAAATATGGCATGTATCTATGCAAAACATAACTCGCGCCTGAATTTTCTTTGGCAATCCATGATATATATACGCAATATTGTCGATAGTATTGCCGAATAAATTATTCTCACATGAGTTCGTTTCTAAAATGGGGACCGACTTTTTGTTTGCGTTTTCTACACAATGGGCAATAGATTGGATCATGTTCGCATATGCTTCTTCTTTTGCCATTCCACCAACAGCAACGCCAAAATGGAGGACAACCCCGCACATTCCCAATTCAACGGATAAGTCTAACTCTTGAATGTATCGTTTCAGGAATATTTTATTTTTGGGAATGAGTGCCCTGCCAAAATTTAGTAGATATTTGGAGTGAATAAAAGTGGGGAAATCCTGGAGCGCCGCCTTTATGGACGCCTTTTCTGATTTTGACAATTCATAGACTTTCCCCAATTCAAGAGATTGGGGAGATCCAGTAAAAATTTGCATGCAATTGCCTCCAATCGCGGCAGTCTCTTCTTTAGCTCGAATAATTCCACCACTAATGCTAGCATGAACACCTAAGTATAACATTATAGTATTATTAACATAAAAAAATTATTTAATTTCTGGTTTTCTCATTTGATAATTTATAGCCCCGAACCCTAAAGATGTTGGGTCCCATCCAATAATAAACTCATCATCTCCAGAAGTCGTATTTATTTTACTACTTTCCGATAGTTTTTTTTCTCGCCTATTATTTTTCTCAAATTCCAGTTTTTTTTCCAGATCTGTAATACGTTGCTGGTCTTTTGAAGGACCAGTTGAGCCTCTATTTGGGTTGCTAGAAGGTCCAGTTGAGCCTCTATTTGGGTTGCTAGAAGGACTAGTTGAGTCTCTATTTGGCTGCTTGGAAGGTGGTGGATTTTCATTATTTCTTCCTCCATTAATTAAGCATTTCTTTAAAACATCTGGTCCAGCGCCTTGTGCAATCACTCTATATGCATTATTTTTACCTTCTTCCATTCCTTTTTTATAAGAATTATCTACCTTTTTATTGCAATCCGTTTTACGAATATACAATTTATTAATTTTATTCTCTATTTCATCTTCAAATCGAATTAACCAATTCTTGAATCGTGGGTCATCCTGAATATATTTATAAGCAGGTGGGCAAACAGGGCATTCTGGGCAAATAACAGGTGTTGGGCACGCCGGTATTTGACTCTTTAATACATATTTTGACAAATCAGGGCGCTCGGGACAGGGTGGTATCTCACTCTTTAACATATAATCCTTCAAATCAGGGCAAGGTTTTACCATTGATTTTAATGCATATTCACTCATATCTGGACAAGCTGGAACACTTGATTTAAGAACATAACGGTCAATGTTTTTACATTTATCTGCTTCACAGTTACCACATGTAGGCTGTTCCTGTTTTTTATCTTCAGGTAAAATATAATAATCATTTTGAACATAAGTGTTTTTATCACCTAAACATTTTCCTCCAGAGCAAGATTTTGATTTGGGGGGTGGCTCAATATCACACTCTTCTGGGACATCATTGGAATCTCTTAATCCCCAGTCGTAAAATGTGGATGCACCTTGTTTAACATCATTTTCTGAACTGGTCTTAAAGTTTTCTCTAATTGTTTCTTTCTGTAAATCAGCGATTTCATTTTTATAATATGTACTCTTAAAAGGTAATCCAAAAATAATTAGAATAAGAAATATTAAAAAAACAAAGAAATATATAAGATAATCCATTATATTATATTTATAAAAAAATTATTTATAAGACTTTAATACATTTTTTCCATCTTTAATTGTTTTCGCAGTATATTTATATTTTTTATTATTGGCAATATCATAAATAGTCATTTTAATCTGTTTTTTACCTATTTTATCGTGAAGTTTTAAAAAGTCATACGCATTATGTGCAGCAACAATTGGGCGCTCAGCTTTAAATGGCTGTTTTGAATATTTTTTATGTTTGAGCAAATAAAATGTTCGCACAGTTTTTTTCTTGCCACCTGAAAAAGGATAAGTCCTTTCTGGAATTGCTAAATTTTGTTTATATGTCATGGGGTTTGTAGTTTGATAAATTTTATCTACTGGCTGTTGTTGGGTTTGCATTAGAGTTTGATATTGTTGTTGTACTGGATTTTTATAAGTGCTTAGCTGTGGTTGTATTGAACCAATTAATGCGGATTCTTTAATTGCCGAATTAAGTTGAATTCTTTTTTGTTTTTCTACTTCTAATAATATTTTTCTTAATTTATCGTTATTTTGTATTAATCTTTGAATAGTCATACTTTTATTTTGATTTACACCTGGTTCACTTTTTTTAAATTCATCATATATTTGTTTAAATTTTTGATTCAATGATAATATTTTTAATAAATCACCTAATATCTTAATATTTGAATCTTGTAATAATGCAAATAATAATTGGATTTCAGTTTGATTATCTTTTGCAAATACACTTTCTTTTATTTTAGCATTTTGTCTTACATTTGGTATTAAAAGAGGGTCCGCACCAACTTTAATTAAATACCATACTAATGATAATTTTATTTTACTATCTATAGTATCATTCATTAAAAGACTATATAAAACAGTATAACCCAGTGGTGAATCTTGAACATTAATATTACTCCATAATTTTGGTCCATCACTTATATTATTCTTTTCTATTATTTTGAATAAGAGTGGTATTGATGCTCCATTTTGCATGTTTAAATAAATATTATTCAAATCTATCGATTTGTACGGCATTTTGACTAATTGCTGTAAAATATTTTCGCTTACTTGAGTTAAGCCCTGATTTCTTTTTAATATTTTAAAGTTTGACAAAAATAATTGTGATAAATCAACACCTGACCCCACTGAACCCAATAAAAATAAAATATATAACATCCGAGCTAATATAATAAAATATTTCGAAGGGGCTTGTATTTTACTTAGCCCAATCTGATACAATAGCATTAATGTAGCAGTATCTTGATTTTCTGATAAATAAGTAATACCGGGATTTGCACCGCACATTAAAAAATATATAACAAGATGTTCAGCTCCAATAATTGCAGCTAAGCCTAATAATGTAACATTTATAATATCTTTATCCGTAAACCCATTAATTTCAGGGAATAATTCAGATAATTTGACAGTAAAAAATTCATTGACTGCAGGAATACCCATATTACTTATCTCTTCAATAATAACCTTATTTTGTTCAAAAGATTGTTTGTTTTGATTATTTGTCATAGAAGAAAGAATAAATGGGGGTGCACCCTGAACTATTTTACTTTTAACAAAATCTAAAAATAATTTATATGTATTAGCATTCATAAGTCTATGAGGACCACCCTCCTGTAAATTTCCAAAATTCCATTTTTCTCTGTTGTACCTTAGTATTCTTTCCGAAATTTGTGTTAGATTACCCCCTTGGAATGAGATTTGTATATTTTCCGGAAGATTTGGTCTATTTTCTAAAATAAAATCTAAATCTATAATTTTTGGAATAGATAATGGTTCATATTGTTTTTTCCCAGGTAAAAATCTTTGTATAAATCCTTGTTTTCCTTCAGCTTGTGTGCCAGGTTGTGATTGTTCTGCTCCCATATTTGATTATATATTATAATCAAATATAATAATATTATACTATCACTCTGTCTTCTAAATTATTTAACTATCATTAGAACATTTCTTAGTAGAGTAATCCCCGGTAGATTCAGGCGCATCCAAATTACATCCCCAACAAGGAATTTTACTCCTTTTAATATAATCCTTTGAATCTGGGTGTTTTTCAATATCAAATTTACGGAAATCACATTTGTCATCTGCCTCAAAATTTCCTCGCCATTTCATGCATTCCGGTTTATCCCGATTCTCCTTCTTCCAACAATAACAAGCTGGATCAACATCTGAATATTTTGAACAATATACATCAACATTCCTCTTACAATTTTTATTATCAGGAACGCCATTATTCCAATCCGTTTTTCTACATTCAAACTGATTACATGGATTCTCCGGTGTAAGCATAATAAATGGACAATTACTTAAATCCGCTTTATATTTCGTTTTATCCAATAAATCCGGTAATTTGCATTTCGGAAAATTGACTTCAAATATTTTTCGCGCAGTGTCAATATCAGCACCATAATCTCTTATACCACTATATCCAATTTCTTTCGCCAATTTGGAACCATTTGGAATAATTACATAATAGCGGTCATTCTCATAAATTACTTTCGGACAAGTCTGGTCTAATGGTTTTTCTAATTTTTCTTTATTATATTCCTCTAATTTTTTATCAGTTATTTTTAAAATAAAATCGTCTATATTTTTATCAATAAATGGATTCGCTAATTCATTCCCAATTGCCTTCATTTTCATAAAATATTTCGTTATTTTGCTAATATCACCGCTAGACTGATACTCATTATAATAAGCAAATGTATAAAAACTTCCCTGGAATTTACCAATTGGATTAATCATAACCGGTGAATTATCAAAATAAATTCTAGGGCATCTTGCCTCTAATACTAATTCTCCATTAATATACATGAATATTTTATCGCCATTATATGTAATTGCCATCATATTTTCCAGAGAAGACAAATATTGGATTTCCGTTTTATATTTTTCTCCACCAGCAATCAAATAAATATTTCCATATTTTTGTGGCAAAATTACTTCAAGGGCTGTATTCTGATTCCCTGATATTTTCAGAATAGTATTTCCCATAAGTTCTTTTCCAATCAGCGGAACATCTTCATAAGACTCTTCTTCTTCAGGTATATTCCAACGATTTGCGAATGACTCCGTAACTGGATTTCCAGTGCCTTTAATAAATAAAAATAAGCTAAATTTATTATAATATTGCATACGGTCCTGATTTTGTAATTGGAATGCATTAGGACCAGTCAATATATTATTTGTTAAATCTACATCCATTTTTTGAACGCCAACTGCCCTTGATGCAGTAAAGTTTAAATCATTCCCACTTAAATCTTTTATTATTTTATTAGAGGATTCAACTGAATTGGGATGAAATGCATTCAAATAACAACGCAAATTAGAAGTGACAGGAATATTATATCCGTCAATTATTTCTTCTAAAACTATATCAGTCAAATAATTATACCCCTTGATATTATTAATATTATACATAAGGCTAATAAATAATTCGATTGAATTATCTTCTTTTGGAGTTTGAAATAGACAATAATAATTTTTAAAATTTCCATTTTTTTTATCATCACTTATTGTTTTCAAAAATACAGAATTATTATTTAGATTTTTATATTGTAGTTGATGAATAAGAGGTAAATTATTTGTAGAATAATACAAGCAACTAAGGCTATATATTTTATTAGGTTTAACATCTAATTTTATTTGATAGAAAATTGATGTACGATAGTCTAATGTATTATTTCTCGATTGTCTAAGAACATATTTACTTGTACCAGGATTCGGGAATACTATAATATCAGTATCCCCCGATTTTTCCTGGAATTCTTTTATATTTTTGCCTTCTTCGAATGAACTATTATGCAATAGATTCTGCTCAGATAATCTATTTGAAGTGAATGATTCAATGAATACTTTTTTTCTGAAAATAAAAGCGAAAACAACAATAAAAATTAATAATAATAAAAAAATAAATAGATAAATATGAATCATATTAATTTATGAAGAGAAATAAAGTTCTAAATATAAGATTATATATTTATTTAAGTAAATATTTGCCACCACCAGTACTGGCATAATTATTCCAATCTGAAGGATTGAACATAATATTTTTATTTGGATTCCAAAAATATTTTTCTTCTCCGTCACTAGAAACCATTTTAGTATATATATCATCATTAATTATATAAACAAGCTTACCATTATTTAGTTTCCTAATATCTGCGACTTGTTCTCTACTAATCCAAGGACTATACATAATTTTTGGTTTTGATAATTCATCATTAATATGTGACACTATATACTTCTAAATCTGATAATTCATAATTATTATTTGACCTAATTGAAACCCCTAATGGACCCGTATTAATATTTAAAAAAGTAAAAACATTATTGCTTAGCATTTTTGGTGATGATTGTGTGAGTGTTAGAAAATCATGTCCACCTCCAAATGTTGGACCAATTGATTCTGATTGATAGATTGCGACTTGATTTGGTCCAAATAAAGAATTATTAGTAGTATATTTTGCATTATTATCAAACAAAAATGCTTCTGGATTATTAATATATTGATTATTTACAATTCCCCAACTAATTGGACTAAATGCTCCAATAAATCTTCCATCTTTTAAATTAGCTATAGTAATAGTTGGACCTCTATTATCACATATTTTGTGAAAATTTTGTGCGCTCCACCCATTTATACTCGCTTTATATAATATTCTTGATGATTTTAGTTTATTAAACATAAAAATATTTGCAATTTTAATATAAGATGGCATAGTTATCTGGTCTTTTATATTTTGATTAATTTTCTGTAAATTCTCTTTAGAAAATGCTAAATTTGGGTCAGTTTGAATTCCAGAGGCTTCCAAAAAGTTCGACAATATAAGCTTATCTCCAGCAAATTTTGTGCTATATGCATTCATATTTTTAATATCACTCGATGATAAATTTAATATTGTTGAATTATTTTGAATAAAATATCTCATTTTTACAGGGAATGGTTTTGATGGGTCTGAATATTTTAAATCGGTTGGTATCATTTTTAGGATTGCTCGGTATCCTTTATATTCACCTGAAGGTATAAGCCCAGTTAGAATATTGGAACCTGCATTTATTACATTCATCTTAAATTTATAATATTCATCTTCTATAATTCCGTCACCATTTCCGTCAATTTTTATAATTAAAAATTTAACATTATTTATATCCAAAGTTGCTTTATAGGTCTCAACTGTTCCATTATAAATCCATTTACCACTCCAGATTGAGCTATAAGCAGGGTCCCATATTGTTCTTCCTTTGGAATTAATATTTTCGGATATATTCCAACTTGGATTTTCAACTGACCCAAAATCAGTTGGACTTTCAGTAGCTTGTAATAAATTTGGTCTATTTGGTTCAAAATTTTCAATTACATTACTATTTATATTTTTCTCAAGTATTATTTTTATATTCCAGATATAATTGCTTGATTTGCTCAAAAATACTGAACCATCATCTTTATACAAATAACCATCAAAATCAGAATAACCCAAATACATTCCAGATTTTAAGTGTCGAATCTTATAATTTGAATTATCCTTTATTATTTCCCATTGTTGTCGTAAAGCCGCTTTAAATCTGCTTGCTTTGAGTACCATTGTACCATTTTCTAATTCAGCATCAAGATAAAAATATGGTTTTGAATATGTACGTATAAAGACAAGAAGTGGTGAAGTAATAATTTTAGTAACTGGCTCAAATGACCAAAATTGAGGTTTTTGAGTATCTAAATATGTTGAACTTGTTTTTGAATCATCATATAAAACAACTTGGTCACTTAATTGACGTGAAGATAAATAAACAAATGATTCATTATTTTCGGCAGTAAATGATAGTGAATAATTCGAATTTAAAGGAGATATTACATTTATTTTAGATTTCATAAGTTCATCAGTTGAAATATCATTAAAACTATCTCTTGTTGCTTCTAATTTAAATGTTTCTCCACCATTATCTTTAAAATACGCTGAATCCGCTATTAAATTTTGTGTTATAGTTATGAAATTATTATCATTTGTAAATTTTTCATTAATTCGAGTATATAAACTAGCTGATTTTGATAAAATTACTATAAATGAACCGGAAGAAGATAAATTATTAATCGTATTAGGAAATTTGAAAGTGTTTATAAAAGTATTCCTAATAGTTTGATTTGCATTTTTAAAAGGAGCTATATTATTACTGACTAATATTATATATGTGTCTTCTGGTACACCTAAAATTGCGGTATTTAATGTATCCAAATTATTATAATCTCTTATGCGTGTTTTTATATCATCATATTTTTCATTAAATAAATCATCTTTTGTAATATAAGTAAGCACTATTTGATTACTGAAGTTTGTATATATGTTTTTATTTGCTGATAGTATATTAATTCCAATATAAGGAGTATAATATTTCACATTTATTGATAATACAATTGGTTTTATGTCTTTTTGAACCAATACAGTCTGAATGGGATTATCAATTAATTTTACTTTTTTTAACTCATTTATTTTTCTTTCTTTTGATTTTTGATTAGTGTAATAAATATCCAAAGAAGAATTCATAATTTGGTCATAATTGGAATAATTTTCTATATTTTTTTCATTAGTTTCTAAATATGTAAAAGGGATGATTAAAATTAGGAAAAACATGAAAATAATAGGTATATTACTAGATATTTTACCTTGATAATGTAGATATATTAAACATATTAATATTATAAAAAAAAGTAATCCAAATATTTTTATCATTATATTTGAATTAGATAAAAATTTATACAAAAATTATTTATCCAATGGCTTCCATTCGGACCATGGATTTTCTAAAAGAACTGGCGAAGGGTCATTTTGCTCATTTAAAATACGTTTCATCATTCTCATTTCATAACTATTATCGACTTTCGGCTGATTTTTGTTTAAAGGATTTTCTAAATAAGCTGGAAAATATTTTTGATTTATGCTATCTATTCCTGAATTTACTGAACGATTCATACAGCCATCATCAAATCGATAACTATTTATATCAGTTGTTCTTCCAGATCCCATCCGATTTTGTGTATTTTTATCAATATCTGGATTATTAAAATCATTGACTGTTAATGGTCTATTATTATTATAGCTTA
>Ga0315284_10003005_pt1 | contig 24031 bp, 26 predicted proteins | sample YL17G09_16_MG_FD_203696 | JGI IMG/M metagenome (GOLD analysis project Ga0315284, IMG submission 203696) | Sediment microbial communities from Yellowstone Lake, YNP, Wyoming, USA - YL17G09_16 | ecosystem: Environmental > Aquatic > Freshwater > Lake > Sediment | place: USA: Wyoming | collected...
CTCAAACTCGTCCTCTCCACTGTCATCCTCCTGGTCCTGCAATGGTTCCTCTTCTCCGCGCAATGCAGCTCTCTTCTTGCGAGCAGCGGCAGAGGGGGCCTTTCCGGCAGCACCAGCAACCTTGGGCTTGCCCTTGAGCTTGGGTCCGCTCTTGTCCTTCTTGCGGGCAGCGCTGACCTTTCTCTTCTCGTCGTGACGCATGTTGTTGGCAAGCGTCATCATCTCGGCCGGCGTGGCTCCGTAGTCCTGTCTGACGAACTCATTCAACCACTCTGGGGCAGCTTGTCCGTTGCGAGGATCGGGCTGCATCAGCCTGTTTCCTCCTCCTCCTCCTCTGCGAGCGGCTTCCACGGTGCGACGCTGTTTGTTGGAACTTCCGACTTCCTCCACGGTGTCGTTCAGCTGCAACAACTGAAGCGCTTCGTCCCTCTCCTTTGCCAATAGATCTCTCTCCTGCCTCATGGCGGCGTTGTCCTTCTGGAGCTTTCGAATGCCTCTTGCGGCAGCCACGTTTGCGACTTGAAACTCCTTTCCGGTGTCAGACCGACTCGACAAGCTGGCGATGAACGCATTTTTCCAGCCCTCTGTCAACTCCGTTCCCTGATCCTTTGCCATCTGTTCGTAGATACGGGCAACGGCCTCATTTCTATCGAAATTCTGCGTCGCGTACTCAAGATCCTTGGCCTTCTCTTCGTTCTGCCTCTTCTGCTCGGCTTCTTCCTGTGCCCGTCTCTTCTGCTGTTCTGCCTTTTCAACCGCATCAAGTTTTGCCTTCAAGTCGTAGTTCTGCTTCAACACGGATTCCAGAAGATCTGGCTTCTGCTTTTGAGCAGCAGCAGCAGCAGGGGGAACTGCGGTGGCTGAAGTGGGGGCTGGATTATCCAGCTGAAGAATGTCGTCCAAGTCTGCAGCTTCCTCGCCCTCTTCTTCATCCCGGTTTTGGCCTTGCTTCTCAGCGGCATTGCGGTCTCTCAGAAATTTCTCAAATGCTTGCTTTCTCTTGGCATCCTTTTCCTTGTTGTTGTTGTTGTTATCCTTCTTTGACATGTTGTCGTTGTTGTTGTTCGTGTTTCCGTCTGTCTGTAAATGTGTGCAAGGCTGAGTTTAGCGCAAGGAGGGAGGGGAAAACGAGAAAATGTCTTTTTTTGGCTCGGCTTCAACGCTTTTAAAACGTACGTACCTAAGGTCGCATTGTTATACGTTATTTACCATTTTTTGTAAATTCTAAAAAAACGCTCGTTTTTTTTCCTGTCTCTCTCTCTCTCTTTTTTGTCTTGTTCTCTCGATTTTTTTTTGTTTTTTTTGTACCTTTGATTTGGCGCCCGCTCTGACGTGTCTGTACGTGGTGCCGTAGCGCGATCCTTTATGGGCATCTGCTCCGCTTTTTTTCCCCGCTTTCACGAGCGCGCGGCATCCTCGAAAATGTGCTTCTGTCACCAAACTCACTTCATCAATGTCTCCGTGGTACACCTCGTGTGTCTTGGGGTCGCGAAGCAACTCGTACCCGACCGACAGTTCGTCACACTTGCCCTCGTCAAACAATTTGATCAACCTCTTTTGCTGTGGAGAGGTGTCTGGGATTTCAGCCACAATCACCAAGTTTCCATGATCATCCACAAAATTGCTGTGGATCATACCCACTGCCGGGTATTCGCTTGCATTTTTGTGCATCAACCGGATGGGTTTGTGCTGCAAATCTTGTGCTTCCAGTTCTTCACGCTCCCAGGCAATGGCTTCATCGTCGTAGAACACGTCCTCGTCGTCGTGGTACCAAACTTCGTCTGGACACGTGGTTCGGGTACGCTTCCCGTCAATGGCCGCGTTGTACGCAATTCCCATGAATACACGAGAATTCTTTTTGTGGTCCTTCCGGGGCGCAATCTCCTTCCATTTTCCCACCTTGAGGTGCGTGGTTCCACGAGCAACTGGAATCTCTCCCGGCATTTTTTTTTGAGAAAAAAAAGAACAAGAAAAAGGGGGATGTTTTTTTCCACAATTGACAAAATGCCCAAAAATTTTTTGTACATATAGTAGCGTTTACAATTTCGTTGTTCTTTCTGTTTTCTGTGAGCACCGAGTGACAAAAGACGATGCGCAGGAAAAAAGTAAAATTCACCACCACCTCCGCCTCCGCCGCCGACGAAGATGCAGGGGACTACGACATTCATTACGGCGATGACGATGACAACGATCATGAAGGAGGAGAAGAACAAGAGTTGGATGCGCTGCCGTTATCCATTTCTGTGGCGACCGCAGTCGATGACGACGAAGATGGGCACGTTACGGGTAGCAGTGTTGGTGTTGGTGATGGTGGCGGCGTTGATAAGACACTGTTGGAATTGACGACGGGAAAAAACGGGGAGACGGCACAACAAATGATTGATACAAAGGTGTATCAATTGGCCGTCGGAGCGTTGTTTGTACGCATGATGTTGGCTCGGAGTTCGGGGGCGTCTGCTCCCCACATTTACGACACGGAACTGTCCAGATTTTACACAACACATCCACACTTGAAGGAAAAAATGGGCCCATCACACGCACCTCCAAAAAGTGCACGCCAACGTTCGCAAAATGTCAATTCTCATCCATCTTCCGCCGCGCCAACAACAACAACAACCACCACCACCACCACGACAAATATACAGGAGGAGGGAGATGCCGAACACGATGATGATGACATGTACATATAAAAAAAAGCGCACACAAATTTCTCCGCTTTCCTTTGTTTGTTTGCATGTATTTTAATTGTTTGGTTGGAAAATTCCCCCATAAAACGTAAATCATGCTTGGTGACGTGGAACTGGCCTACATGAGCTACGATGGCGACGGTGATGGCGGGTTCGAGGGTGCAGGTGGAAGTGGGTATGTTCACCACTACAACAACAGCAGTGGCGGCGACGAAAATACGCCCGTGGGTCTTCCGGAATTGATGGACGACGATGACGACAACGATGATGACGAGATGCCCATCATTGGGGAAGATGGCTTGTTCAATTTTCCAGAACGAAAACCAAAAAAACTGCTCCGCGACACAATGACGCGTCCCGTGGAGGTGTTTTTGGATCGACAAGAGACACCACAAACGTTGCACTCTCACGTGGTATTGCTTGAAAGGGTGTTGGCTGTCCGTTACAAAAACACGGACGATGATGATGATGTCGCATCCATGGTGACGAATGTGTTGAGCGTGTTTCCTCCGGAAGCCGAAATTGCAAACACGCTGCGGCCGTTCAAGATCCAAAGAGCGGGGAATTTTCAATTGGTTCCTCGCACTGAAGAACAAGAAGAAGAAGCTTGCACCATGGAACAATTGTGCTTTGAGTTCACCATCGAGTGCGAGGGATGGTCACCCATTGCAATTGTGATTGTGGGACACGTCAAGAACGAACCGGAAACAAAACCCACCATACTGTTGCTGTACGGGCATGATGCAACACACCGATTCTTTTTGATTCACTCGCAATGGAATTCTCAAGTGATGCTCGTGCGTTTCAAGGATGCCTACGATGCCACGGATTATCTGTGCAAAACCTACGCGTTTGAAACGTTCACTTCTTACGCATTGGAGGAGCACAAGGAATCGAACAAGAAACATCGACAACAAGACGAACGACCGGAACCACCACCACAATACGAGTCGACGAACACTCCAGAATTGCCAAGGATCGTGGAGGCTGTTGTACTTGCTGCTGTTGCTCCTCCTCCTCCTCCGCGTATTGTTGTTCCTCCGGTTGCCCCTGCAGAACAGAAAGCCGAGGACAACCCCCAAGATGCGGTTGTCGTAGTCGTCGCCAAGAACACAACAAAGACCAAGGTTCCCAAGGCAACAGGAAAAAAGCGCCCTCCCAAAACAAACGATGTCTCGGAGCAAGCACCCGCCGCCGCCGCCGCCGCCGCGACCACCACCACAACAACACCTCCACACAAGAAATCGAAACCCATTGTGCCGTCGTTGGCGACCATGGTTGTCCAAGAAAAGGGTGCAGCAGCAACAGAAGAACAAGAACAAAAGAAATAAAAACACAGGATTGGGCATTCTTTATATTTAACAATGCGTGTGCAGTGCTTGCTTTATTTGATTTCGAACAACAATGACGACAACGACGACGACGACAAACAAAAAAAACTCACGCGACCTTTTGACTAACTTTTTGTTTTTCTTTTTTCCTGTCTCCTCTCTAGACAACACGTGGTACGGGCGGAGATGTGATTGTCATCGACGAGGCTGCGCACATCTCTCTGGATTTGTTCTATGAAACCATTGTACCTATTCTGGAACTCACCAACACGGCATTACTGGCCATTTCGACTCCGCTGGACGAGTTCAACTACTACAGCGAGTTGTTCTTGAAGAAGGATGAAAATGGTGAGGACTTCTTCAAAACCATCAAAGCAGGGCGCATCTGCGATGACTGCGGACGTCTGCCTTACGACATCATGATCAAATGCGACCACGTCCCCGACGGCGCACATTGGAAAAGTGTCCACAAAAAACGCAGATTGGCAGCTTTGTTCGAGGGAGATGAAGCACGTGGTTTGCGTGAATTGGGTGGTATCATGGCATCAGACCATACCCCGTGTTTTCAGAAAAAAGATATTGCGACGTTGTTTGACAACGAAAGGTACACCCTGCAAGCTCCCCCCGAAGCCATCTACGTGACCATTGATCCGAATGGCGGCGGAGCATCTGATTTTGGCATGGCTGCGGGTTGCTTTGTCGACGGGAGACTCATTGTACGTAATCAATGTTTGGGGTTTTATTTCTTTTTTTCTTTTTCTCTCCGTGTTTTGGCGAGTGGAGGTGTGGAGGTGATTTGTTTATATGCCTGGATATCCCGTGCAAATCTGTCTCATAAAATGTTGTCCCAACACGTCGACGCTGAACGGATGATAACCCGGTGTGTTGACGAAAGCCGTGTTCAACAATGCAGCCATCTCGTTCCGTAACACGGACAGAAACACGGGAAATCGTTTCCTTTCCACTCCATCGGCGGCGTACGTGCACTGCATCTGCGTTTGCAGACCCTCGTCGATGCCAATCATGAACAAAAACATGATTTGCTTGGATCGTGTGTCCTTGCTGCCCAGCAGTATCTCCATGGTGTCTGTGATGAGCGCAAACTCGGTGTATGTCCTGCCGTACGTGCGCGCAAAATGTTGATGCGCCTGGCACAGCAAGTGATCAATGATGGTGGTCCCGTCATCGCTCAACGGAAGGGTTGGGCTGTAAATGATTCCCAACACCGGGTCTCGGGATGCATGATACTCGCGCACACCCATGGTCGGGTCCAGGAATCCGCACGTCTTGAGAAACGCTTCAATCTTCTGTGGATCTTGCAACTCCGTGGACAATCCCGTGTCGTTGTGTGCTTCGTCGTCTTCTTCTCGTTCTCTCTTCTGCGTCGTGCTTATCATCATCATTTGTCGTCGTTACTAACGTTTGTTTGTTTTTGTCCCCTCAGATTTTAGATTTGGAGGCGGAATCCGTACGAGATCACGCACAGCAACAAAATTTGGTATGCCGTGTCATTAACCGCCTACGACAGAATCCGTTGTTTGTCACGGTCCCGATATGGGTGATTCCCGAAAACAATCTTGGGCTGGAGGCATCGCACGTGGAAGCGTTTGTCACCCACCTACCTCACGTGTACGTGTTTCACGAGTTTGCCGCCGAGAAGGTTATTTTTCATTCTTCGCCGTCATTCATTTTGTGATGATTTGTTGATGATTTTCCCCCTAGGCCGGAGTGCGCAAATCCGCCACCAACACCTCCGAGTACCAGATATGCGTCGAGGACATGCTGCGCAGGGGCACACTTCATTTTTACCGTGACATCTTCACCAACAGCAAACGATTCTTGAAGGGCTCTGCCGACGACACCAAGAAGATCGAGGACGAGCTACGCCAGCAGTTTGAGCGCTACCACTGGGAGGTGAAGGAGGCAAAGGATAATTTTGGCAAGAAGAAGGTCACCATGACGGGCAAAATGGGGGGCGCCAAGGATGATTTGTACGTCGCCGTGGCCATGCTTGCGTATTGGGGACAGTTCCATCGCTACGAGACACGACGAACCAAACGCGGACGATTTGATATATAAAACATTTTTGTCTAAGTGTGTGAAAAAACAAATACAACGAAAGAAAAATGATGCGTATCGGACCAGGAGCGGCGGCAGACACGCCATTCATTCTCATGGCTTCGACGATGTTGAAACCACTTGTCGAGAACAGGGCATCAGATGATCCGGAACTGGACCACGTTTCCCAGCGACTAATGGAGAACAAAGAATATCTTCGGCAGGAGCTGGAGAAGTTGACACGGATATCGCCACAACAAAAAGCTGCAATCACAAAGTTGAGGAAAGCATTGCACGCAGAAATTGAGATGTGTTGGAAGCGATCGCCCAAGGAAAACCACGCCGCACTTGTCCCTTTGCTGCAACAATACACCGATTTGGATTGGAGATGCACCGAAGCACCATCGGAAACAGAATGTAACGAGTTCAAGGAAACGTTGCGCGTGATGGTTTCGGCATTGGTGTCCAAATGAAAATTTTTTGTCCAAATTTTTTTATCCGCAAAAGGGGTGCAGATTAACAACAACAACAACCATGAACAAGGATCAAGTTTTGAACATGCCCAGAGAGATCGCCGACAAATATGGATTTGATATCGAAGGTGTGTATACGGAAATTTGTCGAGAGTGCGGTGTACGCAAATGTATTCACCAACGGATGTTCCACTTTTTTCGTTTGTGTGGGGATGTTTTGGAGTTCGGGTGGGTCCACGATCGTGATGGACCACGATGCAACAAGTGTGGAGCACGTTCTACCGAGTGTGTAGTGAGATTATTGTGCGATCGCGTCTGCCAAGGGAAAGCAACCATGAAGGAGGTACGAGTTGTACTGCGTGCATATGACATGTCTAATGAAAAAATAAAATAAACTTTTGGAGTGAAGGGCTGTGCGATGAATCCCTTGCAACGCTTTGGTTGCCGTGCGTACTACACGCTGACGGGATACCCATGGCGATGGGAGGAAGGCAAGGATGAGTTCTATGAATGTTGTCGCGACCAAATCTTGAACGATATCCGGACGATCGCGCGTCTCGAAGCGGAGGGGGAGCAGAGAATGACAGATTTGCGCATTAAAAACATTTCACAAACGTCTCGTCGGTGTTATGTTTGCGGTTTTTGTTTGGTGGTGATGTAGATTGTGGATGGCGTGTGAACCAGAACATCAAGGATCGCGTTCATTTCTGCGGCAGACGGCATGGGAAACAAATGGAGGAACGTTCATCCCTGCGTTGGATGGATACGGGATAACGGCAACGGATGAACGCCGTGTTCACGGGGAGCGAAGGGTGGCGGAAAAGCTTGAAGTCCTGCATCGATTATCGTTGATCCAAGAACATCGCCGTAAACAAGCCCGCATCAACGCAATGTATGCAGGGGAATCGGATGTGCCGCAACTCCAATTCAGGGAAGAACGATGCCGCATCGACAAGGATGGGTTCGTCCACTATTTCTATGTGGACGAGCAAGGAAAGCGAATAAATTAACGCAAATGGATTGATGATGAATGATGATGATGACAACGACGATGCACGTGATTCTTTTTTTTTATTCGTCTCCCATAATGACGAGAAACGGGCGCTTGCCGACGATTTTCTGCATAGCCAAACAACACATGGTGAGTTGTTTCTGGATGCCCTCCACAAACACGTACATGGGATGCTGCTTGGCAACGTCCTTGGTTGCAACGGCCGATTTCCTCTTTCCTCCTCCACCACCACCAGCACCACCCGCAGAGCCTGTCAACGATGCCCTAGACTCGAGATCTCTTGCAAACAACCTGTCCCATGTCGCGTGGATGTCGGCGCTCCATTTCCCTGTGGATCCCTCGAGAAAGGGCACCGTCTTCAAAACAGCTTCCACTTTGACGGCGATTTCCGAGTTCAAAAAGTCCAAGAAAAACAACAGTGTGTACAAGCATTTGAGCACGTTGACGTATTCCGAGTCAATCTGAAACATGACACCGGTCTTGTCCATGAATTCCTGGGGCGGGGCTTTGGGCTGAGACATTGTCCCCGATACTGGCGTGAGAGCAGCACTTCGCACGCTGTCCTCGGTGGCAATTTCACGCAACGTCCACACATCATACGCCACGCCTCCTCCTCCTCCTCCTCCACCACTTCCTTCTTCTGCACCACCACCGCCATCATTGTCGTTGTTGTCAACGTTCTCTGTTTGAATCAAATACTTTGGTTTGCTATACACTGTCAACTTGCAATTGTTCATCCGGCTCACAATTGCAAGCAAGACGGGGTTTCCCGTCTTTGAAATCGTGTCCACCATGCTTTCGTAGAGCTGGCGCCTGAACTTTCGAAACCTGCGAAACAGCACGTTTGCGTCATCCTCGATTGTGTAAATGTCAGAAATAGTGTTGCACGTCTGGAGATCCAAAACTCCCCCAATCTTTCCCGTCATCGCAATGCTCAGCGTGCACATGTAGATGTAATTTTCCAGTCTTCTCTGATCGTCCGCGTGTGGGAAAAGAAACTCGTCCTTCGCTTTGGACGACGATGATGATGCTGCTTGTTTGTCATCCTCTATCTGTTTTCGGGGAGGGGGAGGAGGATCAACAACAACACCATCATTCTTTTTCTTTTTGTTGCTGGTGGTAGAAATTCCTGCTGGTGTTGGCTGTGGAAGATGCTCGACAACATCCTGGGCCTCATTGTCATCCTTCTCGTCCTCCTCGTCAGCGCGCATACGTTTTGCCAGCATGGACGCACGTTTCCATTTCTCCTTCTCGGTCATCGGTTGGGTAGGACGCATTGTATCATGGTCGTCGTCGGCATTCTTGCCCCGGGAAGGAGGAGGAGGAACGGGCAATTTTCGTGTCAGAGGATTCACGTGGTCTGCCGGATCCAATCTCGCTGACACACCAGGTTGTGGTTGCGTTGATGCCGTTGTTGTCGATGACGTTGGCTGACGGGCTGGAGAGTCGCCACCGCCACCACCCAATCCAAACAGCGAGGAGAAAGACGATGACGAACTATCATCCGAGTCGTCGTCATCATTTTTGAGTTGAGCTGAGGGTTGTTCTTGCTGTTGTCTGCTTGCGACTGTCTTTGGTGCTGGTCGCATCATCATCTTCATTATTATTATCGTCGTCCGGTAAAATTTCCCACGCACCGAAGCAAATCTACATGGATAGCGCAAAAGATGTTGCTGTGCGCGAAAGTTTGCGAAAAATTGGAAATACCGAACATGGGTTGCAATCGGTGTTGACACAGGACATTCGGAAACAACTGACAACGATCACACAACACATTGATCAGTTGCATGCGCGTTTAATTTCAACGCTGAACACCGGAGACGATAGTCATGCGCCTGGTCAAGGACTGGACAACATGGCCGCTCGATTCAAAAAAGTGTTTGAGCTGCTCGCGGAGTACCGTGACATCTACGGAAAGCTCGACCAAAGAATCACGGACGCAGAACAATCGTTTCGAGTGCTGAGATTCCAGTTCCAGCGTGACATCAAGAGCGAGTGGATCAACGTGCCCGTCCAACAGAGCCATGACACGGCCATGGCCATTATGCCATGGGATGTCGCCAAACGAGGCAAGCGCAGAAATGCTGCCATGGGCGCAAAAAAAAAGAAGCCTCGCAAAAAAAGAGCAGCAAAAGTATTAGAGGGAAAAATTGTGACAAAGGAAAACATCGCCGAAGCCCGTAAAGCTCGGTGGGAAGCGAAACGCGCACCCAGGGATCCAAAGGCTCCACGGCCCACCGTCAAAAGATTGAAGATGGAGCCCGAGGATAACGCCCCCGCCGTTGTCATCATCAAGAAAGAGGGGGAGAAGAGATGATTTTAATATTTTTTTTGAATTTTTCGCATGTTGTTGTGTCTTTTGTTCTTTTGTTCTTATTGATTCCCATCAAACGTCGCGCGGAACCAAAAAGTACAGAAGACACAATGGACACACAACACGTGAAAAATTTGAAGATTAAAAAAACACGTCAAGAAACAACACTTTTTTGATTTGTTTTGAAAAGCTATTAGTATTTGGCGCGATGCCACGCCCATTAACAATTCTTTGATTGATTAGACAGCGCACGGCGTTTTTTTTTCACTCTCCTTCTCTTTTAACTCTCGTCACACATTCTTTTCAATACGCAAAAAAGAAAATGTCGAGCGCGACACGAAAAAGAGAATACTACAATCCCTACGAGCATCAGGCTGCGCACAGCGAGCACTACCGTCCTACACAGGTGGTGGAGAATCGCCGTGTGGATGCCAAGCGTTCCCGCGCGGGAATGTCTGCCACAGACAGACGTCGCGTGAATGCCGTTCAAGGGTTGGACATCACGCAGAAGTATGACGCATTTGGGAACAATTCGTTCACCAGTGCCGACAACCCCTGGGCTGCGTTCTTCGGGACGCCCGCGCATCCCTACAAGACGACGTCGTACGACAAGTATGACAGGCACAACTACAACTTGCCCGAGGCGTACGTGGGGAAGAATGAGATGATTGCTCAGACCATTGACGAGCTCATCTACAGCGATGAGACGTACTACACCAGTGTGCTGTTGCCGTACAACTTCACCGACAACCTTTCCGTTGCATGGGACAAGTGGGAGTTCAACGAGCACTTCACGGGCATTGTGCCTGAGCAGGGTGTGTCTCGCCTGGTGTCTTCGACCCGCGAGTCCCGCTCTGAGTCGTTCCTTCGTCGTGGTCTGGGGGCCATGTGGGAACACGGATTCATGTCCACTCGCGAAGGACGAGCCAACTACTTCATGACGTTGGCCCAGATTGCGCGCGCAGTGCAGGAGACCACCAACTTTGGTGTCATCTATGCGTACCTCACGTGCCACAACTACAACAAGACTTGGGAGGAGCGCCACGGATACTTCAGACGTTCCAGCATTACCGAGATTCTCGAGCGCGAGCGCTTCATGTGGGCCATTGCCGTGAAGATGGAGTTTGGAATGGAGAAGTTGGATGCCCAGATTGTCGAGTGGATGGATCGCTATCGATCCAGCGCCGACACATGGCTATTACCCGTGAAGCCCGCGACCTACTTGAGGTGCGTCCAATTATTTGAAAATGCTTGTCGCGTAGTTGTTTGTTTGACGTTTTTTGCGCGAAGGTTGGTCCCTGCTGAGAAGGTCTACCAGTACCTGGCTGGAGACATGGGACCCGCTCGTGTGAATGACATGCAGGGGGCTGGTCGAAACCAAGCCCGCAATGGGATGGGAAAGCGATTGGATGCTTCGGAACCCTACGCTGTGTTCAAGAACAACAATGTGTTCATCACGCGCACCTACCACGTACAGCGCACGGGACCCATTGATTTGATGATGCGCATCTCGAGTGTGGGCGAGTTTTTCAAGATGGTGAACAACAAGCCTTCTTGTGATTTCCGCTGCGGATACAACTCGTGCATGCTGGACAGGCGTGTGTACGACGAGTCCGGAGACACTGGATTCACTGTGTCCGCGAAAAACTTCATTGATCACGGACAGCTCTTCAACGAGGACGGAACCCCGCGCGACATCCCCAACAACGTGAACCCCGCGGACATTGAACAACTGAAGCGGTGCTTCTTTGTGAGACCTTTCCAGAACACTGTCACCGGACTGGAGGAATGCAAGCAGATTGATTTCATGGGTGACATGGATCCCCAGTTCTTTGGGCCCGGAGATGCTCACAAGCTTGCCATGACCGCTGTTGGCTCCGCGTTCCGCACCGAGGAACAGAGGAAGCAGATGCAGGTCAACCTGGACGAGGGAATGCGATTGATCGAGAAGATGGGAATGGAGGCTCCCCTGGTTGAAGGAGAAGAAGCCAATCCTCTGCGCCGATATGGAGCAAGAACCACATGGCAGGCTCTCAGGGACATTGTCGCAAATGCTCCTCAGGAGGATGCTATGCGAGGCACCATTTCCAAGTTTGTTGATGCCGTCTCAGATGCTGCGCGCATGCTTGGCCCCATTTTCGGAGGAATGGACAACCTGTTCCTGGGCGATGTGAACCGTCCCGACGGAAAGGCCGACGCAGCCCAAGCGCTGTACGACAACCTGTTGAACACAGGACGAGTTCCTCTGTACGCCGTTCCCCAGAGCGAACAGCAAGCAGCGAGAGAAAGCAACCGCGCCAAGACCGTGGAGAATTTGTTTGGATATCTGCAGAAGATCCCCCTGACAAATGCGGGAGAGATTAGAGCGCGAGCTTTGAGTGCGCAGGAGGCCCAGCAAATGCAAGAACTGCAGGCTGCCATTGAACCCGTGAACGAGGCGCTGCAAGGACTTCGCGTGGAGACCCCCGAAGACGAGTCGTACTACCGCGGCTTGTTTATGGATGTCATTGGCACCGCGCAGAGAGTGAGCTGGAAAGTGACCAACGGAAAGGAGGAGGGACAGTGGAAGAAGTTCCTTGCTGGTCTGAGCAACCGATGGGACTCTGCCATGTCCAAGGCCAAGCAACAGGATGTGCAGGAATCTGCGTCCATTGATTCGCAGATGAGAACATCTTCTTCTTCCATGCCTGTGCGAACGGAGTACGCCATTTCTCGCAACAACCCTCACTACTTGAATGGGTCGTTGCGTGCGCAAGGATTTGTGGCGGGTTCCATCTCGAACCACAACGTACCCGAGAACGAGTCTTCCTCCTCCGGGTCGATGGACTTCCAGAGCGCCCCGCAAAACGTGGTGCCCAACTCTCCCGTCAACTTCATGCAGATTCCTCTGGTCCAGAATCTGATGGATGCTGCAGACGCCATTGAGAGTGACCAGGCTTCATCTGCATTCCTGCGCAGACGTCAGCAGGGACAAGGCGCATCCACCGTGTTTCGCGGAGGTCGAGGTGCTGCTGCTGCTGGTTTGCACCAGTACGAAGACAATCTCAGCTATGGCGGCGGAGGACCTACAGACACGTCATCATCAAACATTGGAGCGCTGTACGACTACAGCCCCAGTGCCCGCGAGAGACACAGCAAATACACGCAAGATCTGGTGCAACAGCTGAACTTGAGCTCAGAGAGATCATTACGGTTTGGAACGCTCGCCTTCAACGTGGAGAGCGCGGCCAAGCTACCCATGACCACGCTGGAGAGAATCGCCGCGTTCCTCTACTATGGCACGCGCTGGCATCGCACGAGTCTGGATGTGTTCTATGACAACAACGTGATGCTTCCCTTCAACGGAATTGGAGCTCGAATTGGATTGTACGAGATGGCGCTCGGAATCAAGTGCCAGGCTGGAGGAGGAACCGGGTACACGTACTTTGGTCACAGCAACTTCATGCTGGCCGATGACGCTGCCATCAAGATGCACTACGGAAACTACACTCACTACGGAAAGTCGGTGATTCACGACGCGTCCAAGGTGTTTGTGGCTTACGACATCTTCCCCAACCGCTGCTTGGGAGGCATGGGCACGCAGGCCTACGAACGCGCTGACCAGTACGATCCCGTGGAGCAGATTTTCCAGGCGGATATCTTCTACATGATGGTGGCGTTCACTGAGACCCGCTTTCCCACTGTGATGTCGCTGACGGGACGTTTCGACACGTTCATGGATGCCGGAATGATCGACGATGACGAAGGCAGACCAGACGTGCTCCACTACAGCACGTGCGCGTACTACAAGAGAGTGTGGAGATGGAGAAGTGAGGACGACATCCCCATGGAGTTGGACGAGCCCATGTACAGAATGTACAAGCCTGGACACATGTACCACGTGTGGCAGGGAGCGCAGGGATCCTTCAACCCACACAACGGCGAGTTTGACAAGGATATCATTCGAAACAAGTCTCCTTGGGGACCCAACGTGTACGAAGGATGCAGAGGCTGGCGCAATGGATTGATGGAGAGAATACAGGAAGTTCCACATGGAAAGCTGGGATTCTGAGCAAGAAACCCTGCGACCCTCCTTCCAAATTTTTTTCCCCGCGTTGTGATAATTAAAAAAAAAATTTTGACAAAAAATTTTTTCTTTTTTTTTCTTTTTGGTCATGGCGGAGGTGACGCGATGTTGTTGTTGTATCTGAGATTCCACGATGCCGGTGGTGCACGGTACTGATGATGATGATGTGGCTGTTGCTGCTTCTGATGATGACTTGGGAAAACATTGTTGAGCTGTTCTCCCGGGGGATACTTCATCATCGTCATGGATGCCGACGCAGAGTGAGGGACCGCGTATCCTTTCTTATGGACGGCCGTGCGTCGCTTGTTGTTGTTGGCGGTGTTCAGATATTGCGCCAAGTCTTCTTCTTCCATGGGTTGATATGACAACGCTGGGACGGAGCCTCTCATTTTGGGATTCTGCGATGACGTGGAGTACGACCGACCATGTTGATGTGGATCCCGTTGGAGCTGGAATTGATTTTGTTGGATGTATTGCAACAATTTCAACTGTGCATCCGCGGTGCTTGCAGCTTTGGCCTTTTTGGTTTGGAGGCGCCAGAATCCCCACACCATGAAATACACAATGACCATGGCGGAGATCCACGTGACCCATGAATTCCATAAATGAAACACAAACGTCGTCAGCGAATGCGACCCCAGACGTTTGTTTAGCACACAATATCCCACTCCCAAGCGCAACTCTTCACGCACTTGGTCACAATTGATCTTGTCCTTGTAGCGAACCTCGTTCTCTCCCAGATCACACAAAATCACTGGCTTCGGTGGTTCTCGTACATATTGTTGCTGTTGTTGATGGACAAACCACGGGATGTCAGCATTTGCATTGGACGATGATGACGACGACGAGGATGCCCCCGTTGATGTGGGATTCACTCCCGTCATAAGCTCTTGGTTTACAAACCATTTCCCCGAACATTCTTGCCAATGTGAGAACCAAATTGCGGATTCATATTGTTCCCAATACTTCCACGCGGACAACGACCCCACGGATAGCAACACCAAATACACGAGGACATTCATAAAAAACGTTCATGCACAGAAAAAAATCCTCTCTCTTGTTTCCCCTCCCCCCTTTTGCGCAAAAAATCGTGTCGTCCTCCCACCCACAAACAAAACACTGGAAACGGATCATTTGAACATATCCCGCCAGCACACAAAAAGTGAAAACAAAAAAGTAAAAAAATGTCGGGGAAATCTGCCCCGTCGCCATCATCATTGTCATCATCACCAGCACAATCAGGATCAAAAAAATTGAACATTGCTGCTGTGCGTGCTGCGTTGCAAAAGTATCAGGATTCCACCAACATTGCGTTGCTCGCTCTTGTGTTTTCGGCGATTCCATTTGTTTTCATTGTTCCCGTTGCGTGGAAGGATGTCCCCGGAGAAGGTGCCAGTGCGCATTTTCAGTTTCAGCATGGCGTCGTGGCAATTGGTGTGATTTTGTTGATTGTATTCTTTATCACGGTGGGCAATTGGTTTGCCATGAACAAGGTGACACGGGCCATTGATACAGCTACCACCGCCATTTACAGTGCTCCTCTTCATCCACTACCAACAACAACAACAGAGAAAATAAAACCAGAATGATTTTTGTTTTATGCGTACTTGCGCGTGAAATGCAGGGCATCCTCAATGTCCGAGCCCTTGACCGTGACCCTGCCCGTCATTCTGCGCATGTCGGACGCGGCTTCTGCGACATCTTCCAGTCTATCCTGGACGGCAGCTCGGATCAACTCGATGGCATTGTCGGAAAATTGCCATTGCGAGACATCCTTGATGGCAAACGTGGCGGGGATATCCTTGCCGCGTGCTCTCATGCGACCCTCAGCAGATGCGCTGATCTTTTGCAGTTCGGCAATGGTGTTGGCCGATTCCTGGATGACAACGCGGCGAATCAAAGCAGAAGGAACCAGCAACCCGTTGGCGTTTTGAAGGTATCTCGACTCCAGCCTGGCAATGGTTCCCGCTTGCACCTTCTTGCGTTCCGGGATCGCGTCCTTTCCTTGTTCCGCTCTCTTCTTGGCGTTCTTTTCGCGGTTCTTGGACAGCTTGACCCGGTAGCTCGGGATCAGACGCAGCCGCTCGCCCTTCATCTTGTGTTCAGTCCACACTTTGCGCTGCTTTTTTGCGGGTTCGGGTTCAGGGGTGACGACGACGACCACCACATCCTTCTCCAGATCTTCATCCTCCTGCTCCTCCTCTTCCTCTTCCTCTGGTTCAGACTCGGGCTCGAGTTGGGGCTCGGGCTCTTGGCGCTTCTTCTTCTTGGTGCCGTTCTTCTTGGCCTTCTTCTTCGTCTTCTTATTTTTGTTTTGCTTGTCGATGATGATGGATGAAAGGCGCGGAGGTGGCTCGTCGCGCTCCATCACAAGCTCCTCCTCCTCTCCAAGCTCCTCCTCGTCGAATTCCGGTTGGTGTTGTGGCACGGACATGTTGGTTTGATGCGGTTGGACAAATATTTTGCGTTGGATTACTAAGGATAAAATAAAAACGGATGACGGAAAAACCGTGGTACGTGTACGTATTGCGGAACTCCGCCAACACCCGCATCTACACGGGGAGCACCAATCGTCCCGCGCATCGTCTTCAAGCACATCGCGGTGAACGGACGGGAGGGGCACGCACCACGCAGCGATGGGGCAAAGGGAATGCCGTGATGTGCATGCTGATATCCGGGTTTGCATCCAGCCGCGATGCCCGTAAATTCGAGGGAGCGCTGAAGAAGATTCACATTCGAGGTTTGTCGGGCATCCGCGGGAGAATGGCGGCATTGGGTCGGTTGGGCAAACGGATGGGGAAGGATGCTGTAAATTGTTTGTCGCTGTGGTGCGAATACCAGTTGTCGGCGTACTTTAATCCGAAACTGGATTTTTACAAGAATTATTTTATTGGATGGGCCCAGTCTCGGTGTTTTGGATGTGGAGTCGACATCATTGTTCAAGCTTGCGAATAAAAAAAAATTTTTTTTGGTGTATTTACTTCTTTTTGGGAGGAGGAGGGCGATACAACTTCAAATTGACGGGTGGGACCTTTGGCTGCGATTTTTGTCGAGTCCCAGCCGCAATCTTGGAGGGCGAGGGCGACCCAAACAGCTTTCCCTGAAGGCACGCGTTGGAACAATACTTAGGTTGTTCTTGGAACGCGATGAACGACATGAAACTGTAATCAAACTCAAAGTCATAGGGTCGTGCGCACCGTGCACAATCGACCTTGAACCGGCACTTGCTGGGTGGTTGTGGATGAATGTACAGCGGGTACGGGCAGATATCTTGGTTGCCAGCATTCCTGTAAAACGCGCTGTACTCGCCTCCGTTCAATGTGAGCAACAAAAATTGGTCATCCCCATCCACCGCAGTGAGTGCAAATCCAGGGGCGGGCGTTATTACCCTGAACGACACAACGACAACAGCATTGTATTCGTCGGACAATTTGTCTACGTAAATCATACCCTTGGGTATCGCAATCGGACTTGTGCTGGACGTTCGATATATCCCTTGCACGGTATCCACGGTGAACACATACACCAAGTATGCAATCAGATCACTTGCTTCATCGTCGCCGTCGTCGTCGTCGTCATCGTTCTTCAACACGATCACGATTTTGTGTCCAACATCGTACGTGGTGGTTTTCAGTGTGATCCAAGGGACGAAGAAATCCGCACCTGTCATTGTCTTTCCAAATTCGAGGGCCTTCAACTGGGCAATGTTGACGTCGAACCACACATGCTTGTTGCGGGTCCCGTGAACGTTGAAGCAGTGCAACTCTTGAATGACTGTGAGTGGTTGCAAACGTCCTGGTTGCTCGGGCCAAACCCTGCTCGTCTGTGCAATGTATGCATGACACACATGCGTCCATACACTGAGAATGACGTCCAGAAACGACGCGTATCGGGATCGGTTGGGTGCCAGAGCTGCCGGTTTGTAGGGCAGAAAATCGCAGACATCTGCTTGCTTGAAAGCGTCATCGACTTCGTGGATTTTCGCCAGACATAGCTGCACCATGAACAATACGCGATACAGAGGAGTGAGGATGGTCATGACATCGTGGGTACGCGTCAAAATCGCAGATTCATAAACATCAAACGATGTCAGCGCGACAATTGACAAGCGGTCGTCTTCCCTGGCGATGGGCGTGCCAAACGAACCAAAACTCGTGTCTGAGCCGAACAAATGACAAAACCCGTACACCGACACATCCGCGCATTTGCGGGGGATTTCCTCCTTCAGTTTCCTCAGCAACATTGACATGTCCGCCATCTGCAGCAAGCGATGCAGTTGGAACAACAGCACCCTGTCTTCCATGGTCAGCATGTCGTAGTACCCATCCATGAAAGGAATCACATCCTCTTCCGTGGTGGTGGTGGTGGTGGTGGCGTCGACGGTGTTGTTATTGTTGGCATTCTTTTTTTGAATATCATTGGACGACGACGACGACGACGACATCTTCATTCCGCTGTCGACGACAAGGTTGGAGAGGAGCAGGAGGCCTGGATGTTTTCCACAATCTGGCGCAACTCCGCGTACTTAGCCAAAAATTCCATTTTCAAAATTGCGGGTGTTTTCTGGATTTTTTTACCCGGCAATTGTGCGGACATTGCCGTACTCGATATGGGCGTTCCCACAATGGTTGTCAATGGGCACGGTCGAGGAATAATGGTGCCAAACAACCCTCCCAACACCAGCGGGAATTCATACTGAAATCTCTGCCACATCCATTGCTGCAACGATCCCAGCAACCACCACCTCGCACCCATCTGACCTGTCCAATTGGAATACGCTGCGTTCTCTCCGACATGCACCACGGGTACAATGTGCAGATTACACTTTTTTCCATTTTGTGCTATCCACGTGAACATGTCATCCTGATCCAGTGCGTTTTCCTCGAGATGCCGCAGACTGTTATCGCCACCACCACCACTAAAATACGAGCTGTGGTCCATGGGCCCCGTGGGAGACCACACCACTGATCTGTGATTTGTCAAGGCTGCTTCAACGGTCTCGCGAGAATGTACAATCCCCCCACACCACTGCACAATGTCTGTCAGGCCCGGGATTGCAAAGAATACACGAGGCATCGCAATCAAGGGTTGCAGAGCGCGTATCGCTCCAAATGTTTTCCCGTGCAATCCAAACGTTAGCAATGTGCTCAACCCGTATCCAGGGGGATGCACGATGAAGAGAAAGGTGTCTCCGGCTCGCTCAAAGTTCTTCCACCCGCTCCCTTCGTTCACCTGGTGATGAAAATATCGCTGTCGTAGCAGGTTCCACACATACAACGACCGCAACCACGACCATCGTCGGGAACCTTCCTTGTACGACCAGGACGCGAAGTAATACAGCGCATAGATCACCGATGCCAGCACAAACAAATGCGTGGAAGACAGAAAAAACGAAATCAAGATGCAAATTATCAAAATGGCGATCCACAACGCAATATACATTTTGTCACACTGGTCATTATTTAAAAAGTTTATTATGGGCAACGCGAATTCTGCGACACCGACGCAAATTCAGGGAGTCCCCGTGTCCTCCTCCTCCGTGCCAGTGCCCGTACCTCAACATAATCACGGAGCTGTCCAATATCGACAAGTACCTCCCCCCGTGAAACCTTTGCACTTGAGGGGCCAGTTTGATGCACACGACATACCCACTTCATCCGTAGCCGTCAAAACACCATCATCAAGATCAATGGGAATTCGTCCTCCCCCTCCAATACTTCCGACTCCTCCCACTACTTCTTCACCTTCATCGCCGCCGTCTTCTTTGTCTCTCACTCGGCCCGTCCCAATCCTTGTTCCTGGTTCACAACAGATGGCGGCGCTATTACCCGACAAAAAGAAAGAGGAAGAGGAAGAGGAGGAAGAACATGAACACGCGGAACTTCCTGCTCCTCCCCCCAATCCTCCTCATCGTCCTCATCTTCCTCCACTACAAACGGAAATGCCAACCACTGGTGATGTAGCCGAAGTTCCTTGCGTGAGGGCTGTGAAAAAAGAACAGGAAGAGGAGGATGAAGAGGAGGAGGTGGAGGAGGAGGTGGAGGAGGATGACGCACGCCCGTCGGCTGTTGTTCGGGTAGATCCGTCCCCGGCATTATTATTGATGCCAAATGATACCGTGGTTGTGTCTTCCCCGCCGAACCCAACAACAACAACACCACCACCACCACCACCAAACGACGGTGATGATGAAGGGGAAGAGGAAGAAGGGAAAAAGATTGCGGAATCACATAAGAGGGAACGCGAACAACAACAAGAACAAGAAGAAGAAGAACATGCTGTGGAGATTGTGGCGGTGGCAAAGTCGCCAACCAAGAAGACAAAAACGAAGAAGACAACCAGGAAATCTGTTTCTCCTAGACTGGCTGTAAATATTGTTACCACCCCTGTCGTCGCCGACACCCAGACAAAGAGACGACGACGCACTGGAGATGAACAAGATGGGGCAAGATATTTTGCCAAACAACCGACGACTGTGAAAACTCGACAAAGAAAATAAAAAAATGGCAGACACACAGACAACCACCACTGCGAAAGATGTTTTTTTCATTCATCATCACCTCCTCCTTGCTCCAAGCTGCGCGACGCATACTGATAATCGACGAGGGCTTCGTGCATACTCTTGTGGAGCTGATCCCACACACCGTTGCGTCCGGATCCGAAAAACGAACGGAGCGCGATGATGGCAACTCTCTCCGTCAGCATGCGCTGGCCTGTGCCGTCCTTTCCGTAGCGCCCGTTGGAATTGAGATACTCGCCCATCCTCTCAATCATGCGTCCAGCGGCGGCATCCACCACGCGCCCGAGAGCAATGTACGTTTCTCCGTCCACGCGGTTCTTAATCCCCAGATCCTTTCGAATGCGGCGCTGCGCCTGCAAAAACTTTGCCTTGTGAATGCTGGGGGCTCCTCCTCCTTCCCTCTTGCGCGCCTTGAACTCGGTCTTGAGCGCTTTGCTCAACACATCCTTCGCTCCGACTCCTTCACGCTTCTTCTTGCTCTTGGTGTTCTTGCTCTTGACGTCATCTGCGTTCTTCACTGCGGAGGGGGACGTCTTAGGCTTGGATACCACCACAATCTGACGACCAGACTGTGCAATGCTAACAGACTTTCTCAACATTTTTGCCCGTTTTTTGTGATCATACGGTATTATTACTATTTTTTTTTGTCGGGTGCTGTTTGAAATTTGGTTGTTTGTTTTTTACGCAAAGCATTTTTTTGTGGGCATCGCGTCTAATCATGTCTGCCAAAGCACACCAACGCAAGAAGACGACAACAACAACGACAAAGAAATCGTCAAAGGAGGAAGAGGAGGAGGAGGAGAAGACGAAGCAACATAAGAAGAAGCTTGCTTTGCCCAAGATTGCCAAAAAAAAGCAGGTTGCTACTGCTCGTGCTTTTGCTCGCCCTCCTCCTGCGCCCCCTGTCCCTGCTGCGCGCGTTGATCCTTATCGTCTCGGGGAATCGGTGGTTCGCAAATTCATGTTGCGTTCCAAGAGCAACCAGATTAGCACGTCCGTGCACGACCCGATGAATGCCGCGATGCGTTCATTTGTCCAGGACATCATCAAACACGCGATTTCGTTTGCAGTCATGGGCAATCGGACAACGCTCAAACCTCGCGATGTGCAGCGTAGTTTTGAGATTATCGGTGTGGAGATCTATTAAACAGAGAAAAACGTTGGGATATATATTTTTTGTTTCATTTGGTGGTGGTGGTGGTGGTGATGACGGGGGGAGTGTTGAGGTCGGAACATCGAAAAAAATGATTGGGGTGCTTGACAATGACAGCGCTGGCACGTGGATTCCGTTTCACCAGGTAACGCTGGCATTTTTCTTGCGGGAAGTTCGCGGGGCGCATGATATCCTCAATGTCGGCATCCGAACACCCAGACCACTGAAGCAATGATACAATCTGTGGTGGGCGCGTCTGTGCTGCTGCTGCCATGGTGATGGTGTTCTTTTTGGCAAACGGGCATCCATGAAATTTGCCGTGTTCTCCGTCGCCCACCAACTTGAGGCATCCATAGGGAGATGTTTTCCCAACCTCAAACAAGGATCGCTTCAGTGCTTTGACGTTGCCGCCGTTTTCACGCTTGTACCCAACGTCGTCCCATACACCATTGTATCGTGTCTGGATCATGGTTGTATCTGCCGCATACAACATCATCATGATGCTGTCCACTTGCTCTACGGTGTACCCCGCCGACAGCAAGAACATTGAGAATGAAAGGCGACTCATATTTTCAGGATGGTGTCCGTTCTCCAGCGCTTCCCACACATGCTGTGACATGCAAGGAGGTAACCGAGCCTTGCATAAATCGACAAACTCACTCGTCGTCAACGTCAGTCCGTCTACGCCCTCCAATGTCAATACCCCCGCGCCTCCATTTCCCTTGAACCCCGACGCTGCTGCTGCTGCTGCTCGCATGTACCGAGTGTTCTTGCCTTTGTCGCCTTGTTCTTCCTGCTGCCACGACAACGCCGGTGGAAGACTCAACCTCGTCCACGCCTCTTCTACCCCATCGTTTGCCATCAACCGTATGTGTACGGGACATTCAGTCAATATGGAACGTGCGTTGGGGATGCCACGGCTTAAACGTATCCATTTGAGATGATCTCTCGTCATCACGTCCATCTGATGCCACGCCCACGCAAAGAACTCGCGATACGTCACAAACACACAATCCTGCTCCACATCAAACAACTCGTTGCGCATAATGTGGGGGCCGCTGTCGCTGCATCTCACTCTAAACCAAAACTTGGGCATCGGACCACGAGGATACCGGGCGCGATACAACGCTAATTCTCTGTCGTCCATTTGTTCCTGTGTGTATGGAACAAACAATCCCTGTTGCACGGCGCGTTGTTCCTGCTTGTCTTCGTCTGATTCGTGTTGACGCCGCCGTTGTTCCTGCTTGTCGTCGTCAGATTCGTGTTGACTCCGCCGTTGTTCCTGCTTGTCTTCGTCTGATTCGTGTTGACGCCGCCGTTGTTCCTGCTTGTCGTCGTCATCATCCTCATCTGATTCGTGTTGACTCCGCCGACGCCTCCGCCGAAACAATTTCTTGTTGTGCACCAAGAATTGCAAAAAATGCTTTTCCGTGCTTAAGCATTGGCGGATTCGAAAAGACAACAAACGTTGTTCCCAATGTTTCCAAATGGGCCACAAACGGTCATCTTGGCCACACATCAGAAACAACCCCCAAAACCCTGCCACGTCGGCATCCCTGCCTTCGTCCGTCCACATGTCAAAGAAAACATCGTGGAGTTGTTGCAAGATCTTGTCTCCGTCTCCGTCGTCGTTCTCAAACATGGGATTGTCGCGGTGTTCCCAGAATGAAATCATAAGTGCCATGCGATACAACGCATACTCCGACGGATCTCCGCCCGGAATCCTGTCAAAAATGTCGTACATAAGGTCCCTCGGCATCCTAAACCACCAGGATTTCCCGTCCCTTTCCTCCTCCTCTTGTATACCTTGCCCGCGAACATGGGGAAGAGCATCAAGTTTTGCAAGCGTGCAAACATCGCGACAGAGGTGACGCATCTTCAGCGCTCGTCCTCCTCCTCCTCGTTGTTTTTGTTCGTGAGCACGAAATTCGTGTATGAGCATGCCACCCAGCACCACCAACGATCGGGGCCGCAGTATGTAAAACACAAGCAATGGTTGCGCGTCAAAATCATACTTCTGATCCAAATCGTCCGCAGGCTGCACGCTCAATCCAGGATTGTTGATGAGCACCGCGCTCACCTCCGAAACAACGAAAGCAACATGCTGGACAGGAGTTGTGACCCCTTCCAGAGAATTCCACCAATTACGCAACGTTTGGTCCACACCGTTCGACGACGACGACGACGACCCAGAACACGCGATCGTCGCACAAGCACACGTGTTCTCAGAAAAATTTTCCTCCTCCTCCTCCTTCTCTTCCCTGAAGTCTCGCGATCTTTTCTTGGTCGTCGTGTCGTGTTCACGATCATACTCGACTTCAATCATTGTCAACAATGGACGATCGCCTCTCTGCACAAAATAATTTTTTATATTTTCCTTTTTTTGTCAGTCAGTCCAAGTCCTGGTACTTTGCCAC
>Ga0315284_10003006_pt1 | contig 24030 bp, 29 predicted proteins | sample YL17G09_16_MG_FD_203696 | JGI IMG/M metagenome (GOLD analysis project Ga0315284, IMG submission 203696) | Sediment microbial communities from Yellowstone Lake, YNP, Wyoming, USA - YL17G09_16 | ecosystem: Environmental > Aquatic > Freshwater > Lake > Sediment | place: USA: Wyoming | collected...
TTAACCGACTGGAAGATCACGCCGGCCTCGCCTAATGTCCTGGTGCTCGACTATTGCGACCTGCGGGCAGCAGGGCAAACGTATCAAAACGTCAACACCTGGCAGGCAAACTGGCGAGTTTGGCAGGCGCACGGGTTTGAGCGGCCGGCCTGGGACAATGCCACCCAATTCAAACGCCGAATCCTCGACCATCCGCCTTTCCCTGCGGACTCCGGCTTTGAGGCGACGTTTCGCTTCCGCGTGGCTGACGCTGAGGCAGTTGGGTCGGTCCAGCTTGCGTTGGAATGCCCCGAGCTGTACAAGGTCTCTGTCAACGAGCACGCCGTGGATGTCTCGCGCGGCGCACGTTGGCTCGACCCGCATCTGAAAAGCATCGCCGTGCGGCAGCTGCTCCAGGCGGGTGAAAACACGCTGCGTCTTGCTGCCTCGCCATTCGACGTGCGCATGGAACTAGAGAACATCTATCTGCGTGGGGACTTCTCCGTGCAGCCCGGCGCGCAGGGTTTCTCGCTTCACGCCCCGCAGCCGCTGCAGCTTGGCTCCTGGTCCAAGCAGGATTACCCCTTCTATTACGATAGTGTGCTCTACGAGGCGTCGGTCCGGGTGCCGAAACGCGCCCCACGCCTCAGAATCAGTTTTCCCGATTGGCAAGGCAGTGTGGCTGAGATACTCCTGGACGGGAATCGCGTGCAGACCATCGGCTGGCAGCCTTATGTCTGCGAGGTTGCCGTAACTCCGGGACCGCACGTCGTGGGATTGCGAGTCGTCGCCACGCCGCGCAATCTATTCGGGCCGTTTCACAATTCCACCAAGCCGAGGATGATCGCGTGGCCCGGAGCCTGGAGTGACTTCCCTGAGCATCAACCTCCGGGAGCCCAATACGATTTCGTGGACTACGGCCTGATGGAACCCTTTAGGGTAGAAGCTATGCGCTAGAATACGGGTGCCTGGATCCTGAGCTTTGACGTTGCACAGCCACCACCACAGGAGGTTAACATCACCATGAATCTGAAAGACCGCGTTGCCGTCGTCACCGGAGCCGGACAGGGTATCGGAGAGGCTATTGCAGTGCGCCTGGCCACCGCGGGTGCGCATGTCGCGGTGGTGGATCTCAACCTGCCGTTGGCTGAAGCCGTAGCAGAACGCCTGCGTGCGCTCGGCCGTCGTTCGGTGGCCGTTCGCTGCGACGTCTCGCAGGCCGCCGACGTCACGGCGATGCGCGACTGCGTGCTGCGCGAATTTGGCAAGATCGACATCCTCGTGAACAACGCGGGCATCGCCGGCCGGAACGCGCCACTCGTCGAGGTGAGTGAAGCCGATTGGGACCAGGTCATGACGGTGGATGTGAAGAGCGTGTTCCTTTGCGCGAAGGCTGTCTTGCCGCACATGATCGAACGCCGCTACGGCAAGATCGTCAACGTGGCCTCCATCGCCGGGAAAGAAGGCAATCCCAACCTTGCCCCCTATTCTGCCGCCAAGGCCGCGGTCATCGGTCTGACCAAGGCACTGGCCAAGGAAGTGGTCCAGTTCGGTGTGTATGTGAACTGCGTGGCGCCGGCCGTCATTGAAACCCCGATCTTGAAACAGCTCACGCCCCAACAAATCGAGTACATGGCCAGCAGAATCCCTATGGGGCGCGTGGGCCGTCCGGAAGAGGTCGCGGCGGTGGTTCATTTCCTGGCGTCGGACGATGCCAGCTTTGTGACCGGGCAGTGTTATGACGTCAGCGGCGGCCGGGCGACATACTGAAGGTGGCGAGCAGGAGTCTCCTGGACGAGTCTTGGAGTCCTCTAAGGCATCCGAAATCGGGCGCCGCTTAGCTTCTACGCTTCAACGTCAAATTCCAGCCAAGAGATGGAGTGGCGCGGGAAGCGATACTCCCAGCGGTTTCCCGCGGCAGTGAATTTCACTTCCTGCGTGGCCACGGCACGAGGATTTTCGAAGGTGTTCTCCGCTTCAGGGCTCGCGCCGCTGACTAGAAAGGCGCGCCCGCCAGGCTTCGCGCGTACCCCGGCAAGTTCCACGGTGCCCACCACGTCACCTTCCTTGCGGCGATTGACCACCGCCAGAGTGACGCGGCGCTTCTCCTCATCGTAGGTGCCCGAAGCGTCGAGATAGGTGTGCATGCCCGATCTGCGGGCTTCGAATTGCGGCGAGACCGCCAGCACGTCGAGCGCCACGGGGCCGGAACGGTTGGCATAGAGTTCCAGAGGATAGTAGGTGGTGCGCAGCAGCAGCCCGTTGGGGGTCGTGTACATCGGCGCAATCACATTCACCAGTTGCGCTAGATTGGCCAGACGCACCGCGCGGCAGTGGCGTTGGAGCACGTTGAGCGCCGAGGCCACCCAGAGGGCGTCGCGCAGGTTGTACGGCACCTCAAACTTGTGAACGTCGTCGCGCTTCCCGCCATCGGACCAGTTGTGGAGGATGTTCCATTCGTCAAAGGCGATGGCCACGGGCGGCGACTTCCGCGCTCGCGCCGAGATTGCCTCGGCGCTCATCGCCGACTGCCGGATAGTCATTTCCATCTCGGCCACCGTGCCCAAGATTTCGTAATAGTCTTTCAGATCGTCAACCACGGTGTAGTGGTGGGCGGAGATGTAATCGACTTGCTGAACCAGCGCCTCCAGCACGGGACGGTCCCAGTCCGGATCGCCACTGCCGCAGGCAACCAACTTGATGCTCGGGTCCTGCCACTTCATCACCTTGGCAAACTCCACCGCGGCCTTGGCGTAGTCGGTGGCGTTCTTGTGACCAATCTGCCACGGCCCATACATCTCGTTGCCCAGCCCCCAGAACTTCACGTGGTACGGTTCGGCGTGGCCGTTCTTCTTCCGCAGGTCGGAGTAGTAAGTTCCGCCCTCGCGGTTGCAGTACTCCACCCAGTGGGAAGCCTCATCCAGGGTGCCGCTGCCCAGATTGACACAGATGTAAGGCTCGGCGCCCAGCTTGCGGCAGGTGGCGATAAACTCATCCGTGCCAAAGCGGTTTGATTCGCGCTGGAACCATGCCAGGTCGTAGCGTACGGGACGCGAATCCCTCGGACCGATGCCGTCTTCCCAGTGGTAGCCCGAGACGAAGTTGCCGCCCGGCCAGCGTAACTGTGTCACCCGCAGCTTACGCGCCGCCTCCAGCACGTCCTTGCGGACGCCGTCGCTGTCCGCGAGCGGTGAGCCTTCGTCGTAGATGCCGCCGTAGATGCACCGGCCGAGGTGCTCGATGAAATTCCCGTAGAGGCTGGGATCAATCGTGCCCAGCCGGCGGTCGAGATCGACTTTCAAGCTCGCCGTGAGCGGGGGTTCAGCCGGCGCTTGGGCGAACGCGGCTTCCCTCCTCCCACCGCCTACGAGCCGCCAGGCCCAGACCCAGCCCGCCCGCGCATCGGAGAAACTCTCGCCGCGTCCGGCTCGACAATGGCCTGCGTGATTCGGAGTTCATGGAATCCTCCGGCTAATGAGGGTGAGGCGAGCCGTGAGCGTAGCGGCTGTCGTTCTAGGAACTGCTGACACAGTCCGAAGCTAGGCGAAAATCTTGCCGGAGAACTCGTATTGATAACCCAATCTCGGCGGCAAGTCATCCATGGGCCCCATCCATTGCAGCTCCCGCTCGATGTCGGAGTGCAGCCGGTAGCGCTTGCGCACCGCGGCGATTGATGCGCCAAGGACATCAATCTGGGAGAGATCGTATTGCCCCAGCCCGACTTGCCCACAGTACCGGAGATAGCCTAGCCAGTTCGCATCAATTCCCATCGTTTCCACGGCCACGCGGTCGGCGGCAATGTAATCGGTGGAAGCGATGGCAATCCTGGAAGCCACGGGTGTGCCAGAGGAGGGGCCGTTCCCTTCCATCCCCTCGAATCCGTCGATCAGGGTTGCTCCCCAGTGCGGCTGCATTCTTTGCGCGGTGAGCATCATGTTGTAGTGGGTCTGGCGGAGGCCGACGTGATATTTGCGTTTGTCATTCCACCTCGGCCGTTCACCCGGGGCACTGTGCAGAGGCGCGCCCAGCACCATGTTCTTCACCGACAAAGTCGCAACCACCGCATTGTGCGTCTTCAGAATCGCGGCGCAGATGACAAACGCGTCCGGGTCGAGCAGTCGCGCCGCCAGCCGCACCGGGACCACGTGGAGGTTGAAGTCGACGAGCGGGATGGTCTCATAGCGTGCTTCCTGGTTCAGATCCACCAGGCTCACATTCGGAGAGCGAAACTCGGAAACCAGGCGGGTATAGCCGAAGTTCGCGAAGCCCTCCATGGTCTCACCCGCGGAGGATTCAGCGATGACGACGGGGCCTTTGAAGCGAGGAGCCAGGTAGTCCAGGATGCCGCGCATAGCGTCGGCGTTAGTGGCGGCCAGCGGATTCACCGTCGAGACGTTGTTGGGCTTGATGACCACGTACTTTTTCTGCTGTAGCCGGGGGCGAATCTGCTCATCGATCGCCAGCAGGGCGTCGTGAGCATTCCGGCGGCGGTTCTCGCCGTGGATCAGCGCCACCGTCGAGCGGCCTGCAAACTCCCGCACGGGCTGCAGCGGTGTCGCGGCCGGCGCTTGCTGGGCCGTCAACAGACGGCTCTGTTGCAGCGCCAGGCCTGCGGCGGCCGCCTGCAAGAAATTCCTCCGGGAAAAGACCATTGGCAGAAAATCTCCTCGCAGTCTATGATAAAAGCTTAAGTTTTCATAATAATCTAACTCCCGGGAGTTGTCTCATGAAAACGAATCGTTCGCGGCGCGAATTCCTGGCACTAGGGCTCGCTCTGCCTGCGACTGGGCTGGCCTCCACCACGGATCTCGCAAGGCAGTCTCTGCAGTCGGCTTTCCAGTCGCTGCCCGCTTCACCCGTCAATCTCGCTTACCGGACGCTGGGGAAAACGGGCCTCAAGGTCACCACGGTGGGATTCGGGTGCATGATTACCTCCGATGCCAGCGTCATCGAACGCGCCGCGGACTTGGGAATCAGCTATTTCGATACTGCCCGCGGCTATCAGCACGGAAACAACGAGCGCATGGTTGGTGCGGCGCTCAAACGGAAGCGCAAGGAGATCGTTCTCTCAACCAAGACACCCTCCGGCAACAAGCAGTCTGCCCTGAACGACCTCGACACAAGCCTGCGCGAACTTGGCACTGACTACGTTGACATCTGGTACCTGCATGGCAAAGACAGCCTGGACGAGGTTAAGGACGAGCTGATCGAGGCCCAGCAGATCGCCAAGCAACAAGGCAAAACCCGCTTCGCCGGAGTCAGCACTCATTCCCCGCAACTGCTGATCCCCGCGCTGGTGAAGAAAGGTTCCTTCGACGTTGTTCTGGTCACCTACAACTTCACCATGGACAAGGAGGTGGGCGAGGCCATCGGCCAGGCAGCCAAGGCCGGCATGGGCGTGGTTGGGATGAAGGTGATGGCAGGCGGCTTCCGCAAGGTGAAACCCGGCGACCCGCTGGCCTCCAAGCTAAGGCGGGACGGCGTGATGCTTGCCGCGCTCAAGTGGGTACTGAAGAATCCGAATGTGTATACAACGATTCCCAGCATGACCGACATGGATCAGCTCGACGAAAACCTGAAAGCTATGGCCGAACCATATTCGGCCGTGGAAGAGAAGATCTTGGCCCGGCAATTGGAATTCATCACGCCCCTGTACTGCCGGATGTGCGGGAAGTGCGAGGGCACCTGCGCGAAAGGTCTGCCTGTCTCAGATATGCTGCGCTACCTGACGTACGCCGAGGGCTACGGTCAATTCGCGCTCGGCCGCGAGGAATTTCGGGCGCTGCCTCCCGAAGTTTCTGAAGTGCGCTGCAATCAATGCCCGAGTTGCACGGTGAGCTGTCCCTTCGGGGTGAAGGTGGCCGCGCGGCTCAGCCGAGCCCAGGAACTGTTCGCGTGAAATCCGCGAAGCTGGCTATCACCATGTTGATGCTTGCCTCCGCCGCGCGGGCGGTGGAGGTCGCGGATTGCCGCCTGGTTCCGGGATGGGAACAGCAGGGTCCCAGGCGCGAGTTCGTTGCCGACAACCTGTTTGAGTACATGGATGGGAACGCCGAAGGTTATTTGATTTACGGCTTCACACGCATGGAGGGTGTGACCTGCACATCCGGGGGCGACTCCATCATCATTGACGTCTCCGAGATGACCGACGCTGATGCGGCTTACGGAATCTTCGCCGCCAATCGCGATCCGAACCAGGCCGTCGCCCCGATTGGTATGGGTGGTCAAATCCTGCCGCGGCGCGCCACCTTCTGCAAAGACAAATACTACGTGGAGTTGGCGGCTAACCCCGAGAAGGACCACACGCCCGCCTTGAAGGCTTTCGTGGAGGAAATGGAGAAGCGCATCTTGGGTCGCAGCACGCCTCCGGACGCGCTGGCCTGGTTTCCCACCGAGAAGCTGATGTCCGCTCGCTTGATTCCCGAGAGCGTGTTGGGATTGCGCCCGCTGAAACGGGGCTATGTGGCGCAGTACGAGGCTGGCAAGGCGTTTGTGGTGGCTGAGGAGTCGGCGGAATCCGCCGCGGCCGTCATGAACAAGCTGCGGGAGCGAATCGGGCAGACCACGCCGACCAAAATCGCCGACGAGGCCTTCCAGGCGAACGACCGGTATCTCGGCGGGCTCTGTGTCTTCCGGAAAGGTCGGTATCTGGGAGGGTTCGCCAATCTCCCTCGGCCGCAAGACGCTGCCAGCCTAGCCACAGCGTTGGTGGAGCGTATCCCATAAGAAGATTGCGCTCGATTCGTCGACCTCGTACGATCTGCGCTCCCGAGCCGCTAGCGCAGGTTGACGGCAAGCAGCTTGCGTTCAGTCATTTCCTCGATGGCGTAGCGCACGCCCTCGCTACCTAATCCCGAATCTTTCACGCCCCCATAGGGCATGTGGTCCATACGGAACGTGGGCACGTCTCCCACCACAACGCCGCCGACCTGCAACTCCTCGTAGGCTTCGAACAGTAGTGCCGCGTAGGCCAAGTCTGCGTCGTGGTGCACGATCAGGCCCGCGTTGCCACCCAACTCCAGCGTGACGCGCTTCTTCCCGGCCTTTTTCTTCAGCTCCCAGCCCACCGCCGCGCAACAGCTTCCCCTCCAGGGTGATATGGGCTGAATTTCGAACACCCTTCTTACACCATGCGTCCCCGGTTCTCAAGGCGGCCCGGCAGGCACACAAGCAGGACGTGAACTGCCTGATAAATTCGCACTGCAAGTCGCAGGGAAAACCGGGCTATAATCCCGCGCCGCCTTGAGACGGAGGGCAAAAGCTGCGATGTCGACACTGGCGATATTTAAGGTCAAGTGGTTCTGGTATTCGATTCTCTGCGTACTCTCATGGGGCGCCTGGGCACTGCTCTCGAAAATCGGTTCCAACGAAATCCCGGCGCCCACCATGCAGTTCATCTTCACCTTCGGAACCCTGCCAGTGGCGCTGGCGCTTCTGGTTGGCAGGCGCTTCCAGCTGGAAAAAAGCCCCCAAGGCATTTTCTACGCCGTGGCGAACGGCGTTCTTTCCGGCATTGGAGGCTTGGCATTCTTCGCCGCTTTTCGTACCGGCGGGAACACCTCGGTCATCACTGCCGCCACGTCCCTGTACCCCATAATCACCGTGGCGCTGGCGGTCACCATTCTGCGCGAACGGCTCACGTGGCTGCAAATTGCCGGGCTCGGCTTCGCTGCCGCGGCATTCATCATCTTTTCTTTTTAGGGTGACACAAAACGATGCATCTACCTCCCTGGTTCTGGCTTGCCGCTGTGGTGCTCATCTCCTGGGGCATCGTCGGCCTCTTGCAGAAGCTCTCCACCAATCACATCTCGGCAGAATCGTCACTGATCTGGCTGGTGGTGGGGTTCTTCCTCCTGCAACCCCTGCTCTATCCAGGCCAAGCGCTGTGGACTTATTCGGCGCGCAGCTTGACCTGGGCTCTCCTGAGCGGCGTGTTCAACGCCTTAGGCGCCTGGGCGCTGTTTGCCGCGATGCGGAGCGGCGGGAAGGCCTCCATCGTGTCGCCCTTTACGGCGCTCTACCCGCTGGTGGTGGTTCTAATAGCGCCCTTGCTCCTTCATGAATCCATCAGCCTGCTGCAGGGTCTCGGTGTGGTCTGCGCGCTGACCGCAGTCGTTTTGTTGTCCACCTAGTGGTCCAGGTCGTCGCCAAGCCGTCCCGTGGGAGCTGCGGCGTGAGGATGTGCGGTCGTGGGTAACCGGGTCCGCCCAGAAACCGTCGCCTAGCCGGGTGACGTATCTTGCCTGGAATCAGAACGTTGACCGGATTGGCGTATGGGTGTATAATGGGTGTCTCGAGTCCCTACAAGAGAGGCTACTGAATGTACGCAATCTTCCGCACAGGGGGGAAGGAATACAAGGTTTCGCCGGGCGACGTGATCCGGGTGGAGCGATTGGCCGGCGAGGCTGGCGCGGGCGTGGAATTCAACCATGTCTGCGCCGTGCGCAAACGGACTCTAACCATCGGCACGCCGCTAGTGGAGAACGCCAAGGTGACGGGTGTAATCCTGCGCAATGCGCGTGCCCCCAAGGTTCGCGTCCTCAAGTACAAGCGGAAGAAGCAGTACAAGCGGACTCGCGGACACCGGCAGGCTTTCAGCGAAGTCCTGATCAAGGATATTGTGACCGCTTGAGCGCTGCGGGTCGAGGACCTGTGAAGGACGAGGCAATCTGCTATGGCACATAAGAAAGGTCTGGGAAGTTCGCGCAACGGACGCGACTCCAACTCGCAGCGGCTAGGCGTGAAGCGCTTTGACGGGCAGCTGGTGTCGGGCGGCTCCATTCTGGTTCGTCAGCGTGGGACGCCGCTGAAGCCGGGAGACAATGTCGGCCTTGGCAAAGACGATACACTCTACGCCAAGGTGGCAGGTGTGGTCAGGTTCGAGGACAAGGGCCGCTTGGGCCGCTTTGTCCACATCTTGGTTCCTTCGGCGAGCTAATCCTAAGAGCGGCGAGGGTGGAGTCGGCTTGATTCCTTGCCCTGCCGCTTTTATTGTTTCTGGTCAAATCGCTTTGGGATTCGAATTTCGGATTTCGGGGCTCGCAGGAGCGGAATTCTCCCGAATCCCGGTTTGTTGCCGTGTTTATTGACGAGGCCAAAATCCACGTGGCGGGCGGCGCAGGTGGCAATGGTTGCGTTGCCTTCCGGCGTGAGAAGTATGTTCCCCGCGGCGGACCCAGCGGCGGCGACGGCGGCCGCGGCGGCAGCATCTACCTGGAAAGCAACGAGCACCTCAACACCCTTCTCAAGTTTCGCTACAATCGCCAGTTTGCCGCCCGACGTGGTGGCCATGGCGAGGGGTCTAATCGGCACGGCCAGGACGGAGCGGACCTGGTGATCCAGGTGCCGGTGGGGACTGTCGTTTTCGACGACACCACCGGCGAGAAGCTGTATGATTTCAACGCCCCAGGCCAGCAGTTTGCCGCTGCCCAAGGTGGCCGGGGCGGGCGGGGGAATGCACGTTTTGCCACCTCCACGCACCAAGCTCCTCGCAAGGCCGAGCCGGGTGCGCCCGGCGAAGAGCGGTCCTTGCAGCTGGAACTGAAGCTCCTGGCGGATGTGGGCTTAGTCGGCTTCCCCAATGTCGGGAAATCGACCCTGATCTCGCGGCTCAGCGCGGCTCGGCCCAGGATTGCGGATTACCCTTTCACGACGCTGGAGCCTCACCTGGGTGTGGTAGCCCTCGATGCTGAGCGCTCCTTCGTGATGACGGACATTCCAGGTTTGATTGCCGGAGCACATCTCGGCCGCGGGTTAGGCGTCCGTTTCCTTAAGCACGTGGAGCGCACGCGGCTGCTGCTTCACCTGATCGACGTGGCCGAGTATTCAGGACGCGATCCCGTCGAAGACTACAGCACTATCCTGAAGGAGCTGGAGAGTTTCAGCCCGACCGTGGCAGGTAAGCCGATGTTGCTCGTCGCGTCGCGGGTGGACGCCGCCGGGGAAGGTGACCGGCTCGCGGCGCTGCGCGACTTCTGCCGCGCGCTGGGAAAGTCGCTGTACGAAATCTCCTGCGTGACCGGTGAAGGTCTGGAGGAATTGAAGCGGGCGGCCTGGGCGATGCTGGAACAGATTCCCCGGCCCCGCCCGGAAGCGGACACCGCTCCCCTGCGCCACCCATAGGACTTGCTGAGCCGTGAATATCGCGCTTTTCGGCGGAACATTCGATCCCATCCACTCCGGTCACTTACGGGCCGCGCAGGCCGCCGCCCGCAAGTTTCGTCTGGACCGCATCCTCTTCGTTCCTTCGGGAAATCCCCCGCATAAGTACCGCGACCGGCTGACCTCTTTTCATCACCGCTTTGCCATGGTGGCGCTGGCCTGTGCCAGCGAGCGGCGCTTTGTTCCTTCGCTGCTGGAGGGACCGAGGGCGGATGGACGGCCGCACTATTCCATCGACACGGCTCAATTGGTGAAGCGGTCCCTCGGCCCCCACGACCATCTCTTTTTCCTGGTCGGTGCGGACGCCTTCCTGGACCTTCCCCATTGGAAAGAGTATCGCTGCCTCCTCGAAACGGTGGATTTCATCGTTGTGTCGCGTCCCGGCTTCTCGGGCCGGGCAATCTGGAAGACTGTTCCGCGGGATCTGGTCCGATCCAGCCCCGGAAATGTTCTGCCAAAGAGAATTGAGCTAAAGAGCACGAACTTGTATGTGCTCCAAGGCGTGGATGTTCCGGTCGCGTCGCGGGGCATACGCCAGGCTATCCGCGCCGGCCGCCGAGTTACTGGCCTTGTCCCGCCGCTTGTGGAACAATACATTCTGAAGGAGGGTCTCTACCGCCCCGCCAGGACGGGGTTCACACGATGATGACACCTCACCTGCGCGAGGCTGTGGGCGCGGCTCAGGGTCGCAAGGCTCTGGACGTGGCGGTTCTGAACCTGAAGGGAATCTGTTCGTTCACGGACTTCTTCCTGATTTGCAGCGGCACCTCCACCCGCCACACGCAGGCGATTTCTGACGCTGTGTGCGAACAGTTGAAGAAGTCGGGGATATGGCCTGCACACCGGGAAGGGTATTCACGAGCCGAATGGATTCTGCTCGATTACCTGAATTTCGTGGTGCACATTTTCGTAGGTCAGGCGCGGCACTTCTACGACCTGGAGCGCTTGTGGAAGACCGCCAAGCGCGTCCCCGTGCCCGAGAGCGAAGCGTAGCCGGTACATCGGCAACCTGTAGCGCCCTATGAGACTCCGTGTTATCTGGCCAGGGAAGACGAAGGACGCGCGCCTGCGCGCTTTGCAGGCCGACTACCGGGACCGCATCTCGCACTTCAGCGAGCTGGCGTTGGAAGAGATTCCCTCGGCGCGAGGCGGCCGCAGCGGTGCCGGCAAAAAGCTTTCGCCCGCCGAGCGCCGCCTGCTGGAAAAGTTGGGCGGAAGCTTGAAGATATTCCTTGACCCGCGCGGCCGGGAATGGACTTCGGAGGAATTCGCCGAGTGGCTCGGTGAGCAGGCCCTGCGCGGAACGCGGGAGCTAGCTTTTCTGGTCGGCGGCCCGGAGGGGTTCTCGACGGCCTTTCGCAAGCAGGCTGACCTGCTGCTGTCGCTCTCGCGCCTGACCCTCACCAGCGACTGGGCCCGCACGCTGTTGCTGGAGCAGATTTACCGCGGATTTACGATCTTGCGCGGCTATCCCTATGCGCGCTAGGGCGCAAAACCCTGCGAGGTCCGCTTGCCGGAAACCAGGAAAGGCCTCATCATCGTTCACACCGGGCCGGGCAAGGGCAAGACCACGGCGGCGCTGGGCACAGCCTTGCGGGCCGTGGGGCAGGGGCTCAAGGTTCTGATGGTGCAATTCATCAAGGGCTCCTGGCACTACGGTGAACTGGAGGCCGCGCGCCTGCTGGGCGAAGAGCGCTTCAAGATTCTTCCGATGGGCCGGGGCTTTGTGAAAGTGGGCGCGGAAAAGCCGGACCCGGAAGACGTCCGGCTGGTCGAGGAGGCCTGGCGATTTGCCAGTGAAAAGCTGGCCCGCGGCGAGTATGACCTCGTCATTCTGGACGAAATCAATTACGCTATCCATTACCGGATGCTTGATCCCGAGGTGGTGGTGCAGGCGCTCAAAGGAAAACCGGAAATGGTGCACGTGATCCTTACCGGCCGCAGCGCTCATCCCGCGATTGTCGAATGCGCCGATCTGGTGACGGAAATGCGCGAGGTCAAGCATCCCTATCAGCACGGCGTTCCCGCCCAGCGCGGGATCGAATACTGAGATCTCTATGACCTGGTTTCGCCAAGAGAAAAAGGCCCTGGAAGCACCGCAGGAGAAGCGCGTCCAGACCGAGGGACTGTGGGTGAAGTGTGCCGGGTGCAAGCAGATCCTCTGGAAGAAGGACCTGGAGGCCAACCTGCAATGTTGCCCGAAGTGCAATTACCATTTCAAAATGGGCGCTCGGGCGCGGCTGGAAATGCTTCTCGATGGCGGCCGCTATACCGAGCACGACGCAAACCTGGCTACCACGGACCCCCTCGGCTTCAAGGACACCAAGAGCTACCGCGAACGCTTGAAGAAGGCTGAGAAAGCCACGGGCTTGAAGGACGCGCTGATTTCCGGCGAGGGCTTGCTGGAAGGCAAGCCGCTCATCATCTGCGCCATGGAGTTCAACTTTATTGGCGGCAGTATGGGAGCGGCGGTAGGCGAGAAAATCGCCCGCGCCATCGATCGCTGTATCGCCCGCCAGCTTCCCCTGGTGATTATTTCCTGCTCCGGCGGCGCGCGCATGATGGAAGGCGCCATCAGCCTGATGCAGATGGCCAAGATCAGCGCCGGGTTAGCCCGTCTGGATGAGATTCGCAAGCCTTACCTCTCCGTCCTGACCGATCCCACCACGGGGGGTGTGACGGCCAGCTACGCGATGCTGGGCGACCTGATCATCGCCGAACCGGGGGCGCTCATCGGCTTTGCCGGCCCGCGGGTCATCGAGCAAACGATCCGGCAGAAGCTGCCCGAAGGTTTCCAGCGCTCCGAGTTTCTGCTGGCGCACGGCATGCTGGATGCCATCGTCTCGCGCAAGGAGATGAAGGCCTATCTCGCCCGGGCCTTGACTTTTCTCGGGGTCTGAGAGCCGCCGGGCAGAACTGAATTCTTGCGCGCTCGCGTCAGCGAGTCCTTGAGCTAAAGTCCTCGGGATGAGTTTCGATATTCGATTTTCCAATTTCGCCAGGTAGGGTGTGCCTGCCGGTTTTAGCCGAATGAACTACCTCGAGTGTTTGAGTTACCTCGCCAACCTGGGACATGAATTGCGCGGCGTGAGGTTCGGGCTGGAGGCGATCACGACCATCCTGGCCTCCTTGGGCCGCCCCCACCAGCAGTATCCCACCGCTATCGTCGCCGGGACCAACGGCAAAGGTTCGACCTCCGCCCTTCTGGCGAACATCCTGCGACACGCTGGCTACCGCACCGGCCTCTACACGTCTCCCCACCTGATTCGCGTGAATGAAAGAATCCAGGTCAACGGTGGCGAAATCTCGGATGAGGATTTCGCGCAATCGTTCACCGATATTCGGCAGGCGGTGGACAGACTTCTGGGGCAAAAGTCCCTGGAGTTCACGCCCAGCTTTTTTGAGTTTCTGACCGGCACCGCGTTTCTCCATTTTGCGCGGGCCCGCGTCGATTTTGCCGTACTGGAAGTCGGCATGGGGGGACGCCTGGACGCCACCAACATCACGGAACCCCGCGTCGCCGTCATCACCAACGTGGACCTCGACCACCAGGAATTCCTGGGCTCCACCTACGCCGCGATTGCCTGGGAGAAGGCCGGCGTCATCAAGCCCGGCCGCCCCGTAATTTCTGCCTGCGCGCATCCCGAGGCTGCGGAAGTCATTCGCCGGCGCTGCGCGGAACTCGAAGCGCCGCTGATAGAGACGGCGGGCTTTTCCCGGCTGGCGAATCTCCGCCACCAGCAAGGCCGTTACGAGTTCGACTTCGCCTTGAATGGCGACTACTTCTCCAAGCTCAGCATGCCGCTCCCCGGCCGGTTTCAGGTGGAGAATGCGGTGGCTGCCGTGACGGCCGCCTGGCAACTCCGGCAGGAGGGACTGAAGATTTCGCACGCGGCAATTCTGGAAGGTCTGCGGCACGCCTCCTGGCCCGGCCGGCTGGAGAAGATCCACGAGCGCCCGCTGGTTTTGCTCGATGGGGCACACAATCCCGCGGGAGCCCGCGAGGTCGCCGCCTTTGTGCGCGAACACCTGGCCGGCCGGCGCCTGCATCTTGTTTACGCCTCCATGCGCGACAAGGCGATTGGGGAGATCAGCGAGATCCTTTTCCCCCTGGCCGCAGATGTCTATCTGACCCGGCCGGAGCAGGCGCGGGCCGCGGCCCCCGAGGAAATCCTGGCGGCCGCTCGCTGTCAGCTGTCCCATCTCGTCATCGAACCCGAGCCGCTGCGGGCCCTGGAGCGCGCCTACCAGGCCAGTGCGCCAGGTGATGTCATCCTCGTGACCGGTTCCCTCTTCCTGGTGGGTGCCATCAAGAAGTCACTGCGCGGAGGTAAACTAGAGATCAAGAATGGCCCGGCGCAGCCTTAGTCCCGACATGGAACCTTTCTCAGCCATTTCGGCTAGCAAGCGGCAGACGGCAACGGGGCTCAAGGACTTTCTCAGCTATTTGCGCTCGCTGCTGCTCACCAACAACCTCATTTACCTCTACACGGCTTTCATGGGCACGCTGTCGCTGGCCGGCTCGTTATTCGACTCCCGGGGCCGCTGGCAACACGCGTGCGCGCGTTTCTGGTCACGGCTAATTCTGAAAACCAGTGGTGTGCAGGTGAGGGTCGAGGGCCTGGAACACGTGGATCCCCACGCGCCGGCCATCTTCTGCGTGAACCACCAGAGCTCGATGGACATTCCGGTTTTGCTCGTCAGCCTGCCCTTTCAATTTCGCTTCCTGGCCAAGCGCTCGCTATTTCGCTATCCCTTCCTGGGGTGGCACCTCCGCCGGTCGGGACACGTCGCTGTTTACCGCGACCGCCCGGGGGAAGCCCGCAAGAGCCTGGAAGAGGCCGTGAGAAAGATTCGCGAGGGCTACCCGGTAGTCGTTTTCCCGGAAGGCGGCCGCAGCCGGACGGGCGAGATTTTGCCATTCAAGGCGGGAGCCTTTCATCTGGCTGTCCGCTCTGGCGTCCGCGTCGTCCCTATCACTTTGAACGGGACGATGGCCGTACTCAAGCCGGATACGGTTCACATCCGTCCCGGTCGAGTCGAGATGGTCGTGCATGCGGCAGTCCCTACTGCGGGCCTAGCCAGCGAGGACGTCAGGGAACTTGCCGCGCGCGTTCGGAATCAGGTTCTTTCGCGGTTCAGGCAACCCGCGAGGTGAAGGACGATTGGGTGATTGAGTGATTGGGGCATTGTGTGATTGAGACTTTGCGTCATCCGTGTTCTTGCCGGGGCATTCGGTCAATCACACAATCGCTCAATGAGACAATGATGCGATGACTCAATCCAAAGCTCATGCAGATCAGTCTTGAGAACCAAGTCGCTGTGGTAACCGGAGGGTCGCGCGGCATCGGCGCGGCCACCGTCAAGCTCTTTGCCGAGGCGGGAGCAAAGGTGGTTTTCAACTACCGTCAGGCAGCCGGAGCGGCACGGGAGGTGGTGCGCAGTTGTGGCCGGCACGCCCCCAACGTGGTGGCCTTGCGCGCCGAGGTCTCCCAGATGGCCGATGCGAAGAAACTCGTGGCCGAAGCGGTGCGCCGCTTCGGGCGGCTGGACATCCTGGTGGCCAACGCGGGAATCTGGAACGCCGAGCCCGCACCCATCGAACAGATGACGGAGCGCCAGTGGGACGAGATGCTGGCCATCAACCTCAAGGGCGTCTACTCCGTCATCCACTATGCTGTGCCCCACATGATCCTCCGGAAATCAGGGCGCATCATCGTGGTCTCCTCGACTGCCGGCCAGCGCGGCGAGGCTTTCCACACCCACTACGGGGCAAGCAAAGGCGGGGTAATCAGCCTGGTCAAAGGGCTTTCCACAGAGCTTGCCCCACACGGCATCCTGGTGAATTGCGTCGCACCCGGGTGGGTGGACACCGACATGTGCACGCCGGTGGTAAGGAATCGTCGCGAGCATCAACAGGCGCTGCGGACCATCCCTCTTCGCCGCTTCGCCCGGCCCGAGGAAATCGCCAGGCCGATCCTCTTCCTGGCCTCGGAAATGGCATCTTACATGACAGGTGAAATTGTGAACGTCAACGGGGGAAATGTCCTGTGCGGGTAAGGGGAACGCCGTTGGCAGTGGATCGTGGGTTGTTGGTTGTTGGTCGTAGGTGGTAGGCGGGAGACCGGTGCCGGAATCATCGGGGGCCGAACGTCGTATGGCGATTCTTGGTGATAATCGAAGCGAATCCGCGATGGCTTTTGGGCGCGCAGCGAAGGCTATGTTGGGCCAGTTCGCGGGAAGGCAAAAGAGACCTCGACTCGGAGCGTCACGGCCGCTGTCTGTTCGCCTACTGCCTGCTGCTTTCTGCCTACTGCTTTCTGCCTACGGCCTTCCGCTTGCTGCCTTCTGCCTTCCCCGCCCTGCCCCGGCGAGCGAACAATCCGCCAGCCAGAACCCCCCGGCGCCGCCTTCGCGGACTGACCCCAAAGCCCAGGAACTTCTCGACCAAGCTGTCCAGGCGCTCGGCGGGCCTGCCTTTGTCGCGGCCAAGAGCCTGACCGCACGTGGCCGTGTATTCGCCATTGCCGATGGGGCTACTACGGGCTTTGCTCCTTTTGAGAGCACCGTGGAGTACCCGGAGAGGCGGCGGTTCTCCTACGGGAAAGACAAGCCGGTCATCCTGGTCAACGACGGCGAGCGCGGGTGGCAATTGGATCGCTACGGGATGATCCGGCAGCCACCCGAGCAGATCCGTCGCTGGCGCCTGGCCAACCGCTACTCGCTGGAAAACTTGTTGCGGCGCGTCATTCATGAGCCTGGGGTGCTCATCCAGGATGGCGGGGCGGATTTCGTGGACGACCTTGCCGTCCGCGTTGTGGACCTCATGGACGCGCGGCGGATTCGACTGAAGCTATATCTCCACAAGGTCACCTTCCTCCCGGTGCGCATCAGTTATCGCATCCAGAATCCGGAGACGCGGGAATGGGAGGAGTACGCAGAAGTGTACGGCGATTACCAAAACGTTCAGGGAATCAAGACGCCCATGCACATCACCCGCTTCCTGAACGGCGAGCGCTTTTCTGAAGTCTTCCGCAGGGCGGCCGAGTACAATGCGGATTACCCGTCCAACTATTTCACGCCGGTGCGCTGAGGGCGGGTTCATCTGTTATAATCTGCAATTGGAGAGAACATGAGCAAGACGCCGGAATTTCACGGCACCACAATTCTGTGTGTGCGCCGGGGCAACTCGCTGGCCATGGCCAGTGATGGCCAAGTGACGATGGGCGAGAGTGTGGTCAAGCAGAAGGCACGCAAACTCCGCCGGTGTTTCAACGACAGGGTGTTGGCAGGCTTCGCCGGGAGCACGGCCGATGCCATGTCCCTCTTCGACCGTTTCGAGAAGAAGCTGGAGGAGTATCACGGCAACCTGAGCCGCGCCGTGGTGGAGCTGGCGAAGGACTGGCGGACCGACCGGGCCCTGCGCCACCTGGAGGCTCTGCTGCTGGTGGCGGACGATAAGAGCACCTTCCTGGTCAGCGGTACCGGCGACGTGATTGAGCCCGATGACGGCATCGTGGCTATCGGTTCCGGAGGGTCGTATGCCCTGGCTGCGGCGCGCGCCCTAGCCAAGCACACGCAACTGAGCGCCCGCGAGATCGTTCAGGAAGCCCTGCTGCAGGCCGGACAGATCTGCATCTATACCAACGACCAGATCTGCATCGAGGAACTCCAGGCCAACCTTCGCTAAGAATCGGAATCGCGTATGGTTTTTTATCTGCCCGAGAGTATTGAGACGGTTGCCGGGTTCGATGAGCTGACCCCGCGCCAGATCGTGGCCGAACTGGACAAGCACGTGGTCAGCCAGGCGGAGGCCAAGCGCTCCGTGGCCGTGGCCTTGCGCAACCGCATCCGCCGGCAGAAGCTGACGCCCGAGCTGGCGGAAGAAATCCTGCCCAAGAACATCATCATGATTGGGCCCACCGGCGTGGGCAAAACGGAAATCGCGCGGCGGCTGGCCCGCCTGGCTAATTCCCCTTTCCTCAAGGTGGAAGCTTCCCGGTTCACCGAAGTGGGCTACGTGGGCCGGGATGTGGAGTCCATGATCCGCGACCTGGTGGAAATTGCCATCGACATGGTGCGCGAAGAGAAACTGGACGAGGTGGAGGAGAAAGCCGAGCAGAACGCCGAAGAGCGCTTGTTGGACCTCCTGCTGCCGCCGCCCCCCACCCTGCGTGGCGACAAGCCGCCGGGCGAAGAAGACGAACGCCAGCGCGAGCAGTTCCAGCGCACCCGCGAAAAACTGCGCGCCCAACTCCGCGAAGGCAAATTAGACGAACGGCAGGTGGAGGTGGACGTTCGCGAACGGGCTTTCCCGGCGTTCGAGATCATCTCCTCGCAGGGCATCGAGGAGATGGATATCAATATCAAGGACATGCTTCCCGGCCTGTTCGGCCCGCGCAGCAAGAAGCGCCGCATGCGCGTCTCCGAGGCCATGGACTATCTGATCCAGGAAGAAGAAAACAGGCTGATCGACATGGATCAGGTTACCCGGACCGCGGTGGAGCGCACGGAGCAGTCCGGTATCATCTTCGTCGACGAGATCGACAAGATCGCCGGCCGCGAGCGCGGCCACGGCCCCGACGTCAGCCGCGAGGGCGTGCAGCGAGACATCCTGCCCATCGTCGAGGGCACCACGGTCAACACGCGTTACGGCATGGTGCGCACGGACCACATCCTTTTCATCGCTGCCGGGGCTTTCCACGTCAGCAAGCCTTCCGACCTGATCCCCGAACTCCAGGGACGCTTCCCCATCCGCGTGGAGCTGCATTCGCTGAGCGTGGAGGATTTCATTCGCATCCTGAAGGAGCCCAAGAGCGCGCTGGTCAAACAGTACACGGCCCTGCTCGAAACCGAGGGGATTAAACTCTCCTTCACCGACGACGCCCTGGAGGAAATCGCGAAGTACGCGGCCGTCGTGAACGAGCAAACGGAAAACATCGGCGCCCGGCGCCTGCACACGATCATGGAGAAATTGCTGGACCAGATTTCTTTCGAAGGCCCGGACCTGAAGGAGAAAACCGTGTGCATCGATGCCGCTTACGTCCAGAAACAGTTGGCCGATATCGTCAAGAACCAGGACCTCAGCCGGTACATTCTGTGATCCGCCATCTCGCTGGTAGGGGAGGGCTGGGCCCTCCCGCTCGCACCCACACGCTCCGCCTGCCTGGCTGCCGAAAACGAGCCGTCTCGATACTGGGCGTTGCCTGTCTCACTCTCTTTTCCCTCGCCTGCGGTGTGCAGGGTCTGCCTCGCCCGCCCCGCATCGAGCAGCCCGCGACCGTGACCGATCTGGCAGTGGCCCAAAAAGGGCGAACCCTCCGGCTCAGCTTCACGCTGCCTCTCCGAGCCACCGACGGAGAACGGCTGACGAAACCCCTGGAAGTGCAGATCTTCCGCACGGCCACCTCGTCCGACGAGAAGGCTTCTGGTGCACCAGCCCCATCGAACCCCTGGCTGACTCTGCCTGCCAAAGACCTGGGACGCTACACCCAGGGCGAGAAGACCGTCTTTCCTCTCACGCTTTCCGAGGAGGAGATGCGCGGGAAGAAAGGCACCACCTTCGTCTTCGCACTTCGCACTCTCACCCTGGGTTTCCGACACCGGCCGGTGGAGAGCGAACTCTCCAACACTGTACGAGCTACTGTTCTGGATGTTTCCGAACCCGTGAAGGACCTCCGGGTGCGCGCCACCGAGCAGGCCGTCGCCCTGAGTTGGTCTCCACCCGCGCAGAGCGCGAGTGGCCAGCCGGTTTCGAATCTTTCCGGATATCGCGTTTACCGGAGCCGAACGGGAAAACCCGGCTCCTTCCAGTTGCTGGGCGAAACCCGCAGCTCGACCTACGGCGATCCGAACTTCAGGTTTGACCAGACTTACTTTTACAAGGTGGCCGCCGTCTCGAGAGAAGCCAGTCAAGTTGCCGAGAGCGAAGACTCGCCGGTGGTGGAAATCACGCCGCACGATACCTTTCCCCCCGCCGCTCCCACGGGCCTGAGCGCCATTTACGCGGCGGAGGCGGTGGAACTAGTCTGGACGGCCAACGCGGAACCCGACTTGGCGGGCTACCACGTTTACCGGCACGAACAAGATGGCCCATCGCAGAAGCTCAACCCCGAGCTGGTAAGAACACCGATTTTTCGCGACACGGCGGTCGAAGCGGGGCACAAGTACATCTATCAGGTGACGGCGCTCGACCTCTCGAACAATGAAAGTGTCCCCTCCGAAGAAGTCACCGTGGAGACGCGCTGAAGGCCGCCAACTCGCGCTGCTTGTTGCCTTCTCGCGTCCGGCCCGTCGCGGGGTGGTATAATTCCGCGCACTGTCGTGGGGACATTGATAAAAGGAGCGAAGAGTGAAATTCTTTCTGGATACCGCCAATCTGGATGAAATCCGCGAAGCTGCCAGCCTAGGCGTGCTGGACGGCGTGACGACCAATCCCTCCTTAATCGCCAAAGAGGGCGCCAAGTTCAAGGAGCGGATTGTGGAGATCTGCGAGATTGTGCAGGGGCCGGTAAGTGCCGAAGTGACGGCCACCGACACGGAAGGCATGTGCAGCCAGGGGCGCGAGCTGGCGCAACTGCACCGCTGGGTGGTGGTGAAGGTCCCCATCATCAAGGCGGGCCTGAAGGCGATCAAGCGCTTGGCGGGCGAAGGCGTGAAGGTAAACGCCACGCTCTGTTTCTCACCTTCCCAGGCGCTGCTGGTGGCCAAGGCGGGAGCCACGTACGTCAGCCCGTTCCTCGGCCGGCTCGACGATATCTCGCACGTGGGCATGGACCTGATTCGCGATATCGTGACGATTTATCGCAATTATTCATTCCAGACCCAGGTGCTGGCCGCGTCCTTGCGGCATCCGCTGCACATCGTAGATGCCGCTAAGGCGGGAGCCGACATCGCTACCATGCCCTACAAGGTCTTTGAGCAGTTGCTCAAGCATCCCTTGACCGACAAGGGGCTCGAGCAGTTTCTGAAGGATTGGGAGAAAGCAAAGGTCCAGTGACGTCTGCGATACGCCTCACCCTGGGTCTGGCAGTGGCCGCCACGGCGGCCGGACTGGGGGCTTGGGTCATCGCCCGCCATCGATATCGGCGGCGGAAGAGCCCGGAAGAAATTGAACGGCAACGCCGTTTGGATGTGAACCGACGCGGGCGGATTGCGGTCGGCCGCGTCGTGGATTTGGTAGAGCCAGCCAGCGCGGCCGCGCCGGGACGCCTGGTCCTTTACACCTACGAAGTCGCCAGCGTCACCTACGAGGCGGCGCAGGATATTTCGGCGCTGCCGAGTCTGGCTGCCACCGCGCACCAGCTAGCCGGGCAGACGGTCAGCGTCAAGTACGAGCCCCAAAGGCCGGCGAACTCGATCATTGCGTGCGAAGAATGGAGCGGCATTTCACTGAACGACGGGGCTCGGGACTCGGGGCTCGGGGCTGGGGAAAAACCTGAGTTGGTTCCGCCCCGAGCACCCAACACCTAGCACCCAGCACCTGCTTTCATGACTTTGCAGGAAAAACTCGAGGAGCTCCGCCGGCGGAACGCGCGGGCGGAAGCCGGCGGCGGCGAGGAGCGTCGCGCCCGAGAGCACGCCGAAGGAAAACTTTCCGCGCGCGAGCGCCTGGAGCTGCTTTTCGACGAGGGCACGTTCGAAGAAATCGACAAGCTGGTCGAGCACCGCTGCCAGGACTTTGGCATGGCCGAGCAGCGCATTCCCAGCGACGGCGTGGTGAGCGGCTACGGTCGCATCAATGGCCGCCCCACCTACGCCTTCGCCCAGGACTTCACCGTCTTCGGCGGCTCGCTGAGCGAAGCCAACGCCGCCAAGATCTGTAAGGTGATGGACTTGGCCCTGAAGGTGGGCGTGCCGCTGGTGGGTTTGAACGATTCGGGAGGCGCCCGCATCCAGGAAGGGGTGGCCTCGCTGGCCGGCTATGCGGACATTTTCCTGCGCAACACCCTGGCTTCGGGAGTCATCCCGCAGATCTCGGCCGTCATGGGCCCCTGCGCCGGCGGCGCCGTCTATTCGCCGGCGATCACCGATTTCATCCTGATGGTGGAAAAATCCAGCTACATGTTTGTGACCGGGCCCGACGTCATCAAGACCGTGATGCACGAGGATGTGACCAAGGAAGATTTGGGCGGGCCCATGACCCACAACGCCGTGAGCGGTGTAGCCCACTTCATCACCCGCAACGATCCGGATTGCCTGGCGCTTATCCGCGAGTTGCTCACCTTCCTGCCGCAGAACAATCGCGAGGATCCCCCGCGCCTCGAAACCAGTGACCCCGTCGACCGGCGCGATGAGGCGCTGGATACGCTGGTGCCCGTCGAATCCGACCAGCCTTACGACATCAAGGAGATCATCCACCGCGTGGTGGACGAGGGGTACTTCCTGGAAGTGCACGAGCACTTCGCGAAGAACATTGTGGTGGGCTTGGCGCGCCTGGGAGGGCAAAGCGTGGGAATCATCGCCAACCAGCCCGCCGTGCTGGCCGGTTGTTTGGACATCAACGCTTCAGACAAGGGCGCGCGCTTCGTGCGCTTCTGCGACGCGTTCAACATCCCCCTGGTGACCTTCGAGGACGTCCCCGGCTTTCTCCCCGGCACGCACCAGGAATTCGGCGGCATCATCCGCCACGGCGCGAAGCTCCTTTATGCCTATGCCGAAGCCACCGTCCCCAAGCTTACCGTCATTACCCGCAAGGCTTACGGCGGCGCCTACTGCGTCATGGCTTCCAAACACATCCGGACCGATGTGAACTACGCCTACCCCACGGCGGAGATTGCCGTGATGGGACCCGAGGGCGCTGTCAATATCGTGTATCGCCGCGAGCTCCAGAAGGCCGAAGACCCCGAAAAGCTGCGCCGCGAAAAGGTGGAAGAGTTCCGCGAACGCTTCGCCAACCCCTACATCGCCGCCGAGCGCGGCTGGGTGGACGCCGTCATCGAGCCGCGCGATACCCGCCCCAAATTGATAGCCGCTCTGCGCCAGCTCGAAACCAAACGCGACACCAACCCGCCGAAAAAGCACGGGAATATCCCGCTTTGAAGCCTCTCTGATTGCGTCCAGCCTGGTGTGCTATAGTTGTGGCTGAGGTAGGAGCATGGAGCGTGAGTTTACCGCCGTCATCGAAAAACGCGGCCAGTGGTACGTTGCCTATGTGGAAGAGATTCCAGGCGTGAATACGCAGGGCCGAACACTGGCCGAAACCCGGCGCAACCTGCGGGAAGCCCTGCGGCTGATTCTCGAGGCCAATCGCCGGCAGCAGCTCAGGACACAACAAGAAAGGCGTGACTCGCGTCCGCGCAGAACTCACGGATGCCGGATGCGTGCCGCTTGATGATGCGAATGATGTCCTCAGTGGACCTGTTACCGACCCGCACCCAGATCACCTTCGGAGGAAATCCGACTAGGAAGCTGCGTTGGTGAAAGTCCGAATCCTTCGAAACAATCGCGAACCTATTTTCGCGAGCGAAATCCCAGACCTCCTCATCCCCCGCCCTTTCGAGTCCAAATTCGCGAACATGCTTGCAGCCGGGAAACAGAGCGGATAATTCCTCCGCTAGGCGGGGGGAGAGATTCTGGTCGAAAAGGAGTTTCACTCGGGGACGGTCGCCAGTTTCCGCTCGCGGTCGGCGGCGAAGGCGAGACAGGCACGGATATCCTCACGGGTCAGATCCGGGAAGTCGCGCAAGATATCATCCTCCGTCATCCCAGAGGCCAGGTAGTCAAGCACCTCGTACACCGTGATGCGTAGTCCACGGATGCAGGGCTTCCCGCCCCGCTTGCCCGGCTCAAGAGTGATGTGCTTCCGATAATCCATGGCTTGGAAGCTTAGGCTCCGGAGCGCGCAAAGTCAAGGCCGCCAGGCTCGTGGAACCGCGCTCGGCCTGCGGG
>Ga0315284_10003007_pt1 | contig 24030 bp, 40 predicted proteins | sample YL17G09_16_MG_FD_203696 | JGI IMG/M metagenome (GOLD analysis project Ga0315284, IMG submission 203696) | Sediment microbial communities from Yellowstone Lake, YNP, Wyoming, USA - YL17G09_16 | ecosystem: Environmental > Aquatic > Freshwater > Lake > Sediment | place: USA: Wyoming | collected...
CACTGTAAATGCTGCTACTTACCTAAGAACACAAGCTGTTGACACTGCTGTTGGCAAGAAATACCAAGGTACTTCTGCAACAAGTGCTACACTCGTAGTTGCGTAAACCAAGTCAATTTTTTTATTTCTTTTTCTTTTTTTCTTTTTTTAAGACTTACTGGTAAGTCTTAAAAGTTCCAGCAATTCGCGACTTTGTTTATTTACACTGAGAATTTACCGATTGGATTTTGATATTATCCTTTTTTAATAAAAAAGCTTAAATACTTCTATTAATTATTATAATTATCAAATCCCCGGTATGGCCTTTGGGTAATGCCGGGCTTACTTATTTTTATGGAAAAAAGAAGCGCTATTGTTTTTATAGATGGGAGTAACTTTTACCATAATTCTAAATCCTTAATTAATAAACCATCTAAGATAGATTTCAAAAACCTATCAAAATTCATCTGTAATTATTTTCAATTAGAATTAAAAGAAATTAGGTATTATAATGCTGTTCCAGACATTTCTGATGACGAAATTATTTACTATAAGCATATGGAGTTTTTAGAGAGACTAAGAAAACAGGGAATAATTGTTAAAGAAAGAAAACTTAAAAAAATAAAAGAATTGAAGATAAAAATAGAAAAGGGAATCGATGTTATGATTGCTTCTGAAATGATTAGAAAAACATTAGTGGAAAAGAAATGTGAAGTTTGTATATTAATCTCTGGTGATGCAGATTTTATTCCGGCAATGCAAATAATCAAAGATGCAGGATATGAAGTAATTGTCTGCTGTCCGAGATATGGATTTTCTAATGAATTAAGACAGGGTAAATTTAGATACTTAGTTTTAAAGAAAGAGGATTTGCAGAAGTAAATATAAAGCTTTTTATATACGAAATCAAATATTAAACAGGGAGAAAAAGCGATTAGCCATAGCTAAAACGCTGAAAGCAACAGTTACTACGTTGAAAAGCACAGGAGTGTTGGACGTTGCGGACGGCTTCGGCAAACACTGAAAAGCGGGGGCTTCGCGAGATACTGAAAAATGAGAAGAATACTTTCTAAGGAAGAAGAAGCAAAACGGGCTAGAAGAAACCAATTCATAATTGGAGGCGTGATGATACTCATTATGTTTGCAAGTATTCTTGGTTATTCATTAAGCAGAGAAGAAACTACTAACACTGAAAAAGTTATTTATAATGAATTTGAATTCACAAAACAATCGGGATTTTGGAATCTAAACAAAGAAAATTACCAATTTTCTTTTAAATATAATCCAAAGGAAACAGAAAAAATAAATCCTGCATTAAACTTGTTAGGAAGTTATGCCAACAAGCCGTTATATATTTATTCTGAAAATATGGAAGCAACAACAGAAATTTACAGAAATCTTTTTTATCAAAATAGAATAGTTGAAAGAGTTCAGGACGCGTGCATTAACGGAAGCAGGTGCGACAATAATTATCCAATAAAAAACTGTGAAAGCAATTTTATAATAATAAAGGAAAGCAATAATACCGAGATAAAACAGCAGCAAAATTGCGTTTTCATCAGTGGAAACATGGGAAACTTAACAGAGCTAAGCGATAGTTTCTTATTCAAATTAATCGGAGTGCAATAAAGTTTATAAATTTAGTTTGAAATTTAAGAACATGAGCAAAAGGGAAACAGGAAAAAAAGAAGGGGAAGAAGTTTCTGAAATATTTGAGATAGAAAAAGATGGAAAGAAAGAAATAATAGAAACTCACACAATAGAAGACAAAAAAGAAGAAAAACCTGTTTCAGAAGAGCAAATAAAAAAAGAGAATAATCTTTTTAGAAGTTTAATTATTGTAATGGCAGGATTTGCCCTGATGTTTTTTGCTGTCTATATGATTACTAATTCTATGAGGTTTTTTGAAGTTGAGGGAGTTAGTTTTGAAATTGTAAAAGAGGGAGCATTGACATTTTATAAAACATCTCTGCCAGTAATTTACCAGGGAAATCCGGCTACATATAATTTTTATCTTAGAAATGACCCAAGAAGCTTGAAAAGAAATTCAGGAATAACAGGAAATATCGCAAAGGAAAGGGTTTCTTTGATTGGAAACATCACTTTTAGAAAAAATCTGGTTCTTGATGTTACTACTCAAGATCTTTACTGTGCAGGGGATTGGGCAATCGGACTTATTAATATTCAAAATCTCTATAAGATACTTGATATTAATTTATTAATCAAAAATAGCAGTACGATTTATTCTCCTATAAATGATTACATGTTTATAACAATTAACAAAGGAAATCAAACAGAAATAAAGCAGATTAGCGGTTATTCTTATGAGATGAATGTAGCAAACTGCGAGATTCTTCCTGCATTTGAGAAATTGATGCTAGAAAGCTTTATTAGAAATAAAGAGTTGAATGAATAATGGATTTAAGGATTATTTGGGCATTAATTCTGAGTATATTGCCAATAAGTGAATTAAGAGGAGGGCTTCCATTAGCGATAATATATGCAAATCAGCACAGTATTCCTATTGCACTAATTTTTCCTATAATAGTAATGGTGAATATTCTTGCAATATTCCTTGCTTTCTTTTTTCTTGACAGATTTCATCATTTATTTTTGAGAATAAAAATCTACAAAAGATTTTTTGATAGATATGTAGAGAAGTTTCAGAAGAAAGTTGACAAGTTTGAAAATAAATATTCTGCTATGGGGTTTTTTGCGTTAACTTTATTTGTGGCAGTGCCTCTTCCTGCAACAGGCGCATGGAGCGGGGTTCTGATAGCATGGCTCTTGGATTTGGACAGAAAGAAAAGCATACTCTCTATAAGCCTTGGAGTTCTTATTGCAGGAGTGTTAGTGCTTTTTGGAACGCTTGGTTTTCTTAAGATTTTTTCTTGATTTCAGCAAGAAAACAACATCAGAATAAAACGGAATTTCTTTTATATTGAAAATTTTCACGCCTAAAAACCAAGTACCGACGACAAAAAGGACACTTCCCACATACCAAAACAATTTATGCGTTATGTCAAAAGAAGAAACTCCATTAACATACAGAACAGAAAGGAAGAAAAGCCTGGAGATGTTAATAATCAAAAACAATCCAAAAGAAAAAAGAAGCATTAAAATTCTCTTTTTTATTGTTATTTCTCTTGTTGACAAAGTTAATATTAATAATAAATAATAAGCAGAGCCTGCAATGCATGCACCTATGATTTCTATCGGAAGGCTATTTATCCAGATGACATTATCTATCAGAGAAGCATTAAAAAAAAGCTTAAGCAAAAAATATGTCGGATAAATTGTTAAAAATGTAAATAAGAAATAAAAAATTTCCAGACTAAAAATTCCTATTAAAATTAATGTTACATACCTAAAGATAATATCTAACAAATGATTAAACCTCTTTTTCATTAAACTTCAAGTAGAAATGTATTTAAATAATTTCTTATTTGTAGAAATATGAAGATAAAGGTGGTTTTTATATGGACATTAATAGCATTTGCAATTATTGCAAGTTTTTTTTTGGATGATATCATTGTTAAGGATGTTTCTCTCCTGAGAAATAATATTCTTGATAAATTTTTTCTTATAATAACTTACCTTAGTTCAGAGATAATAATTTTTGCAATTGTGACTGCTTTATTTTTATGGAAAGACAAAAAAAGAAGATGGATTCTTCCTTTATGGTTAAGCCTTGGAGTTTCAGCAATAGTTGGTTTTTTATTAAAAGTAACTGTTCAAAGAGCAAGACCTTTTCAACTTGGAATTGTATCTCTATTAAGCATTTTGCAGGAAGCAAGTTATGAAATATGGAATTTTTCTTTCCCTTCAAACCACAGCATGCTCGCATTTTGCATTGTTCCTATTTTGGCTGAACAATATCCCAAATTAAAAAAGGTGTGGGTTGGGATTGCTGTATTAATTGCTTTCTCAAGAATTTATTTTGGACTGCATTTCTTAAGCGATATAATTGCCGGAGGAGCAATAGGATATCTCATTGGAATGATGATTGTTCATCTGGAAAAAGAGCACAAATTCGGAAATAGATTTTATGAGATAATTAAGGAAGGAATGGGTAAAATGATTAAAAGGAAAGATAAATTAGATATAAAGAAGAGAGAGAAGAAAAGAAAGAGATAAAATTATCTTCCAAAATAAACATCTGGAGTCCGAGGAATTCCTGAAGAACGTGTTTTTGTCATTCTATGAACTTTTCCTTTACTATCTGTTACGTGGTAAACTTCTACTTTTGTATACTCATCCTCATATGTTCCTACATGCTCAATTTTAGAAATATAAGAATTTGAGCTTGAAACAGTTTTATTTTGAGGTTCAATAGGAATTCTAATATTACAACTCATAAAAGAAATCAAAACTAATCCAGCTAAACCTAATTTATGTGTTTTCATTTTATTCTTTTCTTATCAAAGCAGTTCCACTGCTATACATCCCATAATGACTCCCTGCACATTGATAATCTACAACAACTTCTGCTTCATCAGGCATTATTTGTGCAAATTCTTCATGGGTTCCCCGAACATGAACCCCTATTGCTTTATAACATCCTAAGTCTAAACCTTTCATCTCACAATAATCTCTTGCAGATATTGTCAGTATCTTGGCTAAATTTTTTTTTGCTATTTCAGTTATTACCATTTTATTTCCTATCAGAACTCTTCTTCCTTAGATTTACTTCTTTCTCACAACTCTTACTGCTACAATGATTATTACAAAGACTAAAAGGATATTCAATGCACCAATAGCCCACAAGTAAGTATTTCCGCCTAATCCTGAAAACAATCCTGTAATGTTAAACCCGCCAAATCCTTTTCCTGCTACTGAAACTGAAACTGGCTGTGTTAAAATCTTGCTTCCTTCTTTCATAACAATGTTGAAGTTCTTGTTTCCAGAAATGCCTTCATTTGCTTTTAACTTGATTAAAACATCTGCTGATTTTCCTGCTTCTAATGTAACACCTGTCTTGTCTACAGAAACTAATGAAGCCCAAGTTGTGTAATCGCTTAGTTCAAAAGTGAAGGTTTTTTTTACTGAAGCGGTGTTTGTTATTGTTGCTTTAACACTGAATTCTTCTCCTGCTTTTGCCGCTGTTTCAAGGTTTGCAGAAACTGAAACTGGAAGTTCTGTTGAACAGCTTCCAGAAGCAATACTGATTGGAATATTAAATTCAGACTTATCTCCATTGCTGCTTTCAAAAATGTCATCGCTGTCATCATATACCAAGAAAGTTATATCATAAGATTTTCCTTCTTCTGCATTTTCTGAAAGAGCAACATTAAATAGAATGTCTTTAGATTCTAAGCTGTCTATGTCTCCTACTTCTACTCTCTGTGAAATTCCTAAAGCAGTATTGTAAACTTTAAGGTAAATATCACTTTCATCACTATCCCCGATATTCCAAACTTTTCCTGAAACTTGGATAGTTTCTCCGCAAGAAGGAATTCCTACAATTTCAAGTGAATCGAGTATTACAAAATGGCTGTCAATTGTTACGTCAAGAACACCCAAATTGCTTTCTATATTATCTGTGCTAACACATGTTGAAGGACTTCCACTGAATGCTTCATCTTTTCCAGTAGCCCAAACATATAATACATAATTGTCTCCACTCTTCAAACTTGCGCTATCCAACTTGAAATCTATTATTACTGTTTGGTCATCTCCATCTTTAAGACTGAAATCGCTCTCTTCTCCCTTTAAAATTCTCTTTTGTGAAGTTTTATCATACAATTCCCATTTAACAACTATACTTCTTATAGTATCGTTACCATTGTTTGCTACATTGACTTTAGCTTCTATTTCATCTAAAGGATACCATGTTGTATCGCTTCCAAATCCGTTAATAACCTTAACATCATCTATGCTTACATCCAAATATCCATCGTCTCTGAAAGTGCAGAGAGTATTTTTTAAATTAATAGTTAATGTTACATTATTAGAAGGGATTCCTACTTCCGAAATTATATAACTTTTAGAAGAGGTTCCAAGAACAAAAGTTGATGGGATAAAAGCATTAGCATTAACTAATTTGCTACTGTTTGCTGGAATAACAAAAATTAAATTATCAAAATTTATTGTAGCAACATTTCCTTTATTATCTGTAATTGTTTGGCTTGTTAAAGCGATACTTACAGAATTTGAAGGGTCATTATTTTTTATTGTGAATTGTTGTGTATCACTAAACTGATTTAATGTAACTGAAGATGTAGAAAGACTAATTGTAGCGCTTGCAAAACCCGACAAAATAAGCAAAGTCAATACTCCTAAAACTGAAAATCCTAGTGATTTGTTTTTCATCATGTAATCATTTTGCAGTTAAGATGATTTATAAGGTTTTTTATGCTGTAAAATATAGATTATAAGGATAGTATGCGTGAAAATTACATTAAAATGTTTTCTTTGAAAAGATTTATATATTTCACAGTCGTTTGAAATTCATGGTGATTAAATCTAAAGCAAATCAGAAGATTTCCATTAGATTTATTGGAAAATGGCAATAAGATCTAAAGAGAATTCTATTGGCGCATGGGCATTTTTTATTGGTGTTGTCATTGCAATTATAATAGGGATATCCACGATTTTATTACCTTTGCCCTTAGTAAGAAGATACAGCAATTTTATCTATTTAATATTAGTAGCATTAGGAATTGTTGTCGGTTCTTCTATAAACACAACAAGTAAAGATTCGCAGACATTTTTGATAACAGGTGCTATTCTTGTAATTGTGGGCAAATTTGGAATGGATAGTGTCACAGGTTCTCTTATTGGGATTGAAGCTGGATTTACTGCTTCTTCGATATTCTCTTCTTTGCTTGCATTATTTGTTCCTGCGACAATAGTTGTTGCGCTAAAAACTGTTTTTGGAATGGCTAAGGTTTAATAGTATTGAAACAAGAAAATTTATATACTTCTTATAGTTACTATATAACATGGAAAAAACAACTATTCAAATAAACTTTGAAACCTTGGAGAGATTAAAATCTTTCAAAAATTTTGAGAGACAATCTTATGATGAAGTATTAAACAATTTAATAGATAATTGTGAAGAAGAAAGCTTAAGTGAAGATGAAATCAGAGAAATACAGGAAGGGTTAGAAGATATCAGAAGGGGGAGAACTATCCCTATTGAACAACTTGCAGAAGAGATGGGAGTAAGGTTAAAATAAAATGTATTCGGTTGAATTAACTGAAACATCTAAAAAATTTCTTAAAAGATTGGATAAAAAAGATTTGGATATGATATTAAACAAAATTTATTCTATCCGAGATAATCCATTCAGATATCTCAAAAGACTTCAAGGAGAGAAGTTATGGAGATTAAGAGTTGCAGATTTCAGAGCAATTATTGATGTTATTATTTCAATGAATAAAATTATTGTAGTTAGAATAGGGCATAGAAAGAATATTTATCATTAATAATTATTTTTTTCCAAATCTCCCACATTAATCACAGAATTGTCAAAATCCAATCTTGGACAAGCAGTATTTATCCATGAATTTATGTAATTAAAATTCTCAAACTCTGTATGGTTTAGATTATCTCCTATTAATATATAAGATTTCTTGTTCTTTGATTTTAAAGAATTTTTTAATTCAATAGCCCTTTTCAAATTTTCTTGTCCGGGTTTTGTAGAAACTAAAATTCCAATGTTCTCAGAATTAAGGAATTTCATGTAAGATGCCTTTTTTCTTGTTTTAAGAGATTCAATTTCCTTATTTGAAATTTCAGCCATACTATCATTATATAACACAAAAACAGGCAAGCTTGTTTCTAAAGCGAGAGAAACAGCGTGAAATTTTCCAGAGCCGATTAATAATATAGCTTTTGTTGATTTTTGAATATTTGGCTTTGAACAGCCCAAAACTTGAAAAAAAGCAGTTATTTCATGATTTTTTGATAATATCTCTTTGACTTTTTTTGCTATGTCTTCATATTGGATAGAATAGGCAATTGCTATGCTTTTTGGAAGTTTTAAAGACAAAATCTTTTCTGCATTTACTTCTGAGTTGATTTTTGCAGGGATAAATAAAGTTTTCATAGAAAAGTGAGAGAAATAAGAGTTTTAAAGGTTTTGAAGAATTATAATTGGGTTAAAAGGCTTGATAAAGATTCTTCCAATTCAGCAGATTCTCTTGCTCTTGGATTATAAGATTTTTTAATTTCTCTGAAAAATTCTGCTAATTGGCTGTCTGGTCCTTGATTTTTTATTTTTAAGATAGGGGATGTTGGGGATTCACCAGACCAAAGTTCTCTGAAAAAACCGGGTTTATAATTAGGATTAGCCCTAGCAATTTCTAAACCATAACTTTCAGTTATTGATTTAGAACCTTCTGAAACGAATGTATGTATTCCTCTTGTAATAGCAACCCGAATTGGTTTATCTCCCAAATGAAATGTTTTATATCTTGTTGAGGAAGCATAAGAACAAATAGAATCACTAGGACCAGAATCTGAATCAAGAGTATCCTCACACAACCACCGGTTCATAGGAACTCTCTTCAAGGTTTGTAAAGCAGTTTTTAATTGATTTGTCATCGCTTTTCAATAAAATTAGTATTTTTAAAACTTGCTAATCTTTACTAACTAGAATTAATCAAACTTGTTGCTTTTAGCTGCAGGAGTTTCAGTCTGAACTTCTCTCTGAATCTGAGCAAATGGAGGAGTAACAATCAATAGATTTTCTCCAAAACCAGCGATATTTCCTTCAAGAGCATCTGTTGTCTTCTTAATTTTTGAAACAGCCCTTTTTAATTCAATTGGGTCTTTTGATTTCAAAACCTTTATGTCAATTATAGCAATAGTGTACCCCTCTCTCAAAACATTAAGGATAACATTAACATCTTCATATTTTTTTAATACAAAAAGCTTTACAAGAACTTTTCCCTCTCTTTCTTCCTTGTCTAAATCTATCTCAAGATAATCTTCTGGGTTGCCTTCTGTCTTCGGAGCACCACCAAAAATTTTTTTTAATCCAAATGCCATATTAAGGTTAGAGATAAGATATTTATAAAGATTTCGCAACTTTTTTTATATATTTCCGGATATTTACTTTCTCACGGATTTAGTCAATTCATCCCTTATTTTATCCAATTGTTCTGTCAAAGAATTTTCCTGTTTCTCGAATGATTTTATTCTTAATTCCAAAATCTTTTGCTTGCCCAATAATTCTTCGTGAATTTTTCCTTTTTCTGCCTTAATCATCAACTGCCCTATTATTTTGAAGATTTCGTCTCCTGATTTTTCTATTTCTTTTAATGCTGAATTCGTTTCTGCAAGCTCCATTTGAAAAGCTTGTTTTTGAAGGATAGAATTCTGCAATCTTTGCTCGAGAATCTGCATTTCTTGGATTTTATTTTCCATTTTATTCAGCCTTTATTTTTTTTGTCTTGCCTCTTGGCTTGTAGAAAATCTTGCTTCCGCAATAAGGACAAACAAACCTTTTTTCCAAATTTGCAGAGACAATTTTCTTCTCGCACTTGAAACATTTGTATGTAACCATTTTATAGTCTATTATTTAATGCAAAAAGAAGGTATTTATACTTTTTGTATTTGATTTTATTATGTCCATTGCAGTATGTATGATAGTAAAAAATGAAGAGAAGTGGCTTGAAAAATGCCTAAACTCTGTAAGAAACATAGCTGATGAAATAATAATAGTGGATACTGGATCTTCTGACAAAACAAAAGAGATTGCGAAAAAATTTACAGATAAAGTGTTTGATTATGAATGGAAAGATGATTTTAGTGATGCAAGAAATTTTGCTATATCCTGGGCAAATTCTGGCTGGATACTTTCTTTAGATGCTGATGAATCCATTTCTAGCATAGATTTGGAAAAGATAAAAAAAATAACAGAAAGTACTGAAGCAAATGCCTATTATTTTATCTGCAGAGATTATACCAACGAAATTGGGGAAATCAACTGGAAATCCGCAAAAGAGGACATTTATCCTGAAAGCAAGATTGCAAATGGATATTCAGAGAATTATATATTAAGATTATTTCAAAATAAGGGATATAAATTTGAAGGAAAGATACACGAAACTATTCAAGATTCGATAAAGAAAAATGGCGGGAAAATATTTCTTAGTGATGCAGTGATACACCATTATGGAACTTTGAGAGATAAAGACGAATTATTAAGAAAAAAAGAGGATTATTCCAAGATGCTCAAGGAAAAGCTTGTTTTAAAAGATGATAAAGAAAAAGAAGAATATTATGTTTTATTTGAACTTGCCAGAGAGCTCACGATAAAAAGAGAGTTACAAGAAGCAAAAAAAGTGCTTGAAGAATCAATCAGCCTTAATCCAAACTTCTCAAAGACTCTGGCAATGCTTGGGGCAATTAAAATTATAGAAAAAGATTTTTATAATGCTGAAAAATTGCTGAAAAAAGCAGTAATATTAGAACCGAACGATTCTGACATTCATTCAAACTTGGGAGTAATTTATTCAGAACAGGGAAATTTTATGAAGGCAATAAGAAAATTCGAAAGAGCAATTGAACTTAATCCCTTGTCTGCAGATAATTTTTTTAATTTAGGAATAGTTTATCTCAGAATGAAAAAAAGAGACAGGGTGACATATTTTTTTGACAAAGCAATTGAGCTTAATCCAAGTTATAGAGAAAAAATAAGTTCCTTAAATGGATTTTATTCATTTAAGTAGTATGTATCTGATGCAAATTTTTTATTGCATTTTTTGCAGTGCCATATGCCTTTTGAAAGCCTTTTAACTCCGAGTTTTTTGCAGTAAGGGCATTTCTGTTTTTTTCTTTGTTTTTGCTCAACAATTACGGTTTTTACTCTGACTCTTCTTCCGTATCTTGCTCCGAATCTTCCTGTTGATTTTGTTTTTTTTGATTTGCTTGGCATCGTGTCTCCTGTGTTCTGCAAGGTTTGCATCAAGATGCAAAAAGCATCAAGACTTGCTCATTTCGTTCGTACATGGATTATGAATGGGGCTGCCAGGAATTGAACCTGGGTCTCAAGGTCCCAAACCTCGAAGGCTACCGTTACCCCACAGCCCCCAATAAAAAGGGGTTGTGATGATTTATAAACTATTTTATTACTTCTTTGCCGAGGTTTTAGCAGGCGTTTTAGCGGCAACTGCAGTTGTTGTTGCAACGGCAGGAGTTTCTGCTGCTTTAGCTGCGTCTGAAGCTTCTTTAGCAACCTGTTCCTGCTGCAATATCTTGTCTTGTTCTTTCTTTATATTAGCAAAATATTCGTCTAGTTTCTTTTTTTTGTCTGGAGAAGTATCTGTTTTCATTGCATTTATTTCATCATCATATTTTCCTTCATCAATTTCCTTTTCAATTTCTACTGCCGACTTGTTTTCAATTAAAATTCCAAGACTAACACAAGTTCCGACAATTGTCTTAACTGCAGACTTGAAATCCTTGCATAATAAATTGGGTGATTTTGTATTTGCAAGGGAGATTATTTGTTCTATTGAAGCATTTCCAACTTTTATTTTTTTCTGAACTCCAGAACCCTTTTCAATTTTTAATTCTCTTTTCAATAATCCAGATACAGGAGGAGAAAAAACTTTTACTTCAAATTCTCTTGTAGAGGGGTCTATGCTTAATTCAACAGGAACTTGAATTCCATCGAAAGATTTTGTTGCTTCATTTACTTTTGTAATTACTAAATTAATAGGAATTCCCAAAGGACCAAGCTTTTGGCTCAAAGCAGGGCCGGGTTTCATGCTTCCACCGTCGACTAAAAGTTTAACTTGCATTTTCGTCTTCTCTCCTTATAACTTTAACATTGTCTATCTTGACTGTAACTGGCAATGGAACAACTGCTCCAAGCAAGCTTACCACAACTTCTTCTTTTTGCTTATCTATTCTTATAACTTTCGCTTTTTCTTTCTTGAATGGTTCTGAAATCATTTCAACTATGTCCCCTTCTTTTATTGAAATAGTTGTAGCAGAAGGCTCAATCATATTTTTTATTTCTTCGTAATTTATTGTCTTTCCAATAATTCCTTTTACATACGGCAAGTCAAATGCAGCTTCTTCTGCGCTATCTCTGTCTTCTGCTTCCAAAAGAATATATCCTCTCAACCCATGAGGGCGCAAAACGGAAAAGACATTCAGATTTTTTTTCTGGGCCCTGTCTGCAATCATATCCAAGACTCTTTCTTCTTTGTTTGTTGTTACTTTTATTATGAATATCATTTTTTATTTATTACTTAGTTCCATCTACAACTCAATATCTGAGAAGTAGATATAATTTATTTGAACTGGGGGTTTATAAATTTTTTGGGGGTAGGTTGTTAAAAAGAATTAACAAAACTTATTTATCTTTTGGAAAATCCATACTCTCTCTTCAGAGTTATTATTCAATTTGTCTGTAGAATATTCATAACCATATTCTTTTAAGGATTCTTCATCGAATCGGGTCTTGATAGCTTCTTCTACTTTCATTATTGCTCCTTTTGATGCAAATAGGAAAAAAACTTCTTTCCCTATATTCATTTTTCCTATCATTCGGTCCATAATTGTTTGGGTTTGCATAACATTTTGAACAAAGATTGTTATTTCTCTCCAATCATTTAAACATCGTTCATATAAATCTATCAATTCTTGTTGAGAAGGATTATTCTTTATGTTATAGTCTGAAAGCCATTTTATATATTCTTCAATAAAACCGGTAGTAGATAAACTTAGAATAGAAACTCCTTTTGTACCATATTTATTATAAATTCTTTGCCTACTTTCATCAGCAATCTTAGATTTTATTTTATTATCTAACCCCTGAATGTATAATCCCAAAAGGATGATACTTAATGTATCCTGTTTCCCTATTAAAAATTTTAATTGTTTAAACACCATCTTTGTCTTTAATTTTTGAAAATCAGAATAATCCATTCCTTCTGGAAGGAAACCAACCTTATTCTTCATGAAAAACTTCTTAACCCCTTCAGCAGTTTCCTTTAGAAATGTTTTAAAAAATCCGTAACTCGCTTCTCCAAGGTCTTCATATTCACTTCCCATTTAATCATCTATATCCAAAAAATACTGAGCCATTGTCTCTGGAGTAGCATTGATTATTATAACTGAGCCAGGTAAGATTGCAGCAGTATTTATATGAACTTTCTCTTTGCTATATTTACATATAACCTCTTTTCCATCACCTTCATCATAAACAAATCCCTCATCGTTAATATTATATCCTAATTTTTGTAATGCAAGAATTCTTTTTTCATTATCTAACTGAACTAATTGAATCATCTAATTTATTAATAGATTATACTTTATAAATATTATACAATGTGAATATTATTTATCTGAAAATTCCCATGACTATTGAAATAATAAAGCCAATTAAACCTATAACGAGGATTCCAACTGCAGAAACTTTTGCGACTTTCATCAATTCTTCCTTTGTAGGTTTTTTTAGAACCATCCATACTCTCTTGCATTTCTCAAAAAAAGATTTCAATTTTCCCATTAGATAAATATAGAATAAGGGTTTTTAAGATTTATTGATTAACCTTATCATCTAAATGAGTTACAGAACCATTGGGATTTAATTTTAAATTAAGACTTGGTATTTCAATAGATTTTCCTCTTCTCATGGTATCTATTAAACGCCATTCTGCAAGGGTATATCTTTCTTCACTTTTTTCTTTGTCTTTAATCTTATCTTTATATTCCATTTTTATTCAAAAAATTCAATTCCTAATTCTTCTTCGATCTCTCTGTGTTTTATATCGTCAATTGACTCTCTGTCTCCAATAATTTGAGAACTTTTTACTCCTGTTATTATCAATAAAACCCTTATTGATTTTTCCATATCGTCTGAAATCTGCGCCCCCCAGATTAATTTTGCATCTGGACTGAGTTTTTTCCCTACTGTTTCTATGATTGTCTTGCACTCTTCAAGACTCATGTCAGGGCCTCCGATAATATTTACTAGTGCTCCTGATGCATCAGAGATATCCACATCGAGAAGTGGATTTTGTATTGCTTTTTCCACTGCTTCAACAGCGCGCTGTGCTGTGTCTGATTCTCCCATTCCTATTAATGAAACTCCGCCATCAACCATCACTGCTTTAATGTCTGCAAAATCCAAATTAACTAAGCCAGTAGTTGTAACAAGTTCTGTAATTCCCTTAACAGCATTTGTTAGAATTTCATCTGCAATCTTGAATGCAGTGTGAAGAGGAAGTTCGGGAGCTAATTCAAGAAGTTTGTCATTAGGTATGACAATTAAAGTGTCAACAACAGACTGCATCCTTTCCAATCCATCCATTGCATTTTCTATTCTCTTTTTCCCTTCAATTGTAAAAGGAAGAGTTACAACCCCTATTGTCAATGCACCTTGTTTTTTTGATAATCCTGCAATAAAAGGAGCTGCACCTGTCCCTGTTCCTCCTCCCATTCCGCAAGTTATAAAAATCATATCTGAATTAGCAATTTTCTTTTTTATTTCAGATTCTGATTCTCTTGCAGCTTGTTCCCCTATTTTTGGATTGCTTCCTGCGCCTAATCCTTGTGTAAGCTCTTTTCCAATGAGAATTTTATGGTCTGTATTCGCATACAACAAATCTTGGGCGTCGGTATTAACTGCGATTAATTCTCCTCCTTTAATTCCTATTTCTTTCATTCTGCTTAAAGAATTTCCTCCTGCTCCACCAACACCAATAACTTTTATTTTTGCAGATTGTTTTTTTATGAGCTCTTCTAATTCTCTGTCAATTTCTTTAACTTCTTCAGACATATTAGATAAAACAGAGGAACTCCCTTTTTTGTAAATCTCAGCCATTATAAGGATAGTCAAAATAGATTTATAAGAATTATTGTGGTGTTTTAGGCTTTTCTTCTATTTCTTTAATTTCCAAATCCATTCCAAAGAGGTCCTTAAATTTTTCCTTGAATATCTCGATAAATTGAGAAAGGCTTTTTTCGGCTTCTATTATTATTTTATTGTCCTGCACAGAAAAATTGAGTTCTCTCCTGAAGATAAAATTAATGAATGCTTTTATCTTCTCATTCAAATCTTCTATTTTTCCGAGAACATGAATTTCATAGGATACATTTTTTCCTGAAAGCGGGTGATTAAAGTCAACCATAACTCTTCCTCCAGAAACAGAGAGAATCTTGGCCATTCTTCCATCGAAGTTAAAAACTGCTCCGGGATAAGGATTTAATTTTTGTGAAGAGAATAATTTCATTGGAACTTTCTGGATTAGCTGTGGAAGCCGGAAACCGAAAGCGTTTTCTGGAGACAGTTCTATTTCATAACTTCCCAATTCTTTTCCTATGAGAAAGTCGTCTATTGCCTTCAAGAACATTCCTTCTCCCAAAGATATAATGATTGGCTTTGGATTTATATCTGGATTTAATTTTTCCAAATCTTTTTTGATATTCGAATCAAAAATATCTCCATTTTTTACTTTTCCAGTGAATTCTATTTCAATAAAGTCTTTTTTTTGCAATGTCATTTTTATCCTTTAAGTAAAAATGTTTATAAATCTATTTTTTTTGGTTCTATTATGGTTTTGAAAATAATTAATGCTACAGAATTAAAGGTGGGGACAAATGTAACTGTCGAGGGCGAGCCTTGCGCAGTAAGGAAAATTGACATAAGCAAGACAGGAAAACACGGACACAGCAAAGCAAGAGTAGAAGCTGTTGGAATAATTTCAGGAGTGAAAAAAGTTTTTGTGGTTCCAGGACACGAAAGAGTGGAAGTTCCGTTAGTTGAAAAGAAAAAGGGGCAAGTATTATCTATAGGAGATAAAGTCAGTCTAATGGACCTGGAGAATTTTGAAACGCTTGAAGTTGCGTGTCCTGATGAGGTTAAAGCAGAACTTGAGGAAAATTCCAATGTCGAGTACTGGGATGTTGAAGGGGAAAAAGTAATTAAGAGGAAGATATAAGATGAAAATTTATGAACCAAGAAAAGAAGATAAACCCAGTGAAGATAGAAAAGATAAGGGTATTGTTGTAAGATTAGGTTATGGTGTAACAAATTCAGATATAATGGATTCTATTAAAGAACTTTCTCAAACTGTTGGAAGATATAAAGGGAAGTATAAGTAAAGTTTTAAAAATCATCTTCGTTTATTTTAATTATACACTATGGCAAAAATACCAGAAGCACAGAATAGACTTTTTAAGAATGTTTTTGTCTGCAAGAATTGTCATAGCAAGATAAAAGCAGATCCTCAAAAAATATTAAAAGGAAAAGTAAGATGCAGAAAATGCAAGAAGAGTGCATTTAGACCTTTGAAAAAAAAGTAGATTAACAGATAAATAACTGAAACTAAGGTTTCAGTACAATACAAAACCGGAGTTTTAAATAAAGAGATGAATTTTATAATATACGACATAGTTTTATTAGTAGTATTTGTATTATTTGTTTCTATTTTCTTATATAGGCACAGAAAAAATTTGAAAAAAGAGGGGCTATTGCTTCTCTATAAAACAAAAGCGGGAGTTAGACTTATAGACAAGATTGGGAATAAATATAAAAAAACTTTGAATGTTTTGGGATATGTTTCTATTGGCTTGGGTTTTTTGCTGATGTTAGCAATGATTTACTTCTTTGGCAAGATGGTTTGGATTTACATATTTGACAGCGAGATAGTCCAACTAGTAAAAATTCCTCCGATAACTCCCTTGCTTCCTTATCTTCCGCAAATTTTCAAATTGGATTTTCTCCCTCCATTTTATTTCATATACTGGATTATTATAATTGCAATAGTCGCAATAATCCACGAATTCTCTCATGGAATTTTTGCTGCAAACAAAAAAGTAAGGGTAAAGAGCACTGGTTTTGGATTTTTTCCATTCTTCCTGCCAATATTCTTAGCAGCATTTGTCGAGCTTGACGAGAAAAAGATGACTAAGAAAAAAATATCTTCTCAAATGGCTGTTCTTAGCGCAGGAACTTTCGCAAATCTTTTGACTACTGTTTTATTTTTTGGAATTTTGGCTTTGTTCTTTTCTCTCGCCTTTACTTCTTCAGGAGTTATATTTGACACCTATACTTATTCTGTTGTTAACATTGGAAGCATTAATTCGATAAATAGCATTCCTGTAAGCAATGTGACATACAGCCAGATGTTTATTTTAATTAATAATTCTGGAAAAACAATAAACGAAATAATTGCCGATGATACAAAATTCCTGATAACTCCAAGCTTTTTGGAAAAGCAGAATGGAGCAGGAGATTATTTGCTGTTATATGACAACACTCCTGCGATTAACGCAAATTTGAGCAACATCATAAAAAAAATAAACGGGGTAACTGTCAGCAACAGAGAGCAATTGGGGGAAGAATTATTAAAATACTCTCCTGGAAGCAAAGTAACGATTACTGCATTAGTTGATGATTATGACAAAGATTATGAAATTATCCTTGGAAAAAATCCCCAGAATGAAAGCAGACCTTATCTTGGAGTTGGTTTTATTAATAAAGAAAATTCTGGTATATTCACAAAATTAGTTGCTTTATTAACTTCTTTCAAGAATTCTGGAGTTTATTATAAGCCAAATTTCCAAGCTGCAGAATTTATTTACAATTTGATATGGTGGCTTGTTTTGATATCTTTCAGTGTAGCATTAGTTAACATGCTTCCTGTAGGAATTTTTGATGGCGGAAGATTTTTCTTCCTGATGATGCTCGCATTTACCAAGAAAAAAGAAACTGCTAAGAAGATATGTTCTGCTGTAACTTATCTTTTCTTATTCTTGCTGGTAGTTATAATGGTTTTCTGGGGAATTAATTTTTTTAGATAATGAATAAAGGAAACTTTAAAATCCATTTACTATTCTTGTTTTTATGATTCCAGAAAATGTAAGGAAAGTTTTGAAGAGACAGCATTATGCAATAGTTGGAAAACATTCTGCTGTTCAGATTTGCAGGTGGACGAAAAAATCTCTGAGAAATGAAGGAGTTTGCTACAAAGAACAGTTCTATGGAATAAAATCTCATCTCTGCTGTCAAATGTCTCCAAGTGTAATGTGGTGTCCAAATCGCTGTCTTCATTGCTGGCGAGCAGTTGAAATGACAATTGACAATGAACTAAAAGGCAAGGTGGACAAGCCAAAAGATCTTATTGACGGGTGCATAAAGGCTCAAAGAATATTGCTAAGCGGTTTCAAAGTTGACAAGAATTCAAAGAAAAAACAATTGAGCAGAGCAGACATGAAAAAGTTTAAAGAAGCATGGGAGCCAATGCAATTTGCGATTTCACTTTCCGGAGAGCCAACAGTTTATGAACACATTGGAGAGTTAATAGAAGAATTGAGAAAGAGAAACAAGACAAGTTTTCTTGTTACAAACGGACTTTATCCAGAAAAATTAAGAGAATTAGAAAAGAAAAACCAACTGCCAACGCAGTTGTATATTTCTGTGAATGCTCCTAACAAAGAAATTTATGATAAAATTCATAGGAGTTCAAAAAAAGATGCATGGGAAAGATTAAACAAGAGCTTGGAAATCATGTCTAACTTAAATGGAAAAACAAGAACAGTATTCAGAATTAATTTGATACTAGACTTGAATATGACAGAGGAAGAAAAATATGCAGAAATGATTAGAAGAGCAAATCCTATGTTTGTTGAAGTTAAAGCATTCATGTGTGTTGGATTTGCCAACAAAAGAATTCCATACGAAAAAATGCCTTATCATGAAGACATTGTAGATTTCTCAAAGAAGATATTAAAGTTTCTTCCAGGATATAAAATACTTGACGAGAAAAAAGAAAGCAGAGTTCTTCTTTTGGGAAAAGATAAGAAAGATATGAAGATACAAAAAAATGAAATTTGATTTTTTGTATCATAAAAAACCTTCGGTTTTAAAGATTAAAGAAGAGGAGATTTAGAAAAATTTAAATAGTAAGAAATTCTTACCAAACTATGAATATAGAATTAACAAGATTGAGTAGCAAGGGGCAGATAGTAATCCCTGGGAGCATAAGAGAAAAACTTGAATTAAACGAGGGAGAAATATTGGCTATATCTTCCAAAGATAATATGATTGTTTTAAAAAAAATTGAAAACCCAACTGAAGAGGAAGACTTGAGAACTTTTTCTGAAATAAAAAAATCCTGGAAGGAGATAGCAGAAGGGAAATTCAAAAAAATGAAATCTGAAGATTTCCTTGAAGAAATTTCTAAATGGTAGATGTAATATATACAGATAAATTTGAAAAAGAGCTAAAAAAATCAGATAATTCTATAAAAGAAAAAGCGATTAAGCAAATTAAGAAGATAATAGAAAATCCTGAAACAGGAAAGCCATTAAGATATAATCTGAAAGGGGAAAGGACAATTTATGTCTGGCCGTTTAGAATCCTTTATACTTATTCGGAGAATACTATTTATTTTTTAAGATTTGAACACAGAAAAGATGTTTATAAAAAATGAAAATCGAAAGAGACAATAAAATAATTCTAAAAATCTATACTTGAAAGTGCTATTCTATCTGAAAAGCATTTATATGAGACGGGGCTTAAATAGTAAGAGATTTAATCAAGATTAGAAGTTAAATCAGTTAATCTCTTTTTCTTTAACCAATTATAAAATTGATAAGAAGTTTTAGTACAACGTTCCTTGCATATTCGCTTTGTATATTCTAATTGTTTCCTCTCTAAATCTGAAAGCATCTCAAATGGCTTGGATTCCAATCTTGCAACAAAATGATAATAATTGCATCCTATATCCTGACAAAAATGCTCATATCGAGGAATTGTTTTTGACATATTACAAATCAATAACTCCGTCTTTTGTCAAAGCAGCGAATCTTATTCCAATAGGCAGATTAATCAGAGCAGAGATAAGAGCCATGTGCTCTTTTCCATCACCAGATGCAATAGACAATGCAGCTTCTGTTCCGTTTATTTTTCCTTTTAATTTTTGCTGAAATTCCTCTTTCAAATCTTTCAGTTTTTTGTTTAAGTCTATTCTTATGAATTCAAATTTTTTTGGAGCTGTGAATTGCTTTGCAAAATCATCTCCTAAAAGGATTATATTTTCCCATTCTCCATGTTTAATCAAGCCAGAAACCTGCGCCCATGTTCCTTTTCCTGATGAAAGCAATGCAATTAATTCCATAAGAAAGAAAAAGAGAAATGATTTATAAGAATTATTGTGATTTTTTTCTATGCTTGTTCTTCTTATGCTTCCTTTTCAGATGAATAAATATATAAGTTATTAAAAAACCAACAAGTCCTACAATCACATCAGATATTCTATTTTTGAGAGATTCTTCTCCAAATCTGATTATTGGCGAGAGAGAATACTCAAATAGCTCCCATAATATAAGCAAGAATAATGTTACAATTATGCTCCAATTGAAGTGAAGTTCTTTTTTCCTTTTTGAAAAATGTTTTGTGGCTAATGCTATGCCAGAAATTACTATAATCACTAAGGAAACTATTTTTATGGGAATGTAATCAATAAAAAGGAAAGGTATGGAGAAAAATCCTGCAAATTCTATCAGTTTAATGTGCCTAAGCGATAATAAAAATGCGAGAACAACTCCAGAAGATATATGCACAAGAGTCCAGAGAGTAAATATGCCTTCTTCCATTGAATACAAAAGGAAAAGTTGTTTTTAAAGTTGATTAAGTTAAATTTATAAATCCATTTTTTCTTGAAGATTTACCGATTGAACAACTTCGTTGACACATAGGTTCTATGGTGTTGGCGTATAAAGTTGGAGGTAAAAACCAATATAAAATGGCAGAATTAAATGAACAATTAGAAACAGCCTTAAATGAGCTTAGAAAGGAAAAGGAAAGAAAGTTTGAACAAACACTGGACTTAATTATAAATCTGCAAAAATTTGACGTCAAGAAAACTCCGGTGAATATGTTTATTTCTGTTCCGCATAAAATCAGGAGCAAGAGAATATGCGCATTCTTAGAAATAAAAAACAACAATGTTGATACAATAACAAGATCAGAATTCAAGAAATATTCTGACAAGAAAGAAGTGAAAAAGCTGGCAAGGAAGTATGATTTCTTTATTGCACAAGCAAGCTTAATGCCTCTTGTTGCCACTACTTTTGGCAGAACCTTGGGGCCGACCGGCAAAATGCCTTCTCCTCAGTTAGGAATATTGATGAATGTTGACGACAAGGGAATAAATGAACTGAGAGCCAGAATTGACAGCAGTGTAAAAATCAGGACAAAAGAGGCGAGCATAAAGGTTCCTATAGGAAAACAAAAAATGAAGAATGAAGACTTAATAGAAAATATTCTAACTGTTTACAACGGATTGCTGAAAGTTTTGACAAAAGAAAAAGAGAACATAAGAAATATAGAATTGAAATTCACAATGACTAAACCTCAGAAGATAAATGTAAGATAAAATGAAAAAAGAAACAAAAACACATGTATCTGAGATTAAAAAAGAAACAGTAAAGGAATTAATTAGTTTAATCAAAGAAAAAAGGACAATCTTAATTGCGTCTATAAAAAACATTCCTGCGTCGCAATTTCAAGAAATTTCAAAAAAGCTGAGGGGAAAAGCGATTGTCAAGGTTCCAAAGAAAAATCTTATATTCCGTGCATTAGAGCATTCTGGAGAAGGGAAATTGAAGGAAATTGAAGAGCAGATTAAAGAAAATGTTGCTGTTTTGTTTTCAGACATGGATTGCTTTGAACTTGCTGCAGAATTAGTCAAGAACAAAACTCCTGCAAAGGCGAAAGCAGGACAAGAGGCTCCAGAAGATATTGAAATTCCTGCAGGACCAACAGAACTTGTTCCTGGGCCTGCAATAAGCGAATTGGGAGCATTAGGAATCCAGATACAAATAGACAAAGGAAAAATAACCATCAAAGAGCCAAAGATTGTTGCAAAGAAAGGAGCAAAAATTTCCAGCGGGGCTGCAGACATCATGAACAAATTAGACATAAAGCCATTTACAATCAGCCTTATTCCATTAGCAGGATATGACAGCCATGAAAAGAAATTATATTTGGAAATAAAGATAGACAGAGAAAAAGCAATAGAAGAATTGAAAAAAGCTTTTGGGAAGGCCTTGCCTTTTGCTGTCTCGATTGGATATGCCTGCACAGATACAATTTCTTTCCTAATCCAAAAAGCAGGAAGACATGAAAAAGCCATTACGCATAGGCTTCGCGAAACACTGAAAAATGAGGAAGCAATTGAAAATTTAATGAACAAAAATGTTGAAGTTAAACAGGAGGCAGGACAATGAGATTAGAAAGCTTAAAATTATCTGCAGAACATATGCATGTTGTAAAAGAAACATTAAGAGGGATGAAGATAGTTGATGAAATTGTTAATGAGATTAATCAATTAGTGTTCTTAAGATATGAGAAAATAGGAATGAAAGATATAAGAGAAACAACTTATGAATTTCATAATATGGAATGGTGTTTAAGAACAGGCATGTTTAATGGAAAAAGAGAATATTGTATTGTTCCCAATACTCCTAGAATGGGAAATCATGCTCCTGAAGTAAATTCAGTTAGCGATGAAAATCGCTTAGAAGGAGGAAAATAAACACAATGGAAACAATATATGCAGCACTTTTGTTGCACAAACTTGGAAAAGAAGTCACAGAACCACATTTGAAAAAGGTTCTTGAAGCTGCAGGCAGCAATGCAGAGGAATCGAAAATCAAATCCCTTATTGCCAGCCTGAAAGGCGTAGACATTGACAAAGAACTTGAAAACGCAAGTTTGATTGCAGCAGCTCCATCTGGAAGTGCACCTAAAGAAGAAAAGAAAGCAGCTCAAATAGAAGAAAAGAAAGAAGCTGCAGCAGAAGGTTTGAGTGCCTTATTCGGATAATTTTATCTTTTATCTTAATCTGAATAAGACTCAAACCCTAATTTTTTCTAGTTAGAACAAGAAGATTTAAAAATCAAAAAAACATAGATTATTATGGCTAAAAAAGAGGGGAAAGAAGTCAATTGGATTTTATGTTTGGTATTATCAATTGTATTTGGAAGTTTGGGGATTGACAGATTTTTAATGGGAAAGATAGGAACAGGAATATTAAAATTAATTACTTTTGGCGGATTTGGAATTTGGTGGCTTGTTGATGTAGTATTAATTGCTACAAAACATGAATATGAAGGCGTGAAGTGGGTTAAATAATTCTGCATAATAATTCTTAAAAAGGAATAATTTCTAAGAAATAGTATGAAAACAACGATTGATGAAAAAAAATTTGATATACTTAAAAAGGATGAAAAGGGATTAATTCCTAGTGAAGCCAAATATGCTTTGGTATCTTATAGAAATGGAAAACCATATAATATTTATTTTTTCCCAGATGTTAGGAATCCCATGTTTGATAAAGTATCGAAAGAAGAACTTAAAAAAAGAATGAAAGAATTTAATGAAGAATACTCAAGAGTTAGTGAAAGAATAAATTATCCTTCAAGAGAAAAAGGGGAAGTAATTCAAATTGTCAGTAGATTAGAAGCATCATTAGTCGATTAATCATTATAATAAAATTTATAACTGATTTTTTAAGTATTATCTTGGAGTAAAAGATTACTGAATAGAAGTTCAGCACAAATACAAGGGTTCACTATGTTCCCCCTAATTCGCTTACGCAAATTAAACAGGAGTTTTTCATAATGATAGAACAGAGTTCAGCACAAATAAAAAACAGGAGTTTTTCATAAAGATGTGGAATTTATATCAAGAAAAAGATTTTCTCAAGCCATTGAAGTTTTCTAACGGGAAAACACAGGAAGATGTTGTAAAAGAAGTGCTGGATTCTATAAAAGAGGGATATAAAACTATTTTTATAAGAGGAGTTTGCGGGACAGGGAAGTCGGCGATTGCCCTGAACATAGCAAAAGAACTTGGAAAAACGAGCATTGTTGTGCCTGGAAAAGTTCTTCAAAATCAGTACAAAGAAGATTATGAAACAAAGAAATATTTAATGAATGAAAATGGGGAAAGATTGAAAATAAGCGTCATAACAGGAAGGAATAATCACAAGTGCAAATTTTTGGAGGAACAGAATGTTCCTATATTCAGAGAAGAACGAAATTTGAAACTCAACGAAATTTTTGGAAGAAAA
>Ga0315284_10003008_pt1 | contig 24024 bp, 24 predicted proteins | sample YL17G09_16_MG_FD_203696 | JGI IMG/M metagenome (GOLD analysis project Ga0315284, IMG submission 203696) | Sediment microbial communities from Yellowstone Lake, YNP, Wyoming, USA - YL17G09_16 | ecosystem: Environmental > Aquatic > Freshwater > Lake > Sediment | place: USA: Wyoming | collected...
AAATTATTAATCGGCAGGAACATTCCGATGGAGTGAATTATTCGCACGACAAATAAGAGGAGACAGTGATGTAACAATAAACAACTATATTTTATCTCTATTTGTTGAATCTGGTCATGGAACCAAACGTATCGGTAGTTGTGTGTGCCGTAGTTCATTGCTGAATGTGGTCAGGGAACCATACGAATCGGTAGTTTTGCGTGCCGTGATTCCATTGCTGAATGTGGTCAGGGAACCATACGAATCGGTAGTTTTGCGTGCCGTGATTCCATTGCTGAATGTGGTCAGGGAACCATACGAATCGGTAGTTTTGCGTGCCGTGGTTTGTGCAATACACAATTCCGCACAAAACAGAGCGAATATTACTATAAACATTCCTTTCATTTTTTTACCTCTTGTTCTTAAAGGTTAAAATCGAAGACTATAAGGTCATGAGTTATAATTGCGTTTTTGTAATCTTATCTTTTAGTCTCATTACTTTAATATATTATGTAAATTCAATTTGTCAAGGAAAATGATTAAAAGGTTTAAAGGATTATATCGCTATCGAGTGGAAATCAATTGATGTTTCTATAAGGAAAAAAACTCATGAAAAAAGGTCAGACTGAACCATCACTATTCCAAAGACGCGATCCTGTGAAGCGGAAAAAGCAGCTTGCGAACATGAAACAACATTGGTCAAACAAGGAACGAGCGGCTCGCAACAGGACTGTGTGTGTATTGATTATCTTGAACAGTTTGATATTGACACTAAACGATATGAAAGAAAATGCCCGCAATGCGGTTCCTTGCATACTCACGGTTGGTGAACTTATCGGGAAACCGTGCCCTCAATGTAAGACTGGAACAATAGAGCGAATTGATACAGGAATGATAACTTAAAAACATTATATTTTGAATAAAGGGTTAAATATTGCATTAAAAGGAGGATAGTATGAAGAGATGTCTATTAACAATTATTTTCTCCTTATTGATTATTTCAACTTTCGGTTGTGAAAAGGAAAGCACAAGCCCAAATGCCTATGAAGACCTTGATTTTAAAAGCATTGTAGAAGGATGGGTAGATGTGCAGTATGATCGTCGTATATTTGTATTTAGAAGTGACAATACATTCACTTATCACCAAGATGTTGCTTCTTATTCTGGTACTTACTCTATTTCCGGTACAAAAATAACAATAGATACAGATACAAGTTTTGATTATAATGGAACATTAGACTATTAAATTAATAATAATATCCTAACAATAAAAGATAAGCACGATGGAATAGATGATTTTATAAGAATATACTGAACGGAATATTTTGCCGATTGTAGGTATGTTTCCTTTTAAAACGATTCATATAAAAGGATAATGATGATGGACTGGATAGACGATCCTTGGCTTGTATTCGTAATTGAAATCTTAGATGATTTTTATAAAATGCATCGGCAGAACTTACCTGAAGACCAATACCTTGTTTGGAATGAAAACGAGATTGATTACTTTTGTCTTTCTTTTACTCTCTGGAGTGCAAAATCAAAATACCAACCCATTTTTTCTGGTCGAAAGCGCTCAGCATTTGATGAAAGGGCATCTCAATACCGTAAATTCATTAATGAGAGTTATATCGCAATTAATTTAAATAAAGACATTAGTAGTGAGAATTTAAGTTTTGATTTATATATAGAAAGGGAAAATGAGTATATCCCTCTTATGATGAAAGGGGGCGCTAATATATTTCGTGCTTCAACAGGAAAAATATATATACCAGCTTGCAGTTCTTTTGTTAATCATGCCTGCAAACGATATATTATACCAGAGAAGGAACTAGTCAAGATTATAAACTACTGGTTGATCGATAAACAAATGGAATTCGATAAGAAGGTTGCTTATGAATTAGTTAAATAAATTTAGTCACGATCCTTTTGTAAACTGGAAGGATGTTAAAATGACGATTGAAGAACATTTTGAAAAGCTTGAATGGAAGTTGAACCAATGCCTGCACCATTACGACTCTCCCTCAGTGGAGTGTCGAATGCGATGCGCGCAATTGGAGGAATCATCATGGATAAAGATAACGTGGCTGCCTGTGTCTTTTCTTCACAAGAAATCCAAGGGGAATGTACTTCCTGCAATTTAAAATTCGCAATACCTGTTATGGAATTAAAGGATTACAATCCATGTCCAAACTGTGGAAATGATGCCAATATCACAGTATTTTGTCCTCACTGTGGCGAGGGAATAACAACCGGTGGAAGTACTATAAGTTGCCTTGTCCCGTGTCCGGTTTGCAATAAAGACTTCATTTGGAATACGGTAAAATCTACAGACGGCACTCCAATGGTTGTGAGTATGACTGGAAGACTCGAATTACATGATTTGGCATCTATAATTAACATTATGCAAGAGAACTTGGAAAAGACTGAAAGTCCAGACCAGCCAAAAATTAATAACAGTAATTCCCATTCGAATACAAAAAATAAAGCGGCAGAACCCAAAGGATGCTTGTGTTCGTTAGTTGCAATGATTAGCCTTTGCGCATCGCTTATGGCATTTATATTTATTCTACTACAAAAATGAAACAGAAATAATAACAAGGAACAAGAGATGTGGTTCGGGAATTTTATTAAAAGCTTTTATAATGATGAAGCTTTGGGTGATTCTACGATAGAAACAATAGAGATTATATTTCTTCGCGCTCAACGTCAGCAACCCAATGAAGAGCCACATGCTTGGCTTGCAAGTACATGGTTAGCTCGGATTAAAGCGAGGGGGCAGAATATAAATGATCCTGATATTTACATGATTTCTTTTTTCGAGACTTACCTACATGCATGCATAAAACCGCCTCTGTGTGCACGAAGCCTTGGACTGTATTTCCTCTACAAGGAAAACCCGCATATTATAGCAAAGTATCCTAAGTTTGCTAATGAATATGCATCGCTCATGGGACCGGTTTTGAAAGCGCAAGAAGAAGGAACCATTGATCAGCTTTATAGAATATATAACCCGAAGATGTATGAAAAAAAAGATAAGGAATTTTAACCCTACAATAAAGCATTTCAGTTGACGGTCACCTCATCAGAACAAAGTTGATACATAGCCATGCCGCCAATCTATCGATTTGAATGCAACAACTGTGAGTTTGCTTTTCCGTCAGGCTGGGGTTCTTGTCAATATGTAATTGATGATGATGGTAATAGAATTATATGCCCTCATCCATCTGAGTATTATCAGGCTGTAGAAACTATAGGAGTAGAAAAGTTTAACGAGATATACAAACAGGATTATGAACGACGTTATTCTAAATTTATAAAAAGTTTTAAAAGTTTAAACCATTATCATCACCTATTGCAATTCTTCAGATTATGTGGAGTTTGGAAACTTCTGTTGTTAAAAAATTATTCTGGGAGCTTCTTGAAGAAAGGACTGGTATCTATAGATATTTCGTGTGTTCTGACTGTCTTAAACAATTTGTATTATGTGACCAGGATGAAAGAAAATGCACGCAATGCGGTTCCTCGCATATATTCACGGTTGGTGAACTTGTCGGGAAACCATGCCCTCAATGTAAGACGGGAATAATAGAGCAAATTGATACAGGAATTATTGCTTAAAGCATTTCAAGTTAAAGAGATATTCACATTATAAAATGCTGCCTTATTTTTTGTATGAAACATTCAAAACAGGTGGGCCAATTGTAAAAGTCGCGTTTTTCTCAAAGCCCCCTTCCTGCCCTTCGGGCATCCTTCCCCCAGAGGGGCAAGATACTAATGTGGAGTAATAAATTCCCTTGCCCCCATCGGGGAAAGGGATTGAGGGAAAGGGGGCTGAATTCAACAGAAATTTACTTTTGCAATTGCATCAAGCTACAGTTGGTTACAAAGCAGCTTTGATAATATAAATCTGTAAGATAGAGGATTCCCTCTTTTATCCTAATCTGTTTCGAGCGCCATGAGCGCCACAGCGACAATCGCCGCCGCCATTCCCGCACAGGTGATCTGGTGCGGGCTTGACCTGTCCACCCCTCTTTGTATCACTCTTAGAGTTAGTGTTAATGACCTTGCCCCCGAAAGTTGATCCAGATGTTATAAGCCTGATGAATAACTATGGAAGTGCAAAAAGTGGGGACAGGTCAATATTTACGTAAGCTATGTGAGGAATTGTTAGACGCCGTGTCATGACAAATACCGATTCGATGAATAAATTCAAAACAATTATTTGCTCGTCATCTTCCAGACACCGTCCCACTCACCTTCGGGAGGATTTTCTTTCAGTTGATTGCATCTGTCAATGTATTTTGCAGTGAGCCTGTCTTCGGGATTGAGTTTGAGCGCCTCGTAAAACGATTCGATAGCCTCACCCCATTTACCCGTGCGGTAAAGCTTAATACCCTCCGAGTAGTGATTGAGAACTCCCATGACATTCGGGAAGGATTCTTCGGTATGATAATCGAGAACCTCGAAACTGTCAATCGGCTCTGTTTTTCCTTTCACGATAATACGGTCGACCTCACGGATGCGGTATGTTCCCCGCAGTTTCTTATAGGTGTACTTGCTGATATGAATTTTCGTAAAATACTCTTTACAGGCGCTTTCGAGCCGGGACGCGAGATTGACACCGTCTCCGATGAGAGTGTAATCCATGCGTTTCGGAGAACCGATGTTACCCGATATGACAATATCGGTATTGAGTCCAATTCCCATGTCAATGGGTAGTTTCCCTTCCTCCTTTCTAATATTGTTCCAGGACTGCAGTTCCCGTATCATGCTGATAGCCGCGCGAATAGCACGGTCCTCGTCGTCATCGTGAGCGAGCGGTACTCCGAAACCGGCCATGATGGCGTCTCCGATGAATTTATCCAGCATCCCCCCTTCTTTCATGATACAGTCAACCATGATTGTGAAATACTCGTTCAGGAGATTGACTGTCCCCTGAGCGCCGAGTTCCTCGGTGAGAGTGGTAAAACTCCGGATATCGGAAAAGAGAATTGTGACAGGCGTACTTTTCCCGCCGAGGATGTCCTCTCCCTTTTCCATGAGCTGATCGGCGATAACGGGATCCATGTAACGGGACATAGTCGATTTCATACGTTTCTCACTGCTGATATCCTCGATCATGATCATCGTGCCGAGTTTCTTCTTCTCAACACTGATGAGAGGAAGTATCGTTGTGTTAACCGAGAGTTTCTCATTATCGAATTCGAGATCGGCATCCATAGTGACATCGACTTCCTGTGACTCACCAACTTTCGATATTTTTTCAAAAACCCATGAATTCTCCTCCCCGAAAAATTCCTCGGCATTTTTTCCCAAAATATCAACGAGTTCGACTTTCATGATTCGTACACCGGAGGCGTTGCATGTAATTATTTTTCCGTCCTCATCGAGGGTCAGCACGGCGTTTGACATACTTTGTAGTATACTCTCATTGTAGTTTTTCATATTCTGGATATCGTCGAAAAGTTTCGCGTTTTCCAGAGCAATCGATATTTGAGCGGTAAAGGCTTTCAGGCGGGATTCATCCTCCTTCGAGAACGGTCCGCCGCGTTTATTGAGAACCTGTGTCACTCCAATAATATTACCGAACTTGTTGATAACGGGAGTAGTCAGCATCGAGCGCGTGAAAAATCCTGTCTGCTTATCGACAGAAGGATTAAACCTGAGGTCGGCATAAGCGTAAGGGATGTTGATTGTCAAACCCGAGGTAAAAACGGCGCCGGCGATTCCAAGATGATTTGGGAAACGTATCTCAGTTTTTTCGAGACCCTGGCCAACAAGCGAAAACAACTCGTTTTTCTTGTCGTCATTGAGAAAAAGCGTCGAACGCTCGGCGTTGAGCATTTTGGTCGCCTCGGCCATGACTTTCTGAAGTAATGCGCCAAGATCGATTTCTGATGTAATATCTGAAACGATATCGACAAATTCCATTTCCTGAAGGCGGTTCTTTTTCAAGAGTTCGATGAACTGGGCGCCCTGCAAAGCGAGTGCCGCCTGCGTTGTCATGTCCAAGAGCGTCTCGAGATCACCCTCAGTAAACTTGCCGCTTTTTTTATTCAGTGTCTGTGCGACACCAATTATCTCACCTTTGACAGTTTTGATTGGAACACAGAGGATGGATTTGGTTTTATATCCAGTCTGCATGTCGATTTCGGGATTGAAATATTCGTTTGAATAAGCATCATGAACAATTATACCTTCACCGGTCATAAAAACGTGGCCCGCGACACCGCTATTGTTAAGTATCCTGATTTCACGTTTGAAATTGCCCTGGGCAACACGCGAATATAATTCTCCGGTTAAGCCGTCGTTAAGGAATATCGTGCCGCGGTCGGCATTCAGTTCGATAGTCGACATCTCGACAAGTTTCACGAGCATCTCATCGAGAGTCTCATAAGCCGCCATGGTTTTCGAGACATTAAGAAGCATCTCGGTTTTTTGCAGTTTGATAATATGCTCAGCCGATGATGAAGGTTTTTGTATAGGGGATTTTTTTGTTTTCTCAGTCATTTTCCGCTCTTCTCCAACTGGTCCCTTAAAGCCGATATCATTTCTTCCAGTTGTTTTATGTCGTCACGGGCTGCGCGTTCAGTATACAGCACCTTATCTTCAAACTCAATTTTCTGGCCTTCCATTGAATCCCGCAAGGCCACGATTGTTTCTTTTAACTGTTTAATCTTATCATTCGCATCGGCAAGGGCTTTTTGTACACGTTCCTCGATTCCGATATTCTGTTTTTCAAGCTCATTCCTGAGCGAGATAATTGTATCTTTCAGATGTCGGTTTTCAGTCTGAGTCTGATATAATTCTTCTTTCAGTGGAGATTCTTCCATAAGTCAGCACCTGTAGATTGTTACTATACAATAAAAGCTGAAACCAGTAGTGTACGGTAAACTGCCATTTAATAGAGCGAATATCCCTGATAATAAGGTGAATAACAATGAAGCGGCGGTTTTTTAGATTGCTTAATCTTTTTAAAAGATATCTGAACCGCTGATGAATATGATTAACCGAGATTCTCCATATCAAAACCATGAAGGCTAATAACTCCGAATTATTCCGCCAACAATTTCAAATTATGATATTCGTATAATTAAAACAAGGATTTTTCCTGCGAAAGAGTCGAATATGTAGGGATACATGTAATGGATCGCACTGAAGATCACCACCGAGAGACAGCTATTCCAGTTTCATACCAAAATGACCTTGCCACCGAAAGTTGATCCAGAAGTTATAAGCCTGATGAATAACTATGAAAGTGGTCAAAAGTGGGAATAGGTCACAATCTACAGTATTAATGCAAATTGTTGACTGCATCCGCAACCACTCATCTCGCCCCTACGGGGCGCACACTCTCCCGCAAGCGAAAGAGGGAAAATAACATGCCATTTCTGAGTTACAAGTACTGATAAAAATGAGCTATATTTCTTCATCTGAAAAATTCAAAACAAGTTATAGTTGTTTACAAAGCGGCTTTTATAAGATAAAATCTATAAGATAGAGGATTCCCTCTTTATTCCTAATCCGTTTCGAGCGCCATGAGCGCCACGGCGACAATCGCCGCCGCCATTCCCGCAAGGGTGATCTGGTGCGGGATGACCCGGTACAGCACCAGCGAAATGACAATGGTGATGAACGGTGCCACCGCATTCGTGAGCGGGCTTACGATGATTGCCTTGCCGTAACGGAAGGCGTACACGAGGCTCAACGCTCCGACCGCATTGAGAATCTGAATCATGGCGGCAAGGTACGGTCCCCTGAAACCCCAGTTGACCGGCTGCGAAAAATCGGTCATGAAGAGTGCGACAGGAATGAGGACGAGCCCGCTCATCATCATATAGAAAAAGATGCTCTCCGCCTTCATGTGCTCGTTGGCGAACCTCATGACAAACGCCTGAACACCCCACGCTAAAAAAACAATCAACGACAACAGTATCCACAAAACACCCGAACCGTTGGTGTCTTCCGGCGGTATATAGGACAGAAGCGGAATCGCGAGGAGAGCCAGAATAATACCGGTCCAGCTCCGCACGCTCGCCCGTTCCTTTAACAGGAAAAAGGCAAGCACAATAGTGACCACAGGCGAGAGAGAAATAAACGGGAACACGAGGTAGGCCGGACCGGTCCTCAGCGCCTGAAACAGGATGACCTGCCCCCCGGCGCCGAGCAACCCGATCACCGAACCATAAAAAACAGCGCGAGGCTCGTATTCAATCTTCCAGCCGATGATTTTCATGGCGACAAGGGCACACGGAATCATCGTCAAAGCCCAAACGGTATACCCGAGTGTCGCCGGGAATCCCGCTTTTTCAGGGATTTCAATGAATGCCCCCCAGACACCAAAAGTCAGTGTCGATACTATGGCGAATACGAGCCATGTTCTCCCTTTCACAGTAATCGTCTCCTTCTCATATCGGGGTACCACATGAATTCTTGTGAATACACAGCATCACTGTAACAGTCCTTTCAGGGCAGTTCTTGGGTATCATAGATGACAACCCCCTGGACGACACGGTTGATGACACCGGTGGTGCTGGGATTGTCGGGCTTCAGGCCGAGATCGAGCGATTTGAAGGTGGCGAGCACCTGACCCACAACGACATCGGTCATCACCCGGAAACAGTCTTCGACCGGCTCCTCATCGGGGAACAGCTCGATTATGTGTGTCGCAACTTCACTGATTTCCTTCGTTGCGTGGTCACAGACGACGAGGGTGCCGCATCCCTGCCTTTTATGCTTCAGCTCGCGGAGCAGATCCATTTCATATCTGCGGACTACAGGATCCGATGAGAGCGCCGCTACGACAACACAATCATCGTTCACAAAGACCCGGGGGCCATGACGAAGGCCGAGGTATGAATCAAACCGTGCCGCAATACGCCCCTCGGTCATTTCCAGCAGCTTGAGCTGACATTCTTCCATCGTTCCCCACAGCGTATCGGAACCGAGAAAACACGCTCGCGAAAAATCCTTCCGTGCAAAGTCGGACAGAAGATCCCCGTATTCGCCGGTTATGCGGCGCGCGGCACGCTGAATTTTCTCAGAGACCTTCCCAAACTTTACGAGCGACCGTATATGGGCCACTCCCGCCGCGGTAAACGCCATCGTCGAAAAGGAACTGGTCATGACAAGCGACCGGTCGTTCGTTTCATCAGGGAGGACGATCAGAAACGATTCGGGATCGTTCCCCGCCCGTTGTGCAAGCCCGCCGTCCCTGTTGCAGGTGATCACCATGTGCCGCGCCGATGGCTGGACTTTCCTGATGAAATCGAATGTCGCGATGGATTCGGGTGAATTCCCCGACCGCGCGAATGAAACGATCACATAGGAATGCCAAGGGACAAGAGCCGCCCGGGGATGGGTCACCAGATGGGTCGTCGGAACCGACATGACCTCGCGGTTCAAAGCCCTCCGGAGAATCGAACACACTGCTGTTCCCACAAATTCCGAGGAGCCCGCACCGGTAAGAACCAGGACAGCCTCACGGTCACCAACAAGACCGGATGAGATCATGAACGACAGAATATCGTCACGGCGATCATGGAGCATTACGAGTGTTTTTGCCCATGTTTCAGGCTGCTGTGCTATTTCTGCGGGTGTATGGAGAACTCCCTTTTCAGCTTTCTCGCTGTCGGAGAAATTCAGGAGCCTTTCGAAAGCGTTCATCCCTCACTCTCCCATGAACCGTTGAATATCATCAAAAGAGGAACGCGCATTGACGCCGCCGATGAACCTGCAGCTCCGCGCCGCCACAGCGTTCGCGAATGTCGCCGCCTGGTCGCGGCCTATACCTTTCTCGAGCACCGCATACAGGAATCCGGCGTCGAACGAATCCCCTGCGCCCGTCGTGTCAACAATGTCAACCGTGAAAGCGGGTATTGTCCGCACGGTACCGAAAAGAAAAATGAGCGCGCCCATGTTTCCCGCCTTGACAACGGGACAGGCGGTACGGCGGGCCAGTTCCGCACAGGCACGGACAGGATCACTCGTCTTCGTCAAGGAAAGCGCCTCATCCCTGTTGGGGAAAAAGTAGTCGGCGAGCGGCAGCCACTCGTCCAGGTGCGTCCACGATTCACCGGAGCACCACTGGGGATCGAGTGATGTCGTAATGTTTTCATTATGCGCGAATGTCAGCACTGCTGTCACATCGTCGAGAAATCCCTTCTGCAGATACGGGCTGGCGATATGAATATGATCGAACCCTTTCAATGCGTCGAAATCGATGCAATCACCGCTGAATTCCGCTATTGTGCCGGAATAGGTGACCTGCGTTCGGGTCGACTCATAAATCAGATTCAGGGTAATCCCGGTTTTAACACTCCCGGTCCGTCGTACAAGGTCGGTATTGATACCAAACTCATTCAAACCCTTGACCATGAAATCACCGTAATCGTCGTTGCCTGCAAGCCCCATGAACGATGCGCTCCCGCCAAGTGAGGCATACGCGCACGCGCAGATGGCAGTGGAGCTCCCCATGGTGATTTCAAACGACGAACAGATGATCTCCCTGTCCCTGACAGGAAAGGACTCGAGCCCCCCCATCATGATATCGACATTGATTTCACCGATAAACAGGACATTTTTCATGTAATACTCCCGGAATTGTTAAACATACCATAATACCACATAAACCTTATAATAATTTTTGACAAATCAAGTTACAGATTTTTGACCTATATTAGCAACATAAAAGTCGTTTCTGTCATTATTTCACAATAAATGTCCATACGTACAAATGACAGCCGTGCGAAAATCCGCGAGTGGGTCGACATGGATTACTCGCACGACGAAATCGATAAGCTCGTGACAGATGCAGGCATACCCCGTGAGGCTGCCGATGCTCTGAAACATCACAACATCGTCGTCCGCATTGCGGGTGAATAACCGCATCGAATTCATCGGCCTTTACTCCATTTACTTTTTCTTCATGCGCACGGAGGGTCATAAAGGGAATCTTTTTCCAGAGTAAAGTGGAAGAAACGGATATAACAGTCCCGCAACGAATCATTTTCTCGCCATTGCAGAGCAAATATTGACAGAATATGGAAGGCTTGCTTCTCATTGAAATACCTTATCTTTAAATATTCTACAAAATTCTACAAACAAGATCTTTCCATTTGCCACTTAAAAATTGCGCAATATTCTCAAAGACCCGTTCAAATAATAAGCAAATTCTAAAACGAGACTACTTTCAATTGAATCTGAATCTTGTCTTGGTCTAAAATACAAGGAAACTCTTGAGCGAGTTTTTGCTTGACATTTCCGCATCTTTTAATGTAACTTGCTATGTAGAACGCTTTGTTAAATGATAAGTATATAGACAGGGTCGGAATGATGGACAAACCAGAGGGGATTCAGATAAAAGAACTCCGTGAAAGGCTTGAACTAACTCAGGAGCGGTTTGCCGCTCGCCTCGGGGTCACAGTTTCGACTGTAAACCGTTGGGAAAACGGCAAGAGCCAACCTTCACCATTGGCACTAATCCGAATTGATGAGCTTTGGCAACACGTCAGAAAAAGAAGATAAAGGGGATAGAATGTTGAATAGGAAAGCATCTATTTCGATCATTGAATCAATTAGTTATAAAAAACCTATAATAGGATTAACACATACCTTTTACCGTTACCCAGCTCGCTTTTCACCAAAATTTGCTGAGGCTGCAATTAAATTATTCACTGAGCCATACGAGATAGTATATGATCCGTTTATGGGCGGCGGAACGACTCTTGTAGAAGCTATGCGCTTAGGTCGCAGAAGTATTGGAACCGATTTGAATAGTTTGGCGGTGTTCGTTTCCGAGACGAAAACCACGCTAATCACCGATGAGGATATTTCGGGCATTTGGGCATGGGTTGAACAAGCGCAGTCTGATCTTAAGCTGACTAGAAATCCGGAACGACCAGTTTATTGGATATCCCATGGGTATCAAAGAAACATCAGTGGCCGAACTACCTGGCCTATTCGAAAGACCCTTGAGATTGCTCTTGCCGGGGTAGATTCTCTAATCAACGACAAACAGCGGGGCTTTATTAGGTGCCTTCTTCTTAAAACTGCGCAATGGGCGGTTGATTGCCGAAAATATCACCCTTCAGCGAGTGATTTCAGAAGGCAACTAATCCTTAATGCAGAAGAGATGATAAAAGGAGTGCTTGTGCTTCGTAGAGAATTAGAATTGATCAGAGACAAGTTTACAGATAACAGTGACATAGTACCTGCTTGTCTCCATCTTTCGGCTCAGGAAATCTCGAAACCATCCAACTATCCGTTTTCTTCTTCCCCTAAACTAATCCTCACATCGCCACCTTACCCCGGAGTGCATGTGCTATATCATCGTTGGCAGGTGAACGGACGCAAAGAAACCCCAGCACCATACTGGATAGCGAACTGTCTTGATGGAAACGGAACGTCGTTCTATACCTTCGGAGATCGTAAGCAAAAAAATCTTGAAGACTATTTTGAAAACATGCGAAAATGCTACAGGGCGCTTTCTGCTATCGCGGATAAGAACACGTGGCTTGTCCAACTTGTAGCGTTTTCATCTCCCGAATGGCAATTCCCTCTTTTCCTAGAAATCCTTAAAGAGTGTAACTTTGATGAAGTTCTTTATAATGATATGCCCCATGCCGTTGAGGGCCGCTCATGGCGTACGGTCCCAAATAGAAAGTTTTATGCTGACCGTAAAGGCAATACGCATTCTTCCAAGGAAGTGCTTCTGATTCATAGGAAAACTTAGTCTATTCCTCGTCACCGATTTGAGCGAGTTGGTATATTTCCTCAGATTTTAAACCTCCTAAGAAGTCAACCATTGGTACAATGAATGGACTAAGCGCACGTGTGACTTCTTCAATGCGACGTACGATCGGTTTGTCGTCCTCATCGTTCGTAGAGTCAATTTTCTTATGTTGCCCAACATCTTGTTCCTTGTCGTAGATGAGGGCCAGTCCCACAAGCACATTTCCAAATAAGAATTTTGCTTCAACAATCACTGGATCGTTGCTACCGTTTTTTATATCGGTCTGTAGATAGAGATTATCCACGTTAACATAGAATTTATATGCACTATGCTCGTCGTCCCCATCGCCAGTATCTTCCTCAATTACCGTACATGCGGAGTGATCGTCGAAACTGTATGGCTTCCAACCATTACGATGAACTTTGAACATCTGAGGCAACTCAATACCAATTGGAGTCCCATCAGAACCTTGGCCTTTGTTGCCTTTATCTGAACCAGCGCCCTCAGAATCAGATGCTTTGCCACGTGAGTATTCGCGCCGTCTACCATCAATACTACCGTTATGTTTCGCATTATCTGTGATAGTGATTTGCGCAATGTTAATGATCGGGGAAATTATAACATCGTCTTCGACTATCAACTTTAGAGTGAGTTCATCCCCTATTTTGACATCTTCCTCCGGGATTGCAATACTCCAGTTAACCGCACCATTGAATAGATTTATACTGTTCGTAAGTCTACGTCCTTCCAAAATTCCGTTTACTACTTCAACATGATAACGCCCACGTTCTTTGTCACGAACAAAATACTCATTTTCTACATCCGTAACCAAACGCATCCGACACCGTCGGCCATGCTCTGAGGTGCTCTTTAAAGGAACACCTTGTTTCACTTTTTCAAAATGGAAGAAAGATGGATGTCTCTTTCCTTTGAATTCGCCTTTACCGTGCTCTGAACCAGCACCTCCCCCACCCATATTCCCATCATTACCACTTCGGTAGGGACTGCTTAGCCTCTGTCCCATTAGGAACAACTTAGACAGGCTCGGGGATGTCTTGATGATAGCTCTTAGAATATCTTCTAATGGCTTGGCGTCACTAAGTTTCTCTGCAACTTCTTCATTTCTACGACGCTCACGAAGTTCTCTTAATCCCGGGTGTTGCGCAATTTGTTTTTCGAGTTCCTCTTCTATATCACGCCGGAGATCGCAACCGCTAAGTCGATCGCGACTGTTTTTAATAAGATCTGCTCGGGCATCGACAGAAATTTCTGAGCAATCCACAACAACTAATAACGATTTTGCAAGCCGTCCCATATTAACATGCTTACGTTCGAAAAAGTTTTTCGGAAACCAACCATTGGTTTGTCCGTTGATTGTGAATATGATACCTTGATCGGTTCGGTATCTATCGGCGTTGTCACCTTTAAAAGCGTAGATTCTTGCGGTCATCTGTTGGCCTTGAATGTTTAGAGACAGAGATGCAGGGTAACCATTCTCAATATTGTCGCTTTTACTATCTTCTAGCCTGGCACGTAGACCCATAATATCAGTTTCATAAGTATGCGCTCTGAATCCAGATCTGCATTCATGGATGCGCATAGGAAGTGCAGGTTCAGTGAGTAACACTTCGATTCTACTCCGTAATCCTGTTGGAAAAACTGCTTGCCCTTTGAATCCTCGCATATCATACTCGTATAATTTAATGCATGTTCCCCATTCCATCGAGCGCACATAAGGCTCTTTACCTTCTGGCATTATGCTGAGTGAATTTGCTGAGAATGACAGCACATTCATGGATTCATATAAAGAGTCCGCAACCGGGGCTAGGTACTTGAAGTACGGGTTACGGACTTGCCCAGGACCCTCTGGTGGCGTCTCCCTACGTACTACAGTAAAAGACCAAAGTAAATCTGTAGGTGAGGTTCTCCTTTGGAGTTTTAGAATAGCTTGGTCGCGGCGAGTGATGATAAGTTGGAGTTTGTGTCGTCCGCAAAACATCAATGCACCGGTACCTCCCATATTGAATTTTCCTTGTACAAATGGAATCCGAAGCTTGTTCCCGCGATTAATTGACATGAAAGTATCTTGAACATCAGTGGGAGTTTGTCCCTCGCCGATATCGCAAATGGTGATGCAAGGCATTAGTCCTTCATGTGGCCGGGCACCAGTTACAGCAAGTGTAATACCCTTCGCAAGTTCAGATCGTGTATCTGCACCGAAGAATTTTCGACGTGCGTCATCAATTGTTTGAGGTGCTTCGTGTGAAGTTGGAGAGATTCCAGCACGAAGACAAGCTGCTGTTAGACGTGCATCAACAGAATTGATTAGTTTTTCTACCAATGCATTTACTGGGAATGCCGATTGAGAACCTACAATGCTGAAGTTATTTTCATCGTCTCCAAGAAAGCGCCAACAATTATTATTATCCCAATATCCTGCATTTCTGAGTAAATTTACCACTTCATTTTCCGAGTTTGCATTCAGTAGTGCGAGACAAAGCTCCTTAGTTTCATGTTCGGTCATGATAGCTTATCTCCTAGTCCGAAAGATTACTTATATTCGATAAAGGATTGTCCCTGCCGAGTCACTAAATATGAAACCCGCACTCCCTTTCGTTCACGAGCGATTAAACCGAGATCGGTCATACGGGAGAGCGCGCCGGATCGCTGGGAAATGAGGAACGATGGGCTGAGTGAGCGGTTAAGATTAGTTGGCACAAGTGCGCGCAAAGCTTCGTCCAGTTTGTCGGGTGTGTCCGCGCCGTCGGAGATTGCTTGGATCAACGCTCGGAATGCGAAATTCTCCTTAGGGACAAAGGAGCGGATATGGTTCATAAGAAAGGACGTCTCTTCCGAAGAGAACTTCTCTGTTGGAACTGTCTGGCATCCATCGAGAATTGGATTTGTCAGCCGTGCCAGATGAATAGCCTGATCCGTCGGTAACAAAAATGAGCCATTCTCCGGGGCAAGACCGGCCAGTCGATAATCCCACAACAAGCCAGAAAGCATGTTTTGGCTGTTCATCCTGCCGACAAACTGATTGACATAGCGGTCGCGGCTTTTTTGGGCGCCCTGACCGCTTCGAGGAAAAGCAGTTGCCATGGTTTCGTCACGTCCGATCTGGTGTCGGCGGTCATGATCAGCCAGATAATCACCCAGTTGCGCTGCAGCTTCAACTATCTGGGCACCTATGGTATCCAACAGTACGCCATTTTTCTGTCCGGCTGTTAGGTGAAACAGGGCACGGCAGTTGGCCTTTGCCGGCAGTAATTTGTTGTACTGTCCAAACAGCCATTGGTCGAGCATAAAGGTTTCTTCATTATTCTCAATGGGAGGAATGTCCACAGTTGCGGGGGATAGTTTATCCAGTCCTTCGGTAAGAAACAATTCAGGTATGCGAATCAGGTTAGGTGCGATGTGTGAAGACAGCGAAATGGTGGCCTTGCTTTGGCTAGATGGAGGGGGTACTGGTTTCCCAGCGTTTATTGTCGATGCTCTCTCTACAGGTGGGGATGCCGGGTAGAAGCCAGATGGTGACGAAACTTCGCCTATAACCAACGCACCCTTTTCATCGATCTCACGATTTAGCATCCACAAATTCTCAACTGCTAATTCCAGCAATTCACTGTAGTCTCTGTAATGATCTTTGCTTAACAGAAAGTCCATCTTTGTTTTTGTCTCTGTACTACATTTTATACAGATTATCATTTTGTGGCCTCCTTATTAATTATTACTGTATATAATATAATACAGAGAATACAGTTTTGTCAACAGTTAATTTTGCCCTCTTTTTTTTTGTTACTTTGTAGTGTATAGTTTATAATTAAATAAAGTAATCTCAATTTTTCCTCCCTTTATCCTCCCACCTCATATCACCTTCTTTAAAATCCCTCTTCACCTCCCCTCCCCAATCTCCCTCATAATCCCTTCTGCGAATCTACTCATGCTTTCGTAATGCGAGCCCTTCCAGTAGATTTTTCCGCAGTCGGCGCACCGGTAGAATTCGTCAAAATAACGGCGGGTTTCCGGCTCCAGCCTGTCCGCCTGTCTGCAACAGTGGTGAAGATTTCGGCGCCTTCATTGAATACTGTACCGGGAAGTGTTGAGTTTCTTCATGACCCTGCTCTGCAGCTTTATCACGAGCCCGTATTCAGGGAGAATTTCATGAGCTTTATCAAAACAGACAAGCGCATCCTTATAATTCCCGAGGTATTCATAACTCATGCCCTTTCCCAGCCACGCCACGGCGTAATCCGGATAAATGACGAGCGCTTTTTCATAATGCGCCAGCGCTTCATAATATCGACCGAGGCTCATGAGACAGAGGCCCTTACCCGCCCATGCCAGTTTTCTGCGGGGATTACTCTTGAGCACGTTTTCGAAATTCTCGAGAGATTCCTCAAATCGTCCCTGACTCAGAAAAACGGTTCCCCTGTCCATATGTCTTTCGGTTTCCCTGACGATATTCAGGGCAATCATGAAGCATACCATGAGTGTGGCAATAACAATCCCTCCCAGGACGAGCATGGACAGCACATATCGCTGAAGCACTGAAAAATCAGATGAGAACCAGATACTCCTTCTCTTCATGGTATTGGAAATTCCTCCGTGTCCTTTGCGTGTGATCCCCGATTTTTCACTTTTTCGGATAACCGACAGTCTGGGCAAAGACAAGCTTCTGATTCGGTCCCAATTTCATCGCCTTCTCCAATTCCGGTTTATCAACCATCCCGCGCACGACGGTCGCCAAACCCTCGGAAGCGCAGTAGAGATATACGTTCTGGCTGATGAAACCAGTATCGGCACCCGATATGAAGCGTTTGTCTTCGTCCGAGCGGTTGCCCATTTTTGAGTAATCGGCTACAAAAATGAGATTGACCGGGGCATCCTTCACAAATTCCTGTTTACCCGTTTGTGCACGGAGGTCGGCTTTCAGAACCGGCTCCAACAGGTGTTCCCGGGCATTATAAAGATACAGGCCGTCGGCGGTGGCGACATACACATCGATTTCCTGCATATTTGATGCGGATGGTGCGGTGCGTTTCCCGGATTCGGGACGGTTTACACCCCAGGCGGCCCACAACAAATCCGACAGCACACGCAGGGGCAGTTTTTCCGGGCTGTATTCACGGGAGCTCTGTCTCTCTTTCAAAACCGTCATGAGTGGCCTGCCGCTGTCAAACCGGGGAGGCAGCAGCTTTATCGGTTCGAGTTCCTGCCCGGAAGCGATTCCAGCGCATAAGAGCATACTGGTCAGGATAAAACTGAGGGCGACTGAAAACATCTTTTTCATTATGATTCCTCCATTCGGTTGAACTTACGTTTTCTCTACAGGAATAATGAATTACATGAGCGGAAGTCAAGAATTATTCTTTTTCACCACACATATCACGTTCTATGATGATAATAATGTACGAACATTCTTGACTCTGAATTTAGTTCAAATATATTAAGACAATAAGTATTTGATGATAAAAGTTAAATCGAAATAAACCCGGGATACTCCGGCATTTTTTATGGAAAAGCGTTTCTATAAGCTGCTGAGCCGGACCCCGGATACACCGTTCTTTTGCAGGCCTGTTTTCAACTGTATTATAAAAATGAAATGACAAGGAGGATTATCATGGCGGTCAACACAAAAGAACAGAGGAAAAAAAAGGTCATTGAAGTCCTGAACAAAGCCCGTGCCATGGAACTGCAGGCCATCGCTCAATACATGAACCAGCACTATAACTTAGACGATATGGATTACGGAGACCTGGCCGCAAAGGTCAAACTCATCGCGGTCGACGAGATGCGTCACGCAGAGCAGTTTGCCGAGCGGATCAAGGAATTGGGCGGAGAGCCGACGGTTGACCCTGCCGGAAAGGCCGAAAAAGGCCAGAAAGTCCAGTCAATCTTCCCGTTCGATGCACAACTCGAGGACGATACCATTGAAACATATAACCAGTTCCAATTGACCTGCAGGGAAAACGGTGACAGCACAAGCATGAAGATTTTCGAAGCGATCATCGACGAAGAACAGGCGCATTTCAACTACTTCGACAATGTCAGCGATCATATCGAAAAACTCGGCGAAACATATCTCGCTCAAATCGCCGGTACATCATCCGCCACGGGATTGCAGACGATGGGATTTGTCGCCAGAATGAGCTCTGCCACTCCCTAGAAGCCTGGTGAAAAATATCATCTGTATAGATACATGCTGTCAGGGGTCAATACGAAGTGCTGATTTACATGCTGTTCATGGTGTTTTTGTGATGAATTATCCGCGTGCGAAACCCTTTCGGTAATGAACAATCATTGCCTTCATATCATAAAGATTCAAGTTGTCCGAGATTCTTACCACCGATTATCCGCAAACTGTTCACAAATACTTAACACGCTCACCATCTGAGGAGTCACAATGTCAAATACCCGTATTCGCATACTGTTTTCGCTTGTTACCACGGCTGTCCTCATCCTCTGCAGCTCAGTTTTTCATTTTGACGCCGAGGCGGACGGAAAGTCCTACAGCTCGCTTGTTTATCCCGGCTCCGGCGGCAGGCTTGTTTATGTCCCCGACGAACGCGGCAACACGATCCCGGACTATTCATACGCCGGTTATGCCGGAGGCGGAGTGAAACTTCCCCGTGTCCCCGTCCGTGCGACAGTTGAACCGGGTGGAGGAAACGATGCAGCCCGTATTCAGGAGGCGCTCGACATGGTCTCGGCCCTTCCCACCGATAAAAACGGATTCCGGGGCGCGGTTCTCCTGAAAAAGGGACGGTACGAACTTGACAAGCCCATTCGTATTACACAAGGCGGCGTGGTTCTCCGCGGCGAGGGGCAGGGCGATACCGGCACCGTGCTCTTCGGGAAAGGAGCCATCACGGACAGTGAGTACGGAGATAAATTCAGAAACGCCACGCTCATCGTCATAGAAGGCGAGAGCGGCCGTATCGAGATGCCGGACACGAAGCGCGCGGTCACCGACGATTACGTCCCGTTCGGTGCGAGGAGCTTCCATGTGGCAGACACCAGGCCGTTCCATGTGGGCGATACGGTGATTGTCCGGCGTTTCACCAACCGTGCATGGTTCGACACGCTGGGAATCGATATGGACAGCGACGTCTGGAAAAACGAACCGAAGACCTTCGATTTCGACCGTATCATCACCGGCATCGAGGGAAATCTCGTCACCGTGGATGTCCCCCTCACCTGCCCGATCGAAGCGGCGTGGGGCGGCGGCGAACTCGTCCGGTATTCCTCTCCGGGGAGAATCAGCCATGTCGGGGTCGAGAACCTGCAGGGCATGTCCGATTTCGACAGGACTGTCCGCTCGCGAGAATACGGCAACATGGACCGGTCCCCTTATATCGGTGACGAGTATTATTCAGACGAGAACCACTATTTCAACTTCATCTCCATCGACAACGCAGAGAACGCCTGGGTCCGCAATGTGACCGCGCTCCATTTCGCGAGCGCATGCGTTTACATCAAGGAAGGCTCCAAATGGGTGACCGTCCAGGACTGCATCACCCGTGAGCCCGTCTCGGTCTGTGCCGGGGGGAGAAGGTTCACCTACCACATTTCGGGACAGCAGTGCCTCGTCCAGCGATGCCAGTCAGACAAGGGACGGCATTCGTTCGTTCAGGGCGGCAAGATGACCTGCGGCCCGAACGTCTTCCTCGACTGCACTGCGACTATCCCGTATTCGAGCAGCGAACCCCACGAACGTCAGATTTCAGGCGCTCTCTACGATAATGTCCATGCTCCCATTGCCTTACGGTACGCGAAATCGAACCCGCCGCGGTGGATGTCGATTTACAGTCTTTTGTGGAACTGCGAGGGCATGTACATCGTCCAGAAACCGCCTGCCTGCCAGAACTACGCGATCGGGCACATCGGCATTCATGCGATGGTGTTCAACAAGAACCTGATTGACTACTCGTACGAAAACGGGTTCATCGAGTCCTGGGACAGGCATGTCGAGCCGCGAAGTCTCTATCTCAAACAGCTCGAGGAAAGGCTGGGAAAACAGGCGGTCAAAAACATCGGGGCGGAGTGAACTTGGTGGGGGCGATATGACAAGAGCGATTAATTATGGATCATCCTGTGATTGTAACATCACGTTGCATTAATGGGTCGTTCCTTAACCTGACGAGTATCGCCATCGCTTTTTGATAACACAAACAGGAAAAGGAAAACAGACTATATTTAATTGTAGGATTGTGCTCGTAATCATAATTATGGCTTTAAATGTATATTAATTTGAAATTGGGATTGATGGTATATAATGAAAAGTGTATTTATAGTGATGAAATAATGTTCTTGGATAATATAGGGAAGTTTGTATATTTTAAATAATATCTTAGAATAGTTCGTGTGAAGGAAATATTTTAAAAACAGAAAATGGACCCTGACGAAAAAAGAGTTAGCTGCTATTTCAAAGACCGTGAATTAATGTCCACACGTTTTTCAAAGGCGGAAATACGTACTGGAAAAACACCTGATTTTCGGGTTTCACAAAATGGTGCGCTAGTATTTTATTGTGAGGTCAAATCAATTAAAAAGGATACTTGGCTCGACAAGCAAATAGAAGAATCAGAACCCGGCAAGTTAGCGGGGGGATTAAGAAAAGATCCCATATTCAATCGGCTTACAGCCGACATTCATGAAGCAGTAAAACAATTTAATGCAGTAAATAAAGATGAAAAGTACCCCAATGTGCTTGCACTGGTTAATCACGACAAAATGTGCGGTTTCAATGACCTACTGGCAATTCTCACCGGAAATTTCTACGTAAATGATGGAACGACTCATCCTATATATGAGAAGTTCTCAGATGGGCACATTAAAGACGAAAAAATAAAAATACATCTTTTTATTTGGATAGATAATTATAAAAAGGATCGTCTATTATTTAGTCAGACAAATGACGCTCATCAAAGATTACTGTGTTCAGTGTTTGGAATATCACAAAATAGCATCAAACAAATCCAATACTGACAACGCGAGCTTTGGGGGTCCATGAGATAAAATGAAACGGCCATCAGAAAAGGACCTATATTCTATCCTTGGTGTCGATCCGTATTCATCTCAGGAGGATATTCACAATGCCTACAAAGCACGGGCACGAATAATCCACCCTGACAGATTTGATAAGCTGCGACAACCACAGGACTGGAGTAAAGCAAACGAAATGCTTGCAGAACTAAACGAAGCGTATTCTATACTCCGCAATGCAAGTAGTCGGGCAGAATACGACCAAATTCGTTCGAGAAAACAACAACACCAATCTGCACCTCCGCCCCCAAGGCCAGAACCCAAGTCTCAGCCACAACCGGCTTTTGAGCACGGAGAAATCACACCTGGTCAGGCTAGTTACGTAAACTTACCAAAGAATATCCAGGCAAAATTACTCAAGAGGCAGGAAAATAAGGGAGTAGATCAGTTTCAGGTTAAGTTGTCATCTATTGAATGGAACTATGTCTATATTGCAATAATGCTATGCTGGTTTTGGTATCTTTTCTCCGATGCTAATGGTACAAAATGGAGTGAAGATACTATATTTTTTTACTGTATCATCACTCTTGCAGTGGGTTATTTTATTAGTAAAAATGCTGTGAAGATCATAAAATGGCAAAAAGCAACATTAAAACCATACTTTTATGTTACACCCATTTATTTCATCAAAACTGATTATGACTTCGTTTCTTTTCATCCAATATGGTCGCTTAAAGACGTTGTAGTAACCCACAATTACAAGTATGGTGCTTATAGAAACTCAGATATCGTTCTGAAATTCGTTGGTCATAATGAGTTTTTATCTCTCTCGTCTAAGGATCAAGTAAATACGATGTTTAATCGTATTAAGACGTATGAAGGACGGCTGAACACTGCCTATGCCAATGGTACGTATGAATATTTTCGTATTCACGATGATTTTCTACGGCTTTCGCGCTCAAAATTCCCCCAAAATTATTTATTGGCAAAGAGGCTGCGAGTGTTCATCTTCTCTCTTTCAATTGTTCTCTGCTGCATTGGTTTTTTTATTGCAATTGCACGTAATTATGATCAATATCGGAAAAGATTGATATATAATTCATCGCCTTCTACTTACACATCATTACCATCAAAGCAAGTAACTAAATTTACTGTACCCGAACAACCGCTACCTTATAGTGGCATTGTGCGCAACTACACCACATCAGAGAAAATTGCTCCCTTAGAGATTGATGCAGCTATAGGAAATCATTACCTCGTAAGACTCGCTGATGCTTTTACTAATGCTCCTGTCTTAGATGTTTTTGTATGTAGTGGAACAAAGGTCAATATAGATGTTCCGTTGGGAACATTTGAAATTCGATATGCCTGCGGAGATTCATGGTACGGTTATGAGCATCTTTTTGGGCCGGATACATCCTACAGCAAGGCAGAAAAGAAATTCAAGTTTGAAATCATTGGAAATCAGGTAAGTGGATTCACAATCACCCTTTATGAGGTAGTAGATGGTAACCTTCAAACATCAACAATCAGGCCAGACGAATTCTGAATGCAATATCCTTAACTAACATATTGTACACATCTAACTAAATTTATAATGTTTCCCCCTTATATTATTTCAATTACCCCTAACTTCAAACCGCCATCCTCAGAAATGAAATTAGTATCAGGATGAGACACACCACTCCGCCTGTGCTGTAGATGACCAGCGATACGCTGACGAAGCGTATGCTGGTTTCTATGTTGTAAATGATGAGGTCTCCTGCACCCCATCCGAGGACGATGGTCAGGAGAGTAACGAGAAGAACACGCCACTGCCTGAAAACCGCAAGCACTGCAAGTACCACGACGGAGAACATCGCTGGGCCTTCCCAGTTGATAGCCGCCGTCTGTTTAACGATATTTTCGATAAAACCGTTCAATCATGTGACTCCATTATTATTCAATACAGTTATGCATTGCGATAAATATATAGAGAATTCCGGTTATCCCCTTAATTAAGAAATATTTGATAATGCATGAAAATATTCAAAAACAACAACTTATATCTGTTTATTTTGAGACTCACCCCCGGCCCCTCTCTTTAACCAAGGTTAAAAAGAGGGAAGCGCTATATCCCCCTCTTTATGACGAATGTCAAAGAGAGGGGGACACAGGGGGTGAGTCTCAAATAATTGATGCAGTTGATCCCCCCTCAATCCCCCCTTAGTAAGACAGGGGCGACAAAAGTAGAAATATTTTTTCAACATGCATGGATCAAAAGGCCTGCTGGTGTCGAACAAATACCAAGACTGTTAAAAATATGATAATAAAATCTGAAA
>Ga0315284_10003010_pt1 | contig 24018 bp, 34 predicted proteins | sample YL17G09_16_MG_FD_203696 | JGI IMG/M metagenome (GOLD analysis project Ga0315284, IMG submission 203696) | Sediment microbial communities from Yellowstone Lake, YNP, Wyoming, USA - YL17G09_16 | ecosystem: Environmental > Aquatic > Freshwater > Lake > Sediment | place: USA: Wyoming | collected...
TCTTCAATTTAGCAATCTTAATCTGGTCATGATATTGAACCTGTTTCTTCTGCTCATTTTCTACATCTATTGCCTTAGACTGAACAGCTTCAAAAAGCTCATTCTCTTTCAATGGGTTAATAAATTCTTCAAATGGTGTAAGATTCTTCATGAACTATATATCTCAGTTCACTTCTTTTTCTGCTAATTTTTCTGCTTCTACTCCAATCTCAGATTCAACTATCCTTGATAAAACTTCCTGTTCTAACATTTCACATATAAATTTCCATTTATAATAATCTTTAGCACCGTCTGGTTTAACAGGAATGTATTCTAATGGATTTTTAAGAGTTGATAATTTTTTGGTAGAAGCTTCTATTGCGAATTTCAGATCAGTTAAAGAAAAGTCACAAACTCTTAATTTGGTTTTTGAAAATTTAGACATTTAGAAATCGGTTATTTCAGCAACAATTTTTACCACACCCTTTAGTTCGGGTTTGTCTTTTACTATCCAATTATATTTGGTATAATTATTGGATACAAGGTATGTATCTATTCCGAGGCTCAAAGCATCTATAATTCCATGTGGAGCATCATCAATCCAGAAGTCAATCTCCTTTTCAATCATTACATCTTTCTTTGATTGATCCATTCCAACGAAATTAATATCCTTTATTTCTGGATATAAGCGATTAACCATTTCAATTGTTTTAGCTCTTATAGGTTCTGCTCTTGCAGTGATTAAAACAATTGTATGACCTGCATCAGACCATTGTTTTATGGTCTGCTGAGACTTCTCAATAGGTAAAGCTTGATCACACATGTGATGTGGATCAAGAAAATGATCCATTATTTTCTTTCGAAGATCTTCTGGGAAATTAAGATGGTTCCAATGTGTTACATCTTTATTTTTGTATGGATAACCAAGTTGTTCTGATGCAACAGCAGCAGCATGTGTCTCAATAAGTGTTGAATCTAAATCTATTCCTATTATAAATTTTGTTCGCATTCTTCTTCTTCTAATTGTTCACTAACTTCTGAATTAAAGTCCACAATTTCCACATCTATATTTGCAACGACAAATTGTTCCAATTTTTTCTTCGCATAATAATAACCCTGAGCAGGAATAGAAATAGTAAATAAATCATTATCACATTGTTGTATTCCATCTTTATCCCTTATAGAGATTTTAAAATGCATGTGATATATTTTTTCAGGCGAATTCTTTGCTTCAGACTTTACCTTTTTTACTTTATATCTTTTAATTTTCCAATCTCTTAATCTCTTGATGTACTTACCAAAGAATAAATTAATGAAGAACTTACTGTTTAATTCTATTGACATTCTAATTCTTCTATAACGTAGTTATTCAAATGTTCCGTCTAAACAAATTTCTTCTAACTCCTCGATAATAGTCCTCTCTGTTACAATCTTAACCTCATCCACATTGATTTTTGTTGTTATAGGATACTTCTTCTTTTGCTCATCTGCAAACAGTTTACATCCTTCAACTAAAAGATCAATCATTTCTTTAGTTGGATAAACTTTAAAATAAAGTTCGAAGGCATTACCATCTTTTGAAGATGCTTGAACAGGTCTCCAATAATCATCTGCACATTGTCTTCTTTCCATTGCATCCTCGAAAAGTTTTTTTACTTCTTCATCTGCTTTAAAACGATGTTCGATTCCAGTGTTGCATTGTCCTATTTGACCTGTTACATAAGCACACAATTCTCTTTCAAATGTTGCGAACGTATTTGTTGTTATAACAACTTTATATTTTACTTCTTCAGTTCTCATGACAATACCGATTTTACAATTGAGCTTAACTCTTTTCCATCATACAACCCATCATAGTTTGTTTTGAAATAAGACATAACTTTTCCCATTCCAGCATTACCGGTTGCTTGAATATCCGCATTACCATCTACAAAAGCTTTAACAGCAGCTTCTATTTCATCTTTGGTCATTTGCTTAGGTTGAACCTTTACGAGATAATCATTAATGATTGCCAATTCAACCTCTTCTTTTTTTGCGAGATCATCGCTGCCGGCTTTCTTGAATTGCTCAATGCTATCAATTCTTTGTTTAACTAATGGCTTTAATGCTTTAGCATAATTAACATCTCCTGGATTTTCCTTTTCAAATTTATCCAATGCTGCTTTTACTGCACGAATAGCCTCAAGCTTTCCAGCCTCCTTGTTTCTCATTGCAGACTTTAAGTCTTCGAGAACTTCTGTCTTAAGATTTGTTTCCATTATTCCTTAATTGTTTTTATTGTTTTCTTTACTTCTTTAACTGTGATTCTTGTCTTATCCCAAAAGGTGGTAGTATCTGGTTTAATTGGTTTAATTGTATCATTCTTTTTTGACTCCTTGTATAAGGATATGCCTCCTTTAACTCCATCGCGAATTAAAGTTCCAGCTTCATGTGCTACTCCTTCTGTTTCAACTTTTACACAAGAAACTAAAAATACAGCTGATATGAATATTATTGTTCGCATTATTTTATTGTGTTTGGGTATTTCATTTTTAATCCTTTCATTACTTCTACAAATTTCTTTGCAATTAAATAATCTCTGTACCACTTATCATCTGCTGGAATTATATTCCATTTAACATCCGATTTTTTAAATATGTTTTCGTACACATCCATATACTTATCCCACTGCTTTGATTCTGCCAAATCATTGGAATTGTATTTCCACTTCTTTTCAATGTTCGTGTATCTTTCCTTAAATCTCTGTGTTTGTTCCGGCTTTGAAATATGTAAATAAAATTTAAGTACACGAGTTCCTGTATCTTGTAGCATTGATTCAAAATCATTTATATGCTTATACCGTTTGTTTATTGTCTTTTCGTCGAATAATTTGTGTACAGTAGGCACAAGAATATCTTCATAGTGCGAGCGATTAAATAAACAAATATGTCCTTTCGATGGAACATTATAATGTATTCTCCAAAGATACCCTTTTAAAGATTCATATTCTGTTGGAGCCTTATACGAATGTACGTATGCGGCCATTGGGAATAAACCTTTATAAAGACCACCAACAGATCCATCTTTTCCAGAAGCATCCATTCCTTGAAATACTCCAAGTATTGCATGTTTCTCTTCAGCTCTCATTGTCTTGTGCAGTTCTAATAACTCAACATACAATTTTTTCGTTGCTTCTTTAATTTTCTTCTTATCAAGACCCTTTGGCGCCTTTGTTGAAATTTTACTTAAGTCCATTGTTTACAAATTTTAATTTTGAGTAATTGCATTGATACGTATTATTTCCATTAATATATTTTAAGCAATCAGATTCACTTCCAGTAAATACTGTTTTATTAGTCCAAGTATTAAACACACTACAATTCATTTTCAGTTATTTTTTGTTGTGCCCAATGTCCATGTTTTATAACAAAGCCACTACTTACAAATTTAGCTACGGATTTTCTAAACTCTCCATAAGTAAATTCATCTGCAAGTCTTACAACATAACCCTCACACTTGTTACCATTAATCTCTGGTTGGAATAAAGCTTTAATCTTTTCTTCATCCCATATTCCTCGGTATAACACATCAACTGTTTTTAATCCAAGCAATTGTGAATATTCGAGAGTTTCATCCCATGATAAACAAATATTCTTTTCATTCCAAATAGAAAATAATTGGAAATAACTTCCCAAGTCTTTATATGGTATTGTATGAACTGCATAAAGATTTTCACCACATAATCTCCATCCTTCCGGAATCTCATACGCAATCTTACCCCACAATCCTTTTACCCATTTTCTAGAAGGGTGTGTTCCTGAATCCAATGATCTTGCATGAATGTGATCATTGTACATTGTTGTATTCTCTCCATCCATCTTTACTGTAACAATAACTTCTTTTCCTTCGAAATGTTTTATTGATGGAAGAACTCTATCGTCTTTCGTCATTTTCTCACTCCATGGAAGATGCATTGTTCTTGGGTACTTGATGTATTTCGAAAACAGATCCAGAACCTTTCCTTGCGATAGAATCTTTTGGACTGACTCATCATAGAACAGTTCTCCTCTCACTCTTGTTCCATTCGGCATGATTATGTTTCCCCATTTGTCGTAGGTATAATCATTGTCGTTGTACAGATGTGAAGGTAACACAACTTTCTTGATGCCCGTTGCCAAACGGATCTCCTCGCAGGAAAGGGTGGTCTGCTCTGCCTCAATATGGTGCAGCTGACAAAGCGAAGCACCATTGGACAAATAATATCCACCATCATCAAACAATCTACGTTCGATAATATGGTGGGCGTCTTTAGCCGGTTCTTTACAAATGACGCATTTATGGTCATCTCTTTTGAAGACACCTTCTCTAAATTCATCTCTTGTAAGTAACTTTTCCATTATTCTATTTGACTAATTGAACGGTAAATGAATCCTGTGAAGAAACTTGCAATACATACCATGCACAAATAACTTATTCCATAATCTATACAACTTAGGTATCCATCGAAATGGTAAATTAATCTAAGCTTTCCAGCATACAAAATAATAAACAGTACAGATGGATAAAAACTGAAACAGTATGGACAAGAAAAAAGCTCTCCAAAGAATTCGCTTTTTGATTTGATCCAAAGTCTCATTGGTTTAAACACTTTCGTTTTTGTAACGGTCAACGAAATAACCGATACAGCCATGGCGATTATCACCAGGCTGTATACAGTACTTATTACATTATTCCAATCCATAATTAACCTCCAAAACACCCGCAGGCATTTATATTTTTAGTTGCTGTTTTAGTTTTTGTGCTAGAATACACACCTGCAATAGTTGCGTTCTTCTCTCTTTGTTTCGATTTTCCAATTGCACCATCTAGTTCTTTCAAGATGTTTCCAGCATCTGGTGCTTCTTCAATCATTTCTTCCTCGTCATCTGAATCATTTCCAAAAGTTGTCAGCTTTGGTTCTTTAAAAGCAGATGCTTCTTTCTTTTTCTTTTCAAACATGATAATTATTTTTATGCAACAACTTTAGCTTTACCTGTTTCCTTAGCAGGAATTACTGCAGCTGGTGCTGATGATTCTTCTTTTATTTTCATCGGGCGTATCTCAGAAATCTTATCATTGCTTTCTGTAGTCAACTCATAAGATAAGTCATCAAAAAGATGTTGGTGGTTCATCCTTGAATTCTGTTTAAATGATCTTAATATAGAACTATGAACATCTTCAAGTGTAACACCTGTTGGTTTCTTAATAGCATTTGATAAGTCTCTATTGATCGCAGCAGTAATTGCATCATTAACAATGGCCGCAATCATAGCACCATTTATAATATGTTCCATACAGAACTTCATGCTTTTTCCACTTTCTAAAGAAATATCGTATAAACATAATGATTGGTCAAAGATTAACTGAGCACAGCTCTTTGCAATCTTCTTAGAATCAATTACACAAGGTACTTTCTTTAAGTTCAGATTTAAAATCATTTCCACACTTTCTTGTGTTGGACGTGGAACTTTAATCTTCTTATCAATACGACCTTCACGAATAATTGCACTGTCCAACATGTCAGGACGGTTTGTTGTTAATATAACAATTGCAGAGCTTTCATCTAGTCCATCCATTTCAGTTAAGAACTGAGGAACGATAGTCTTATCAACATCACTGCTCTTTCCTGAACCTCTCTTACTTAAGATTGCTTCAGCTTCATCAATGAATATAATTGCAGGACAACCGGTCTTCTTTTTAAATTCTCTTGCTGATGCAAATATGCTTCGAATTCTTTCTTCACTTGCTCCAACGTACATGTTTAAAATCTCTGGCCCTTTGATATAAATAAATCCAGATTCCTTAGTGTTGTATAACTCGGCAACAGATGTAGCAACGGCTTTACCAATCATGGTTTTTCCATTACCTGGAGGTCCCCATAATAAAATACCTTTGGTAGGTTTTCTTCCATACAAAGAATATAATTCTGCATACTTAATTGGATTCTCGATAGCTTCAGTCATTTGTTGTTTAACATCTTCTAATCCGCCAATATCATTCCATGAAACTCCGGTCACTGCACTAAATGTGTATTGTCCATGTTGTTTACCAAGATTCTTTACAATGATTGTTCCTGTTTCATCGAGAATAACACGACATCCTTTTTCAAGCATTTGATCTTTGTCTTTAGCATCAGAGAATAATCCAGTTAAAACAATGCGTGGAGTTCCATTTGCATCTATTTCTGCAGTGTTCTTATCAAAGATTTCTTTAATGACAACAGTCATACCAAAACTTACAGGCTCTGCTTTCTCAATAATACCTACACCTGCTTTTGTTGTTGTACATTTTACTGTATCACCAACTTTAAGCTTTAACTTTTCGTTATAAAGAACTTCTATCTTCTGGCCATTGTGCATAATAACACAAGATGGTTCAGTAGTCTTCTCTGATGGAAGATAATTTGATTCATCTGGTTTATCTACAATGGTTACTCTTTTTCCAAATCCAATTACAAGTCCAAATGAGAACGATTGTCCTAAAATGTTTCTTAAATACTCTTGTTGATTTGCAATAATTTCTTTTGCTTTTTCTAAAATTTCTGATTCTTTTGCCATGGTTGTTTTTTCTTATATGTTACTATTTACTTTTTTATTTTCCTAATACTCTTAAAATTTCTAGGATATTTGAAACTGCTTCTGAAGCTGATTTGACATCCTTGTCTTGAAACCAAGCTTCTTTTTCATCTTCATCTCCTCTTCCACCTATTGCACCTGATATAATTGTTTTTGGTCCTTTTACTTTTACAGTTTTATCATCACCACATTCTACTGTTATAATTCCTTTTTTCGATTTGATCGAGTAAAGAATACCAGTCGGATTTGTTTGAACATCTATTTGCATTTTTTTATCTATTGTTTAATGCAAATATACTAATTTTCGGAAACACTTGTAAAAATAATTTTTGGTCCAAATGTATTGGTACCATTACATTCTCTTTTCGAGAGCCATTTCTTTTAACTTAACTTCTATGATAGGTTCTCCTATCAGATCAATCTCTTTAATTAAGGTATCGAATTCTTCTCTGCTGATAGTTTTAGCCTTTTCTATGCGATCTATTAGAACTGTAGCTTTCTTATGTCCCATTGACTTCTCTGCTTCAGATTTTTGGTGATCTGGATTCTCCAATACTTTATATCTGATGTCATGGATGTTTGCCATGAATGTTTTAATAGGGCATGGAACAACTTCACCTTGTTCAGTTAAAACACGAACACATTCTCCAACCATATCCATTATAATATTCTGGTTTGCAGTAACTATTCTAAACTCCTCTTTTGATTTACTTGCAACAATCATGGAAATAAGAGACTTGAGTTGTGGAACTGGCAATTCTCTTTCTGGAAAGAGGTAAGTGTTCTTAGTGTAAGGAATCTTCTTTTCAAGTTGTGCATACGTGTGATATGGTGCAACAAGACATTTAATAATCTTTCCTTCGTAGATCATTTCAGATGTAGCTTTCTCCTCGGGAGATAATTCGAAAAAGTTATCTAACTTCATAGTTTATATCAATTACTTCATTTATTTTCTGCATGTTAATACCATCATATTTTTTCTTTCTTTCCGAAAGATCTTCCGTTGGCATTACATACACAGGATAATCATCCCAATCAAATGTATCACACACAGATATAATATGGGTTGCTCCAATCTCTTTTGCATGTTTTTTCCATGCATCTATGTCTTCTCTTGTTGCGGCCATGATAATGATTTTATTTTTCTTATTTCACCTTCTTCAATTTTAATACCAGGACAGAAATGTTTAATTTGGTCTATTACTAATCCAAATGTTGTTCCGTCGCTTGTAACACTTACATCTGGAGTAACAAATGGAACTACAGATTTATTTTCAATTTTAATATCACCTTGTTGAACATACTGAATATGACAATATATTAAATCTTTTTCAAATTCAATTTGTGCAAAACCCAATCCTGTGTTAAAGTGAGATCTTAACTTGTCTAATGATTCATCTTCACCTTCATAGGTTAATGTATAATGCACTTCAATTAGTTCTGCTAAAACTTTATAAGACTGAAACAAATCCGCATGTTGCATGAACTTTGTCATCTTGTCATTCTTGATAGATGCAACTCCTATTATGTCTATTTGTTTTTTCATATTTAATGTATGTTGTAAATAAATCGCTATTGGTATTGTGGCGTCGAACCACCCCTCTGACTAGAAAAACGAACAAAGCGTATCAGCGGAAACCTACCCCTTTCCTATCACAATAGCGATTTAATTTACTCTACCAATCCCCACTTGCACCTCCACCACTTGAACTACCACCACCAAAATCTGAACTTGATGATGACGAACTTGAACTTGATGATCTATAATCATCATCATCTCTTGATCTTGATGCTGCTAAAGCTGCTGCTGCAATAGATGCAATTCTATCTGCTTCTCTTCTTCTTTCTCTTTCTGCATCATCAATTTCATTTTTTCCTTTTTTGATAACAGTATCTAAATCCGTTATCAATGAATGCAATTCATTATATGCATTAAATGGATTCGCTGGCTCTCTAAACATTTCAGCTTTTGTTTTAACTGAATGGAATTTTGTTTTAGTACTAGAAGAAACATCACTATTTTTTATTATCCTTTGTGCATCATGTATCAAAGAAACAATCTTTCCTCTGTTTGTGGAAACATATTGAACTGCATTTGTTATGATGTCTAATCTACTTACTATTACCGTTAAATGGTCAGATACCTCTTTTGTAATTTTTTGTATATCATTGAAATCTTTTTTCAATGCAGCATAATCATAAAGAGTTTTTGTTGAAGTATCCTTTATTTTTGAAAGTGCTAATTGTGCCTGTTTAAGTTTTTCCAAGAATGTTGTTTCTGGGAATGCAACTTCAACAACATTAATTCCATAATCATTCATAATAGAAGTATAACGTTGTCTTACTTCATTTACTTTACTGCTTAATGGATTAATACTAAAAACATCTATAGAAAGTTTTAAAGCATTGAACTCGGATACTTTAACATACAATGGTCGTATTTTATCAATACTTATTTGTACTGTATTCTTTATTAATATTTTTTCGTCTTCTAAATATTCCACACTCAATACTCTCTTTGAGTAAAGGTCTACAACTTTCTTTGAAGCTGATTCAAAATTAGAAAGATCTGATACTGAAAAAAGCTCTTTGTTTCCATTTGCCCATGCTACTAATCTCTGCAAATCATTTATAGAAGAATTGTTTTCGAAAATAAGCTTGTCCATTTTTTCCTTATAATCTTTCTTTTCTTTTTCAATCTTTCTTTTCTTTAATACTTCATTTCGTATAAGAAGGAAAAGAACAATACCGGCTCCTGTTATAATACCAAACCACATTAAAAAACTTATCATTGAATCGTGGTCATCTTGTGCTTGTTGTATAATTGCTGCTTCCTGTTTCTTTTTAAGTTCAGCTCTTTGTTCCCATGAGATAGGACCAAGCTTTGTAATAAATTCATCTAACAAAGAATTGAAACCTGCATAGAAATTATTCTTCTTAAAATTAGGAACTAATAAATCTTGACCTTTAATTTTAGCATAACCATCTGTTATGTATTCTTCTAAACCTGTTCCAACTTCGATTCTCCATTTATGATCTGTATACGACATAAGAATCATTATTCCATTATTCAATTCTTTTTTACCTACTCCCCATTTTCTAAATAGTTCGTTTGTGTAGCTATCAACATCAGAACCATCTAAAGTTTTTACTGTAACAATAGTCATCTCAATGGAAGACTTCTCTTTAAACTCTCTAATTTTTATATCAAGCATCTGTTCACTTGGATCATCAATAAGACCGGCGAAATCATTTACATAAGATGTTGTGTTTCTCTCTGGAAACTTCTGGGCGTTTGTACCTATGAATGCAAAAGCAAAAAGTACTACTAGAATCTTTTTCATTTTTATTAGTTAAATTTTACAATTAAATCTTTATCGTGTTCAATGTTTACGAGTATCTTAGCATTATCTTTATTCGATTTCAACATAACTAAAAAGTTTCCATTTCTGAAAACTCTTTCGACTATCTTTATAAATGAATAAGAATCACCATGGTTAGATACATGTTTTTTTCCATAGTTACTTTTAGCTTCAATTATTATATTATTCATTTTCTTCGGTTTCTTCGGGTGTTGGTTCAGGATTCTCAGCAGCAAATACTTCTAATGCTTTATCGATTTCCTTATACCATTTGATTATCTTCGAAAGATGATATGACTTAAATTGTGCCTCATCATAATTAGGAACTATTTTATCCATCATCTTGGTCTTGTCTTCTTCAGACATAGTTTCATAAGAATCAAGATCTTCTTTTTTCAAGTCGCCGGCAACACACATAGTCATCATAGACTCAAATATAGTCTCTAACACTATTTCTTTTCCATCTTTCAAAAAGATTCTATAGTTTTTTAATGCTACAATATCTTTCAAGTTTGTTGTAGCAAACATTGATTCATCGTTTAAATTCTGTACACGTGCCATCTTTGCAGCCGGAACATATTTAACAAGCTTCCATAAGCCTGGTTTTCCTTTAACCGTTAATAGGTCTTTAATTTCAAATGATTCCATTATCTTCAAATCTTGATTTATAAAATGAGTTCTTTTTTCCGTTGTCATCAATGATGAAGACTTTATTTTCTTCTTCACTTATTACCTCGTAATCTTTTCCGTGTGTTAATGCTGCATTTGAATTATACAAACATTTTAATTTCACTTTTGCTTCTGTTTTTAGTTCAGCTGTTTTCATTTACTTCTGTTTCTTCTTTTAAGTTTAACTTTGTTTTAACTATATGCCATACTAGAATGTTTACTCTATATGGATTCTTTTTCCAATACGCAAACATAGCCTTCTTGTATTTACATGTACCCAGATATAATGCGGTCTCTTTTTCTGTTTCTAACTCTTTGAATTGTGATTTGATTGTATCCATTACATTGGCATAAGCTTCGAGACATTCTTTCTCTTTACCTTTTCCCCAAGTAGGAACATCCATCATTCGTTTTTCAATAGTGTTTGGATCTATAACCGTATAAATTGTAGAATACATGGAAGAATACATTGCAAAAACTTCTGTGTCTTTGAATTTAACTTTCCTATAGCTTTTTGAATTTGAAATAGTATGCACCATTACAGCACCTTCTCTAACCTGATTTAGGAAATTTCCATATTCAGGAAGTGTCATGCTTAATGAATACCTTTCTTGCATCCTTTTGATTACATGATTAGCATGATCAAGGTCCCAATTAAATTGTTTGCCTTGCCTCTTTGCTTCAAATTCTTTCATGAACATGGAACCTTTCTTTGTGTTACAAGTCATGCACATTGGTTGGAGATTTTCTAAATCATCTGAACCACCATTTGATTTTGCTTTAATATGGTCTTTAGTTAACATAACCTCACGACCAAACTTATCTTTTCCATAAAGATTAAAATGCCAATTGTTGTATTTGCTTCGTCCTTTTCCAGGAGTCTTTTCAAGAGCAAAGTATTCACCCTTTACTTCGCATGTACGGCAATCAGTTCCTTTATGCTTAAATACTTTATAGCCCAATAGGCCAGACATTGCGTCTAATCCATCGAAGTCCTTCTTATTGTTTTCCGTATCTTCGTGTATAGAAGTATCAGCCCAATCAAAGACATCGTGTAATGGATATATTCCTTTGCGTATCAAACCTTAGTGTTTTATTGGATTTACTTAATATCGAAATTCATGTCAGGAGAATTTTGTGCACCTGAATTAGCTTGGAAATAATCTTTACGAGAATAACTGAATGCGCTAGCCCAAAGATTCTTTGGAAACACTTTGATGTATCTGTTGTAGTTTTCGACAACTTGATTAAAATCTTTTCTTGAAACTGTTATCCTATTTTCTGTACCTGCTATTTCACTTTGAAGTGAAATGAATTGTTGGTCTGCTTTTAAATCAGGATATTTTTCTATAACTACCATCAATCGAGATAATGAACTTGATAATTGTGTTTGTGCTGCATCGAATTGCTTCATGCTTTCTGCATTCAAATTAGAAGGATCGATAGTTACCTTTGTTGCATTTGCTCTTGCATTGATAACGTCGGTTAATGTTGACTTCTCGAAATTTGCATAAGCTGAAACTGCTTTAACTAATTTAGGAATTAAATCCATTCTTCGTTGATACTGTGCTTGAACATCTCCCCAAGTACGTTCAACTGTTTCTTCCTTTGTTGCCATGTTATTAAAGCTTGAACAGCCATTCATAAAGATTAACATGCCTATGAATCCGAAGATTCCAATTTTAATGTAATTTTTCATTTGTTCTTGTTTTAGTTTACTGATATGAATTGTAAAAATACCAAAAAGGATCCAAAAAGAAAAATTATTTCTTAAATCTTTTGAATCTGTTTAGAATGGTAAGGCTTTTAGATAGAGAGATTGCAGTGATAATGAGTAAGATACCAATAGAAAAGAATATCTTTGAAGCAGTCATCATTTCTAGCATCCAGAATACATTCATTAAAAGCCAGGCATTAACTGCCATTGATACTGTGATGTTTGGTGCATCCAACTTTTCAAATGCTGAAAAAATACCAAATAGAACAGTTGGAATAATTAAGATCTTAGCAAATCCAACATGACCGAACATCCATAATGAATCCATCGAAAACCATAAGATGGAATTGATAGCTTCTATTATGATAAAATTTTTACTTCGGTTGTTCATAACGGTCTTTTGCTCTTGGAGAAACACATTTTTCGAAAAACGGATTCATCCTATTCTCGAGATTACGCAGAAATATCGAGAGAGCTTTCAATTTCAATCTTAGTTTCTTCATTGTTTTTCTTTTTTAATAATGGTTTCATTAATTTTTTGTTAGCTTCTTCATTATGTTTAACCACATTTAATGGAGAATTCTTCTGCCATATACCCGGACTAACTTCTGTACATTTATCACGCTTCACCCAAATGGTCGTCTTAGCATCTAACTTAACTGGAACCTTATCTTCTTTTGCTAATTGGATATTTGATTCTCTCATGTTCTTAGGTCTTGCTGCTTTGATCGCTTCAAACTTCCTTTCCATTTCATCTGCCTCTTGTTTCTTCTTCATTGCAATAGCATACTTTGCTGCTTTTTTAAATGCTATTGCTATTTTTTCATCTTCAGTTGCATCCAATATAGCTTCCTTCTTTGCTTTTGCTTCTTCTCGTAATTTACGATTTGCGTCCAATATAGCTTCCTTCTTTGATTTTACTTCTGTACGTGTTTTACGAGCATCTCTGTTTTTAATATGAGCATAATAATTTCTTTTATAAATCAATATAAGGTCATCAAAATTTCCAATATCATCTTTATAAACTAACATCTTCTTCTTTGCAGAAAACTTTCCATTGTTTAAAATCCATTTATCCCTGTGCCAACGTCTTTTTCCAATGTTAACACCATCACAGGTTTCAATCATACATGTAGCTAAACTAAGTTTTGCTGGATCTGCTTTTCCTCTTAAACCCCAAACCTTCTTTCTCTCTTCTGCAGATCTAATGATGTTAAGTTCATTCATTTTCTTTCTAAGAGTTGCAGGATGCAATCCAAGCTTTGCTGCAAGGGCTGGATTTGTAGTGTTAAGATAATTATCTTTGATGTATTGTATGTTCTCATCAGATAATTCCACCATAAAACAAGTCTTACGTTTGCTACATAATAATGCTGTAATTTCTTCTGGGGTTCTTCTAAGACCAAATTCTTTCATTCTTTCATAGACCAATGATTCTTTAATTCCAATTGCTTCCGCGAGCAATCGGTTATTCATAGTCTTGTAATTCTCAGTGAGAAATTGTTTTTGTTTCCCACTGAGTTGTATCTTTACAAATTTAGCCATAAAATTATTATTTTACTGTTGCTGTTTTTACTTTTGATGTTGCTGTAGGCAATGCTTTTGCTGCAGCTTCGATGTCCTTAATAGATTGTAATGAATCACAAGTTGTTTTATCATCTCTAAATGAAGACAAATCACCTTTAGCAAGTCTTGGATGTAACAATGAATAGTTTCCAGTAGAATCATTTGATAATCCACTGCATGTTACTTCTAAAATAGTTCCTAATAATTTAGATTGATTTGCAGTAACATGTTTCATAACAGATTCTTTCATTCCACAAGGACTTGTTTTTACTAAACCATCTGAAGACTCAACATCAATAGATGAAATAAGTTGTGCATTCTTTCCTGTACCATAATTAAAACCAGTTATGCGCATATCAACATGCATTTCTAATTTCATCTTCACTTGCCATTTTGGTTTATTATCTTCCCAAGTTCCCATAGAAGCTTTAAGAATAGTTCCCTCTTGACCTTCATTTAAGTTTTCTTGGAAATGTACCAATGCTTGTTCAAAGCTATAAACCTTTTTTGTTTTAATGAATGAAACCATTGTAGGATTAGCTGGTTTTAAAATCTTACTAAGATTAACTAACCTGTCATGGTAAGGAGTATTTGATACACATGCAAAATATTCATCCACTTTAATAGTGTCCCAAACAGTAAAACGAATTGAGTCCAATGCTTTTTGATAACCCATTTTCTTTTTCTTTTCAAATTCTCTTATTTCAGATACAACATCTTCACCAAGATTCTTTTTAGATCCAATGCTTACCAATGATGCAATAATTCCATTACTGTCATATCTTGAAACACCATCCATTGTAAGTTCACCATTAAGAACACAATCAGCAAATGTTGCAAGTTCTTTTAAGAATTTTGCACCACCAACATAAGTTGGATTACCTTCGCGGCTCTCTAATAATACTTCACCATCACGAACAATTGCATTGCAATATCTTCCGTCCATTTTAATTTGGCTATAAGCATAACCAGCATTTTTTGGATCAGCAAAAATTGCCTGAGCAGTTTCTTTCTTATAAGGTACTGCTCCCATATAAGGAGTATTCTCTATAAGAGACATAAAGATTTTATTAATGTTGGTTGTTCCCATGCCAAGCTTGCAATCTTTCTCTATAATCCTTTCAATGATATGAGCATCATTCGGAGATACAGAAGCAAGTATATTTGCGAGATGATCAATTCCAGATTGGCCAGATACTTTTCTATCGCTTAAATCAATAAGCATTTCGATTGCATCTTTTAAAGGAATGTTTTTTCCGTTTGTAGTATAAGCTGGTATTTGCTTAATATAGAATTTTATTCTTTTTGAATTAGCAAGATATAATACTCTTTCTAATACAACACTATGCGGTCCAGCTTTATGAACTGCAAGTATTTCCATTTTCCTGTTTGTTCCTGGCTCATTTGAGATTTCTTCGAAGATTGATTTTATCATGGTTGTTTTATTTTAATTGTTACTGATAGATTTATTTTTATTTACGCTAATATAATTAATTAATTTGAATTATTCACAGTCACATCCTGCTTCAGGTCCAAAGTATTTTTCAAGTGTTGGCCATTCATCGAAATTAGCAAAACGACATCCGAAGCAAGTATATTCGGTTTCATCTACTTGAGCCCAACCAATATCAATACAACGCAACACCATATCTTTACCTGTGAATGAGTGATTTTTAATTATGATAACATCACCTACAGAAGTGGAACGCAGATTAAAAAAATTAGCCACGATTTTTTCATTTTTTGTTGGCCATTTTATTTCTGTCCAGGATTCATCAATGTTTTGTGTATTTTTAAAAATCCAATCTGGCATAACATCTTTCTTAAAGATCTCTGCTACAAATTCATAATTATCTGGAATGAATTTAGGATGACCACCAATTCCAAATGTAGGTTTCTTTGCATGGAATAAAAATGCAGTTGGATTTTTTATATTCATTTCACCTGCATATTTTAAATTAATTGATTCATCTTTAAGAGGACAGTCATCATGTACTTTGTTATCAATATCTCCACGATCTAATTCCATACCTTTATTAGGTACATTACAAGTGCATTCCCAGTTTTCGTCCATTTTCATAAATGGACACATTGAACAAAACGTTATTTCTATTTTCATGGTTTATGGTTTTAATTTTAAAGTTAATTGTGGAACTATTATATTTTTTGTTTGAGTACATTTCGGAAAATTGCTGCATCCCATAAATACATGATCATGCTTTGAAGTTCTTTGTATCATAACTCCACCGCAAGAACATTTATGAGCTCTAACATGTTTGTATAATTCTCTGCATCTTGCGCGAGTATTAACTAATGCTGAAGCAGTTCTATGAACTCTTTTTTCAAGCTTAAGTATTTTGTTATTCACTGTATCGTATATCATACATCTAATTGCATCAGAACCACTTCCTCTGCTCACCGTTTCATTAATACTTATCGTACTATAGATACGGATTTGAAAGTTGGTATTCTTAATTGCATATACCCAAACACGTTCGAATGTTCCATCTATTTGTACTTCGTTGAAACTCATGGTGTCCATTAGCTCTTTAAATTTGCTGTAGTTTATTTGTACGTATCTGCTCATATTATTTTATTTTAACGTATTTAGATAATCTAATTGACTTGCATACTTCTGGAATATATCCGTTAGGCAATTTTGCTTCTTGTATTGTTTCTTTGATTCCAACTTTTTGTATATCTTCGCCGTTCTCTATGCAAAATAACATTACAGAAAGTAGTTTTTCTTTTTTTAGAGCTTTTTCATAAACGGTTGAAAGCTCCTGTCCTAATTGTTCTAGTGTTCTCATATTTTATTTTGTTAAGTTTAAATCAGAAATTGCTTTAGTAAGGTATGGCATTTTAGTTGTATCAGAAATCCAATCATTAACGTAGATAAGATTTTTCTTTGCACGTGTTCTAGCAACATACATCAAGTTATATTCTTGTTCAATTTGCCATTGTTGCATTGCATAAAAAGCTGGACATAATTGAGCTTCGATAATAAACACATTATCAGCTTCTAATCCTTTTGATTTGTGCATGGTACTTAATACAATACCAGTTGCTTCGTCAGAAAAAATAGTTGTTATTGTATTAATCATCTCTTCAGTAGATTTTGTTCTAGACTCATTAGCGATGGCTCTAAGAGCACCAATCTTATCTGACATGTTAACTACTGTAGAAACTTTTTCAGGATCTTTACCTGGATAAACCACTTTAGTTTTTTCAACTAACTTGTTGTATTCTTTTTCAAGTGAATTGAATAATGCATCATGAGTTTTTGCTTTAGATTTCTTAATCATGTTGATTAAGTTCTTTCCAATATCACCACCTTTAATTGTTGCTTTACGACCTTCAGAAATAAACTTCATACACATTGCAACTAATGGGCGAGTGTTACGACATAAAACGAAATCACCATCTTGTATCTCTTTAAAAGAACCTTCGCGAACACAACCTTCAGAAGCAGTTGGAGAAGGAAGAATATCAGAAACAATTTCTTGAGCATGGGTGATTATTTTAGAACCACAACGATAAGAGAAAGATAAAGGAAGTTCAATAGTATTTGGAAGCAAAGTACGTAAGTTATTAAATGACTCAACGTCTGCTCCAGCAAAACCGTAAATAGATTGGTTAGGATCACCAACTGCAATTAAACGACCACCATTAGAATCAACCAATCTTAAAAGCATCTCATGTTGAGCACGGTTTAAATCTTGACACTCATCAATAAAAACATTTTTGAATTTTCTTAATCTCATGTTCTTATTAGTAGCAGGAACATAAATCATATCGATAAAATCGAAAGTGGTAGTATCTTTTCTGCAAGCAAGTAAAACTTCTTTAGCACGTTCAATTTCACCATTCATTAATTCAATCTCATGCTTTTCGCAAAGCTCTAAAACTTCTTCCATTGATTGCGGTAAAGCAAATCTAAACATATCAACTAATTTACCAACACGACTAATATAAGAAGTAACTTCATCTTCTTCGATATTCCAAGCTGGTATCATTGATTTGATTATCTTATAAACTTTAGACTCATCAACCTTAACTGAATTACCAAATTTGTAAACAAGTTCTTTCATTCCCCAACTGTGTAAAGTTGCAACTTTAACGTGGCTTGGAAGTTTAGGTTCCAATTCGCGAACAATTGATTTGTTGAAAGCAAGAAAAATAGTAAGTTCATTTTGAGGAATTAAATTTGACGCGCGAACAATAGTTGTAGTTTTTCCGCTACCAGCTTTCGCATTGATTAAAAGATTTCTTCTGTGAATGTTTTGAAGTTCAGAAAAAATAGCAGTTTGATAAATTGAATCTTGAAAAATTTTGGTTGGTTGGTTTTCCATGGTTGATTAGTTTTATACAGTAAATTTACTAACTTTATTCCAAACAGAAAAATAATTAGAAAAATAAATGGAAATACAACTTATTGATAATCAACAGGTTACATATAATGTTAATAACGAGAAGAGCCCGATCTATTAAATCGGGCTCTTTTTAATAGAAAATAAACTTAATCTAAAGTTTCACCGCATGATGGACAAAACTTCCAAGATGCTTTTTTTATACGAACTCTGCAACCTGGACAATACTGTCTCAAGTCTTTTACCTCAATTGGTTTTTGAGATTCAGGTAGGAGGTTATACTCTGTTGTTGCAAAATAATATGATTCAAAATCACCATAGTAATTTCCAAATGATTGAGCAGAAACATCTCCCTTTTCAATTCTACCTGTCTCAACAGTTTTAGGTGAAGCAGATAAATCAGCGGTTGAAGTTACTATTGGTTGTGTAGATAAATCAATTGGTCCAGTGTGACAATAATTTGTAGAAGTTCCTACAATATTATTTGAGGATGTTAATGTTGTGCCAGTTGAAAAAGTGTTTACAATTCCAGAACTTGTTCCTGCAATTCCAACACATCCACTAGATCCTGAAATACCACTACCAAAATAAAGTGATGGAGTTCCAATTGTTATTGTTCCAGGAGTTGTGTAATTATAGTAAGGATAAGTAAACGTGTTATACGTATTTACGATTCCTGTTCCACTGTTGAATAATAATCCACTGGTTGGAGCTTTCTCATTAAAGAATTCAATCTTTATTCCACCATTGTTTTTGATTGCTTCTTTTGTCTCTTTGGAATCTTCAACAGTGTACGTTTCGAAAACGAATTTTCTGTTTGTGTCAAGATACCTTTCAAGATAAGATCTTTCACCTGGTTTAAGAATCAAAAGACTATTCGAAATGGGCGAACCATTTATCGAGATCTTTGCTCCTATTGTTTTTGTTGTGGGATTGAAGAGTTCGATTTGAAATTCTTCACCGTCTTTTAAGAAGACGTTTTTGTTGCCGTAGATTTTTAAACGGCTCTTGTTTTTGCTCACTGAGATATAAGCCTCAGGCAAGCGTGCGCTTGTGTAGTTCATGATTTAACTTTGTTATTTTTAATATTCGTGCTAATGTTATTGTTGCCCGGGACAACTCAACAGCCTTTGCAGACTGAACACTAACCCGACGGGTTGTAAATCGTTATATTATATACTTCCATGTGGAAATTGTTTCAACGCAAATATATAGATCAAATAAACTTTCACAAACATGAAACTAGGATGCGGTGTAAACTTGATTAAGGAATCAGAAGGATTCAGAGCTAAGATGTATTATGATGCCAATCATTTACCTACAATAGGTTATGGCACATTAATCGACACCAAAGAAGAAGAGTGGTTAAAAACTGCTACTATCACAGAAGAGCAAGCTGTGGAATTCTTAAGACATGATTGCGAAGTTTTTGAAAGAGCAGTAACAAAAATGGTCCAAGTACCCTTGAACCAAAATCAGTTTGACGCTTTAATATCTTTAGTTTATAATATCGGACCTAACAACTTCCAGAAATCTTCAGTCCTTGGTTCTATCAACAAGAAATCTTCTGTTGAAGAAATAAAAAAGAACTGGGCATTATGGTGCAGAGCTGATGGAAAAGTATTAAAAGGATTAGTAACAAGGAGACAAAAAGAAATTGATCTCTTTTTTAAACCTTAATTACTTATAAGAACACTGTGATACAATCATTCTCTTAGCATCCTCTAAGTCATCAACCTCTTTTAAGATCTTTAAAGCCTTAAGCAATGTTCTAACATTCAATTGAACCTTCTTGTTTGAAGCTGCAACACTTTTAATTGTGTTCATTGCACTTCTCTTTAATGACATAGGTTCTTCTTTTGCAACATTAGGGAGTAATCCCTCAACGTACTTAATCATATCAGGAGGAGATAATGCAACCTCAATAACGAATGCTCTAGATTTAATAGCTGTATCAATACTCTTTTGTGCTTTATTACTGATGAATATAACACGACCGTTGAATTCGAATTTATTTGGAATCTTATTTCCAGTCTGTGGATCAATGATTGGCTTCGCAGAACCCCATGAAATTTCTCTTTCTTCTTCAGAAGAATCAAGAGCACCTTTCAACATGTTCATTGCATTGTCATCTTTGAATATGCTATCACAATCATCATAAATAATAAGCTTTCCATTATTAACAAATAATGAAATGTACATACCTGCTGCAGTAGTTTTACCTTTAATCTTAACCCAATCTTTCTCTTTAACTAATCCTGCTTTCTTGATCTCATCACCTACAACAAATGACTTACCAACACCAGGTCCACCTGTTATTAATAAAGAAGATTGAATTCCTTTTATAACCATCTTTGTGTACTTTCTCAAGTCATCAAATATAGTATCAGGATTTTGATATTCATATTCTGGAATTTCATCATCAATGTCATCCAATTTTTTAATACCAGTTGTCTCTTCGAAATGTGTTGGCTTTACTAATGTGATGGGCTTAGTTGATTCCTTTGGTTTAGCTTCTTTCTTTGCAGGTTTTTCAAGTACTAATTTTTTCTCATCAACAATACTTTCTTTAACACCTGGTTCAGGATTTTTCATCAACTCGGGTAATTTTGCAATTACATCGTCTAAGTTATTATCTTTCAAATATAAAGTTGAAGCAGGTTTAGTTGCATCCGGCTTCCAAAAATCAATACTAAATAATTCACCATTGTTTGTGAAGTTTAAAGTAAATGTATGTCCAGCTTTGTCAGCAAACAAATTTACAGTCTGATCAGGTTCTCCTGGTCTATGTAATTGTTTAAAGTTGGGGATAAAATAAATATCGCCAACTGTGTCTTTTACACGTTTTATTATCGCTGACTGATTGTTCTCTGATTCATACAAAGACTCCCACAGTTTAAATTTTAATAAATCCATTTTACTTTTCGTATTTGTCAAATTGTTTTTCAAGTTCAGCAGAACTTAAATCTTTGTTAAGCAAGTTATTGCTTGCTTTGAATTTATAAAGCTGTGTAGCAAAATCTATAAGACCAAATTCCATAGTTTTAGATGGGACATTCTTATTTAGCTTTGTATAAAAGAAAACAAGCTTACCGTATAAAGCTATCAAATCGTTTTTTAAATGTTTATATGCTTCAGCATCTATCTTAGTTCCCACTGCTTCTTCTATAGTTCCTTTTGCATTCTCAAAATTCTTTTTAACCTGATCAGTAATTACCATTTCTACTTTTTCAGTACTTGGCTTTGATACTTCTGCTGCTTGTGCAATTGCAGTTACAACAGCTTTATCTGTACCTTCAGTTCCAAGTTCTTTCTTTGTAATGTCAGTTACAATCTCAGGATTAGATTTTATATCTTGTTTAATTCCTTTAGAAGAAAGAATAAGTTGATCGATGTAATCAGCCTTAGTCTGTAAATTATCAATTATGAATTTTACTTTCTTAGTGATGTCTTCGATCTCTTTATTTTGTTGTGCTTTATCTCCATGAGACTTTGCGCTTCTAATATCATCTTCTCTTTGATCTTTGATCTTCTTTAATTCCTTTTCAATGAATTTTAAAACATCTTCAAGTCTATCTGACGTAAGTTCTTTTAATTTTCCTTGTACTGAATTTAATGGCTTAGAAATTAAATCTTGAATTTTTATTCCAGCAACACTTAAATCAGATTCTTCTGGTGGAGCTTGATCAAAAAATGAGCCAGATGAAAGAGTACCATATTTAGCTTTAAATTCAGCGTCTTTTTGTTTTGCAATTTTTGCAGCTCTTTGAATTTGAGTATCGAATAAATCATGAATGGTATCATTGTCTGTAGACTTTTTAACTTCATCAAATGATTCTTTTGCAACATCTTCATCTATTGCAGCTTTCTTCATCTCCCAATAATCCTTTAGTCTCTCACTATCTTTAATGATGAGAGTTGCTTGTCTTACCAAAGCATCATTTACATTATTTCTTCTTTCTTCAACCTGAGTTTCTAACTTTTTAAGTCTTTCAAGCTGTTCAGTATATTTCATTTTTTGGACAGGATCTGATTTTGCTTCCTTTGATAAAACTTCTGCTTCAGCAATTCTTCCACGAGTATCTGCCCAATTAGTCCAATAGTCTAATTCGTTATCTTTATACTTGTTAATTATCTTATCAAGCTTTGCAACACCACCACCTAACATACGAGAAAAGAAATTTGTGATTGAAGAAAGAATTCCCTCATCTAAATTTTCAGACTCATTGATTATAGCAATGTGTTCTCCTCTTTCAATAGCACCTATAGAAAGACTTTCAAATAATTTGAATTTATTTATTATCATTTTGTACCTTTTTTAATCTATCTGGTTTTGCTGAAATATAAGCACCACTTGGAATAAGTTTAATTCCTATTCTGTCTGCACCTTTCTTTTTTGCTTCTTCTTGATCTTTTGCAATTGCAGCTTTTTTTACTTTTCCAGCATCATCAGTATATTCAAATTCATCGCCTGCTTTTGCATTAGCTGGATCATTAGCTTTTTTACTTGCTTCAGAATCTTTTTTCTCTTTATTCTTAGCTTTATCAGTTTCAGATTGTTTTTTACTTGCTTCTTTTTTTGATGCTTCATCTTGTATTATTTTAGCAGCAGCATCTTTTTTATCTTTAGCTTCCTTAACAGCAGCTTCTAACTTATCAAGTTGTTCTTCACTTGCATTATCTTCAGCATCTTTTAATTGCTTGTTAGCAACATCTTCTTGTATTTGTGCTAATTGTAAATCAATATAATTCTTTACAATATCACTTTTATCTTTTGATACAATACCTAGTTTTGTTTTGATTGCGTCAAGTTTACTTTTACTTGCTGCTTCAATTGCTTCAATTGCTTTTTCAGATCTTGTAATCTGCTCTTTATTTCTTGGACTTTCCTTATCATCTAAAGAAGCCTTAAATATTTTATCTCTTTCTTTTGCAGTCTTATCGGAGATAGCTAATTTAGTGTCCTTATATTCTTTTAATATAGCATCAACTTTCTTAAGTACTGAACCTGGAACTGCTTTTAAAATCTTTTCTTTAAGACCTTTAAATAATCCACCAAAGATGTCTCCAAGAAGACCTTCGTTAATAGTTTCAATATCTTCACGAGTTAAATTATTCTCTAACAATACAGCATCGCTAATTGATTCAGGAGAATTTTCTAATAAAGTAGTAGCTGCTTCGAACTGTTTGAATGTCAATTTCATTTTATTTAATATTATATTTTGCAATTAAGTCTTTAATCTCTTTTGTATTGTCATGATACTTAGAATAAAATCCAATCATGCTTCTTAATATATCGAGATTCTTGTTTTTGAATTCATCACTCTTACATTGCTTGTCAAAATCTTTTATCACAGTTAATAAAGTCTCTGGATATAAATTCAACAATACAACTTTAGCAGTAACTCCTTCAAGACCTTTCTCTTCGTAGTTTTCCGCTTCTGCATTTGCGTATTCATTTAAGGGCTTAATGAATTTCATATTATGCACCTTTCTTTTTAATGAAGCCTGCTTTTAAACGTTGTAAATTTCTTTCCAAACGTGAAGCATTATCTATCATACCTGTTTTTGCACCAGGTGTTTCTTTCTTTTTCAAAGCACCAATCATATTATCAATATTGCTTTTCATGTTATTGATTGCATCCATTGATTCACGATCTAAATTGTCATAAGACAATTTTAATGCGATTATCTCGTCACTCATTTCATTTAAGAGCTGATGTACGTCGATAAGAGTTTTTTGTATTTTAGAAACCTTTTTT
>Ga0315284_10003011_pt1 | contig 24016 bp, 26 predicted proteins | sample YL17G09_16_MG_FD_203696 | JGI IMG/M metagenome (GOLD analysis project Ga0315284, IMG submission 203696) | Sediment microbial communities from Yellowstone Lake, YNP, Wyoming, USA - YL17G09_16 | ecosystem: Environmental > Aquatic > Freshwater > Lake > Sediment | place: USA: Wyoming | collected...
ATATTACCCTGGACGCAGAGCCTGCCTTTAAGCGTGCCGGGAGAATGTTGTGTGCCGGGATGGATTATGCCGCTATTAGATTTGGAGACTCCGAATGCGAGCTCCGCCTCTTTTTCGAAAATCGCGGTGCGGAGCCGGTAGCGTGAAAGTTCCCTGGCTATGGCAGTGCCGACCACACCACCGCCAATTATCACTACATTGTATATACTCATTCGTCAACCCTTCTCCGCCCTTCTCCTACCCTTATCTACCCCTATCCGTAAGAGTCCGCTCCACCGCATCGCTCCAGCCCTTGCATAATCCTTTCGCAATGTCTTTAGGCATCTTCGGCCTGAATACCTTGTCAACCATCCAGCACTTCTTTATCTCATCCGCATCCTTCCAGTAGCCGATCGCGAGCCCCGCGAGATATGCCGCCCCAAGAGACGTTATCTCTATCACCTTCGGCCGGACGACGTCTATGCCGAGAAGACCTGCCTGGAACTGGCAGAGAAAATTGTTTGCTACGGCTCCCCCGTCAACCTTTAAGGACTTGATCTTTAATTTCGAATCTTTCTGCATCGCATCTATCACATCCTTCGTCTGGTAGCACATCGCCTCCAGCGCCGCCCTTATGATGTGGCTTGCACGCGTGCCCCGCGTAATGCCGAATATGGCGCCGCGCGCGTGACTGTCCCAATAAGGCGCGCCCAAGCCCACGAGCGCAGGCACAAAGTAGACGCCCGCATTATCCTCGACGGAGCCGGCCAGGGCTTCAGACTGCGAAGCGCCTTTTAGTATTTTGAGCCCGTCGCGCAGCCATTGGATCGCGGCCCCGGCAATAAAGATCGCGCCTTCCAATACATACACCGGTTCACCGCGGCCGCCGCAGCCCAATGTCGTTATGAGCCCGTGTTTCGAGACAGGCCGCTTACGGCCGGCATTCATAAGGACGAAGCACCCCGTGCCGTAAGTATTCTTCATCGTGCCCGGCTCAAAGCAGGCTTGACCGAATAGCGCCGCCTGCTGATCACCGGCTATGCCCGCTATCGGAATGCCGGCGGGAAGCCGGCCGATCCGAACTGTGCGGCCAAAGGTGCCCGAAGATCTTTTTACTTCGGGCAGGATCGATCTCGGGATCTTGAATTTTTTCAATATATCGTCATCCCACTCGAGACGCTCAATGTTAAAGCACATCGTCCTGGATGCGTTCGTGTAATCTGTCGCATGCACGCGTCCGCCCGTCAGTTTCCATAATATCCAAGAGTCGGTGGTGCCAAATGATACCTGTCCTTTTTTAGCTTTCGCCCGTATACCCGGCACGTTATTTAAGAGCCACTCGATCTTCGTCGCGGAAAAATACGCATCAATAGGAAGCCCTGTCCTCCTTTTGAAAAAAGCAGCCTGTCCCCTTTTTTTAAGCTCGTCACAGCGGCCTGCCGTCCTGCGGCACTGCCAGACTATCGCCCTGTGAAGCGGCGAACCTGTCCGGGAATCCCACATGACCGTCGTCTCGCGCTGATTTGTGATCCCTATCGCGGCTATCGAGTCAGGCCGCACTTTGCGAAGCACCCGCTGGACCGAATCATTGACGCTATTCCATAGATCATGCGCATCGTGCTCCACCCACCCGGGCTTGGGAAAGTGTTGCGGAAATTCCCTGTACGCGGCAGTAACCTTTCTACCGCGTTTGTCATATATGACCGCGCGGCTGCCTGTTGTCCCCTGATCTATCGCTAGGATGTATTTCATTCACACTTCCTTTCTCAAAAAATCATCTGCACTCAAATCCGAAATCCGAATATCGAAATCCGAAACAATATCGAAATTCTAATTTTCAAAATTCAAAGATGGATATTTTGAACATTTGGATTTAGAAAATTAAAATTTGTTTCGAATTTCGGATTTCGTGCTTCGAATTTACTCAAGTCGCGATCCTCTGCTCAACCCATTTCAACATCTCCACAAACACCTTCTCCTTACCCAATTCTATCGAAAGCGAGTGGTACATGCCCGGAAATTCGATGAGCGTCTTGTCTTTTACCTCAAGGCCGTTAAATATCTTCCTGGCCGCGGCCGGATCGACCAGTTTGTCTTCCCCCGCAAGAAGGAATAAGACCGGCGGCTTTATATCTTTTAAACCCCTGGAGCGTGCCTGGGCCAGCAATATATCAAGGATCGATCTCGACGAGACCGTGCGGTATTCCCGCGAGTCCTCGTCCATCTTCTTTATGTAGTCTGTGTCGCGCGTGCACATCGACGAGTCGAACGGCAGTTTAAACTGTTTATTCGGATTGTAGAATAGCGATGCGGCTATCTTCAACTGCTCGATGGGCGCAGGCCTGACCCTGTTCGCGAACGCCGGTGAAATGCAGATGAGGCCGTTAAAGAGGTCCGGTTCGCGGGAAGCCGTCAGGAGGGAAATGACGGCCCCGAAGCTTTCGCCGATCAAAAATATCGGCTTACCGGGGTTATCTTTTGCGGCCGAGCCGCGAAGACGGGCGATCTTATTATAATAATCCCGAAAATCGCGAAGATCCGCCGCGTAGGAAATAAAACCTCGCGTGGCGAAAAAATCTACGAGGAAGTCCCATCTTCCGGCGTGGGCGCCGAGGCCGTGGACAAGCAGAAAAACGGCCCCGGGCGAGAGATAAGCCCATTGCCTGTAGTCGATAGGTCCATTTTCTGACATAAAAGAACTACCTAATATTTTCAGAATTCGAGTTCAAGCTGCGGATTGCGCGATTTCGCCTCGGTGAGTATCTTCTTTACAAGCGTAATAGCATCCGACAACGCCTGTTCGGCTTCGGACGGCGAAAGAAGCGCTCCGGCTTCATAAGTCATCTCGTTTCTCTTGCGCCGCATCGTTTCAAAATGGTTGATCAGATTAACATAATCATTTCCCAAAAAATTGCCTGTCATTTCGACAACAGTCTTATGCTGTGCGCCACGAGTCTCTTTATTAATTCATCTTCCATCTATGCTACCTTTCAATAAGATTATTTTACCATGCAGAGTAAGCTTTAGAAAACTCCCCGCCTTCTTACGCTCTTTATCAAATTCGTCTTTTGTGTAATGATTAAAATTGATCTCCCTGTCAAGTTTCGCTTCTAACTTACGCAGCTCACCTACAAACCTGTCTCGATTTAGCTTTCCAACTATTGTAAGATCAATATCCGACATCTTCTTCTCCGAGCCTTTCGCGAAGGATCCGTATATAAAAGCTATTTCGACCTCTTTATGCGCCTGCACAAGTTTCTTCAGGGTTCCTTCTGCACCGGCCGTTTTAAACAATATGCTCTTTAGGTCGGAATAGAGCGGATAGTCCTTATTCAGGGAATAGAATTTAATACGCCCTTTCCTGGCTGAGCGGCAGACGCCCTCTTCCTCAAGCCGGCGAAGTTCGCGCGACATGTTGCCGGCGTCTTCGTCTATGAGTGAGGCCAATTCGCGGACATAGTAATTCTCGTCTGCGTGCGCAAAGAAAAACGCCAGAAGATTCAACCTGGTTTTCGATGCTAATAGAACCGCCATCGCACAATCCTTTTGTTGTATACTTTACATCATTCGTTGTAAAGTATACATCATTTAGCCATAAAAGTCAAGCAAAGCGCCCTCAGCCGGACCGGGCACTGCAGGTACTTCACAACCACGGATAATTTTTGGGGTCAGACATATATGCCGGCCCTACCCGATGAACTTTTTGATCTTGAATAACAGTTCATCCGGCTCGAAGGGTTTCACTATGTAGTCGTCCGCTCCGATCTCTCCGACCCTTGCGGGAACACGGATGGAGCTCGCGGTGAAAAGGATGACCGGTATATGCTTTAATTTCGGGTCCGATTTTATTTTTTTGCAGAGGACATCTCCCTGCATCTTCGGTAAAAGAAGGTCCAGGAGTATCAGGTCCGGGGTTGTCTTCTCAAGTAATTCAAGCGTTTCTTCGCCGGTCTGGGCCATAAGCACTTCGTAGCCGGATGATTCCAGCCTCATTACGGCCAGTTTCAGGATATCCGGCTCATCGTCGACTACCAGTATCTTTTTTGCCATATTAGGTTCTCCGCTCTTTTATTGGCAGAACTAAATGGAATGTCGTCTCTTTGCCGAATTCCGATTCGGCCCACAGCTTCCCCTTGTGCATCTCGGCTATCTCCTTAGAGATGGTGAGGCCTAAACCCGTCCCGCCCGCCTTTCTCTCCAGCTGGGCGAATCGCTGGAACAGTTTCCACATATCTTCCGATTTTATGCCGGAACCTGTATCCGCGACGGAGACCTGGATAAAATTATTTCCGCGGCTCGAGGTCACGGTGATGCCGCCTGTTTGCGTAAACTTGATCGAGTTATTGATGAGATTTATCACCACTTCGATTATCTTGTCCCTGTCGCATTTTACGGGAGGCAATGTTTCGTCGAGCTTCACCGTAAAATAAAGCCCTCCCTTGGCCGCCAAAGAGATCATCGTCCTGTGGACCTCTTTTATCATCTCATTGATACTGTGCTCTTCTATATTCAGCTCCATCCTGCCGGCGTCTATTTTTTGAAGGTCCAAGGTCTGGTCGATCAATCTTTTCAGTCTCTCGACGTTTCTCTTGGCTACATCTATTATCTCTCTCTGCTTTTCATCAATAGGCCCTATCTTGCCTTCTGAAATGAGCGCGATGCTCTCCTTGATCGCGCCCAAAGGCGTTCGAAGTTCGTGGGAGACCATGTTCACAAAATCATCTTTCTGCTCCAGTAACTGCCTGCGCTCGGTTATATCGCGCACCACCGCGAGGAGCCGGTACTGGCCTCTTATGACCGCCCGTCTCATATTTATCTCGACCCAAAACTGCCTGCCGAACTTATCTTTGACAGACCATTCAAACAGCTGGGGTTCGTCTTTGGCCGCCTTGCTTAAAAATTGCCTGAATTTTTCGCTGGAATATTCGGCGGAATTCACATTAGTAGCTTCGAACTCCAATCCGAGCATCTCGGCCTTGGAATAGCAAAACATTTCGCATGCCCTGTTATTAACATCCGCTATCCGGTACGTATCGATATCCCTGGTTACAATGGCATCATTGGCCGATTCAAATATGGCGCGGTAGCTTTCCTCGGACGCCTTTAACTTCTCTTCGGCCCGGACGCGGCTTGTAACGTCCCGGAAGCTTCCCATGAGATATATTTTGCCGGCCAAGGTGACCGGTGAAGCGGTGACATCGGCATAAAATACGCTGCCGCCCTTACGCTTAACAGGTAGTAATTCTGCGACCTCATGCCCTCCTCTGACCTGGCTTTCAAAGTGTTCCAAGACACGCGGAAGCTCATCCTTCGGGTGTATGTCATTGACGCTTAAGCCTTTCATCTCCTCTTCGGAATATCCAAGCATCTCACAGATCGATCTATTGAACATAGAAAATCTTTTAGTATCTATTTCGGCGATGATCAGCCCCTCCGGCGATTCATCGAAAATTGTCCGGAATCTTTTCTCGCTATCTACAAGTTCTCTCGTGCGGGTCGCGATCGTCTCTTCCAGGTGATCGCGATGCTTCTTTGATTCTTCCTCTACCTTCTTATGCAGTTCGAGGATTTGACGCGTCAGCTCGATGACCATGTCCTCGAGCTGAATCTGGTGCTTTTTCAGATCTTTTTCTACTATCATGCGCCAATAGACTTCATGCCTCATCTCAAGCCATCTGCGGAGAGAAAATACCATGAAGCACAGCATGAGGATGGCAAACAGTATCGGCAGCTCATTCCCGGAAACTTTACCCACCTTGACATCTTTGAGCAGTTCATCAAAAATGGAGTGCAGGGAAAGGATAGATGACACAAAAAATGCCGCTATGCCGATTGCGATGATTATAAGTAGGTCATAGAAAGCGGGCGTCGGCCTGAACCGTTTTTTATTTTTTTTCTCTTTTTTCATCATATTTGATTTGAGGATACCCTCGCAAGTGGCGCTTGTCAAGCTAAAAGGCCGGGGGTCGGCCACACAATATCATAATGAGCGCTGCGGCCTTTGCCCGATAACCGGCGAAGAAGCTTTTTATCAAGCATGTCCGAGATCTCCCGGAATGCCGTGGCGCGGCTTGCCTTTGTAATACTCACATATTTACGCGTTGTAAGCCCCCCGATAAAATTCCCGCGGCCGGCATCTAACAGGCGGTTTACGATCTTCTTCTGGCGTTCGTTGAGTTCGGTTTGAGCGTATTTCTGCCAAAAATCTGCCTTGGCTAAAACATTTCCGATGACTTTATCGGACCTTTGGACGGCGCGTCGAAAACACTCTAAGAACCAAACGAGCCATTTTGTCAGGTCAGCGCTGCCCGACTTTGAGCACTTCTCAAGAATATCATAATACTCGTCTCTTTCTTCCATGATCTGAGACGAAAGACTATAATAACGGATGTTCAGTTTTTCATCCTGAGCAAGGGCCATGTCTGTCAATGCCCTGGCAATACGGCCATTGCCGTCTTCAAACGGATGAACGGTCACAAAATAAAAATGCGCGAGACCTGCGCGCAAAATACCGTCAGTTATCTTGCGGCTTGATCTCCACCAGCGTAAAAACTCCCGCATTTCGGTTTCCACTAATTCTTGCGGAGGAGTCTCAAAATGAATTTTTTCCCGTCCCATCGGCCCTGATACAATGCGCATAGGTTCCTTTCCGCGCCATTGACCAATACGGATCTTATGAAGGCCTGAATACCCAGATGGGAAAAGCGCGGCATGCCAGCCTTTCAGCCTGCCGGCAGAAAGAGTTTCGTCGTATTTTTGTGTCGCGTCCAAGATAACCTCGACCAAACCGTCAACGGATCTGGTGGTAGAGATCAATCCTGCTTCGCGTAGCCTCAGATGCCTCGCGACCGACGAGCGGACCATTTGAGGGTTCAAGCGCTCCCCTTCGATCGCGGCAGTCTTAATGGCTTCTTCCGTAAGGATACCCGCCTGCGCCTCCCCTTCAAGCTTAAAGCCGAGACGCCTAACGCGGCCGAGAAGATTCCCTTGAGCAAGCCTTGCCTGCCCCAAAAGAGGCATAAGGGTATCGCTATCCCATATAAATTCCGGCCACGAGCTGGATTGCCATATATATTTCATGTGCCCCTTGCCCTTTGAAGCGATTAGGTAGCTTAATCGCTTCAATATCTGAAGCAATTATATCATACAATCGCTCCAAAAGCAAATTTATATCCTTGAAAATCCCTCAATCAGGGGGCCCGTGGTGCCGCCGCTTTTCTTTCACTTTTTTCAGGGCCGGATCGAAATTCTCAAACTTCAGGAACTGGCATGCGAGATTGAAGACGGGGCGCAGCATCCTGTTGCGCAGTCTCACGTACAGGTAGTGCGGCACAAAGTCGAAACCGAGCCGCCGCTTCGTCTCGTACCCGGAAACCCCCATCTCGTATTTTTTTATTTTATTCCGTATGCACCATTCAAGCGTATCGCGGAACTGGACAAAATAGAGATTGTGCTTATGCGCGACCGAATAATCAAAACCGACCTGGCAATCGGAGAACATCTCCTTCGATATGAGGGAAAACAGGAACATGACGAGCTTACCGTCGATCCTCCACAGGAAAAATTTCGCGCACCCCGGCATGTTGGCCGATACGGCCTTGAAAAAATCCATCGGCATTACTTCAAAGTTCATGCCGTGTTTAACCTGCACTTCGATATAAAGGGCGTAAGCATCTTCGAGATCAGCCCCTTCGAGAGAATCTTTAACCTCCATGCTGATCGGGCCATGTCCATGCTTATTCTTAAGCTTTCTTCTAAGCCCGTACCGGTTCTCGCCCGACAGGCCCGCAACATACTCTTCGAAATCCTTGAACCGTACATTCATCTCGGCTATCGGCAATCCGTCGAGCTTGGTAAATCCGCACCGCCGCAGAGGATCGAGCGCCGGCGTATAACTATTGTCAAAATCCTTAAAGGCGATGATATGAGCCCTGTTCTTTTTCGCTATTCTTTCCATACGCCGGAGGATCGCTTTTACTATCGTTTCCGTCCCGCCCTTTATTCCGATACTCCCGGGTGTGAGCGGCGTGCCGCAGATAAGCGCCTTCAGGCTAAAGGCGTTCGGCATCAGTCTTTTTACAGCCATCGTAACGCGCTTCAGCGCTCCGCCGATGCTGGTATCGAGAGAATAGTCCATCATAAAACACGGCGCCGCGCCGACCGGGGTTTTGCGGTCATAGACCATTATGTAGTAGAAGGAAAATTGCTCTATATTCGATTCGTCCAGAGTCCTGGAAAGCTGATAACCCCCGAAGACGTCCGGAAAGACCTTATTCCAATCGTCAATCGGTATGTCCGTTATCTTTTTTACGACTCTCGTCCTGAATGCCGGCCTTTTACGCATCATCCTCTTCCATTGCCTTTGGTGAAAAATATCTCGAACGCCTTTCTGGGCCCGATGACCCGAAAGAGCTCGACCGCCGCGCAGTAAAATAACAGAAGGATCGCGAGCCACATGAAGCGTATCCAGAAGATGGGCCAGATGATATCAGCGCCGAACGATGCGAACGCGCCGGAAAATCCTCCGTCCTGGCGCGCCTGGCGTATCAGTTCCTCTATGATAAGGAAGAGGAACGCTATCACGGTGAATGCGATCGTCTTCAGTAAGATATTCCATATGAGCGGCTTCCCGGGATACTGGTTCAGGAACGGGATCTTGTCGGCGATCAATATGACTTTCGCCACTATCAGCGCCCCTATTATGGCTACGGCCGAAGCGTGGGGAGTTATGCCGTACTGTTTCAATGCCAGGGCCCTCGTGACGACGAGAATATTGAACATCACGAGAAAGAATACGAACGCCGGCAGTATGTGCAAAACCTCTCTCCTGACACGCTCGATGACTTTATTCAACGCGCCCTCCGTTTTTTACCCTGGCCTCACCATCGCCACGCGGCGCCGGCGTAAACGGCCGACTCTCCGCGCGCGGCGAGCGCTTTCAGGAACGCCTCACCGTCGCCGCCCAATATCCCGCGCGACAGCTCCAATTCCACCCCTATATCCCTGTTATCCGCATCGCTCTTCAGCCTGAACGATACCGTATCGTTAGCGGTGAGTTTCATGTCCGCACCGAAAATTATGTCGTGCCTCCTGCCTTCTTCATATTCGACCTCGAAGGCCAGGCCGATATCTCTTTTAAGCTTCCATTTTCCGAAGAGCGTGATAGCGCGCGATGCCGGGTCTTTCCGGCCCGCGATCCCCGCTCCAAGTTCGTACCGGATCGTCTTTTCTTTGAAAAATCCGGCGCTTGCCCGGAATTCAAATTTTGAATCGGTGCCCGCAGTCAACAGATACGATATGCGGAGCGCGTCCTTTATGTCCCAGAAACCGTTGAAGGTGAGCGAGTGCGCTTCGCGCTTCTTCTTTAGAAGCCTTGCCTTTTCATACCGGTAGATGAGCCGCTGGTCCTTATTGATCTCCCACGCGCCGTTAAAAGTCAGTATGTCGTAACTGCCGCTTTCCTTCTTTACGTGAAATGACAGCCTGTTGGACTCGTCAGCCCGCCATACACCTCCGAGGTCGAGGATGTAAGTAGTGAGCGTCCCTTCCTTCGCCTTGGTCGTCAGCGCGAAGACGATGGAATCCCTGTCCGCGTCGAGTATCTCACCCTGCAGGACCACCTTATCGCCGAACGTTTCGCGGTATTCCTTGTCCAGCGTAAGCCGCAAGGAGTGATTGTCCGTCAAAGACCAGCTTCCTTTAAGGCGGATCTGGTTCGGCGCAGTTTCGCCTTCGGAAAGCGGCGATTTTATATTGTAGGTTAAATTGTTATTTTCGTCCGCGCCGAACCGGCCGTCGAGGATTTTGCGGAATTTCAGGCCGCCGCCGGGCTTCGCGCCGGGGCTGTCGAGGATAAACCTATTATACGGGTCTACTTCGTATCGTACTTTTTCCATTTAATAGGGTCTGTCCCTATTTTAAGTTATCCACAAAGCCGACGTTTAAACGTCGGCTACTTCTCAATAACCGTGAACCGAGTGAGGTCGCGCAGCGCAAAGCTGCCGTCGTGCGGAGTGCCGGCTGTCGGTATGGCCATGATGCCGAACGGGCAGAGCCTCGTAACGCCTATCGCGGAAAGCTTCATGGCGTATTCCTGGATCTCCGCATCGGCAAGGCAGTAGCCCGCGGTCTGCAGATAGAACGAATAGCCCTTAAACAGGTCCGAGAGCGTCTTCAGCGACGAGTAGCGCCTTACGATGATCGTCCGGTTGAGCGGCGAGGGTTCAAACCCCTGTTTAGCGCTATCCTCCTCGAATATGATCGTCCAGTCGAAAGTCTTAGGGCCCAGGACCGATACAGGCCTACCGGTAACTAAGTGCTCGGCGCGGGCGAACTCTCTCGCCTTCAACACTTCGACATATTCGTCGTCCGACCTGCGCCCCGGCGGAAACATCGCGGTTATCCTCTCGAGAGAGCCCGAAAGAGAATCGAGAAAGCGTTTCACATCGATATCGTCGATCGCGTCTTCCAAAAAGAGCATCTGCGGGCAGTTGCAGGCCTTCTGTTCCCATATCGCGATATCCATCGCGATGTTATCGGTCAGATCGGACAGCCCGGCCGACTCAAGTCCCGCCCGAGACACTATGCCGAAACTTATCTTGTGCCCGTGCCTTATCAGGACGGCCGAAGGCCCGAGATTTTTCTGCCAGCTCGCCAGGGCTTCGGTCCCTCCCCAGAATATTATCCTGTCCATGTGCCGTTTGAAGAGGCCTTCGGTCGCCTCGTCCCCGCCGCGCCACCACAGGACGGCCAGCCGGCGCGATATGACGCCGGAGGGGTCGAACTCACTTATGCTTTCGGCGAATATTACCGGGAAATCCCTGTCGTCGGTCGACATCTTCAGGAAATTGACATTCTTCGTGATGATGCCGTTTATAAGGCTTTCGACGCACGCCAAAAATACGTTCCCCGAGCCGACGTGCAGGACCAGCCCCGCCGGCCTGGCTATCAGCCGTATCCCTTCATCTTTGCCGCATGCAACCAGATCATCCTGGATCGCGGCGCCCGCCAACTCGCCCTCTATCTTGGCGAGAAGATACCCGGCGTCTATTATCTTGAAGAATTCTTCCAGTATCGCCTTTATAAATTCCTCGCTGAGCCCTGAATTCCCGCTTAAGGCCTCGAGCGCCTCCTGCCTCTTCTCGTACATCGGATCGGCCCAGGCTTTCGAAAGCCTGGAGAAGACCGCAAGTATCTCATCCTGCGACGGGACTTCACCCGACTCTGCGAGAGCCCTCGCCTTTAATATCATCTTCTCGATCTCGTCGGGCGGCAGCGGATCTTTCGAGATTATCGTTTCGCCAAAAATAAATTGTCTGAACGGCTCTTTTCTGACTATCATGTCCCGGCCCTGTCTTTTACATACTGGTCGGCCGTAAAGGCGCAGGTGGCCTTTTTTGTAACGCCCGCCCGCCCTAATATCTTTATGTAAGGCCCGCCTATCCGGCAACCGCAGGACTCCCCTATATATCCGTAATCGGTCGTGAGAAGCGAGAGCGCCGGGCAGCTTTCTATCAAAGGCGAATAGAGATGTATGAGCCCGCGCTCACCGTAAGAGAGCCTCTTCAATGTGCGCGGTTCGCGCGCGCAGGCCATCGCCACATTGGGGATATGCTTATTGTGGTCGGCGCATTCCAGATAAAATATTTCGTGTTCGATCAATGTGTAAAGATCGCGGACATTCTTCGGATCCAGAGTGGTGTGCTCCGCCAGGAATCGATAGAGATCGAAAGACGCGCCGTACGGATTAGCGCCCTTCCAGCCGCCGCCCGATATTATGTAGCTGTCTTCAGGGAAGATCACTCTTCCGTAACGCTCGCGATAGCTTTGTATCATTTCGCAAATGTGATGGATGAATCCGATCATGCGTATCGGAAGGCCTTCATCGAGGAACTCTTTCAATTTTTCAACGGACCGGTCTTTTAAGAATCCCACCTGACCTTCTTTATCCAGATCAATGCCGTAGAATATGCCCTTCCTGGGCGTCAGGTAAGACATTATGATACCCGACATAGTCGTCCCGAGCGTTTCGTCCAGCGCCGGATTATAGGCCATCAGGAAATAGTTGGACGTCTTTTGCCCGACGAGCCCGAGGGCCTTATTGATGTGGTAGAGGGAGAACATCAGCCGCTGTCCGGATATCCTGTCGAGCCATATCTTCGACTTGCGCTCCGATGTTCCGCTCGACGACATCTCGTCGCGCAGGGGGTCGGGCGTCTTCGTCTCGATCGTGTACATCTTGAAGACGTCGCTAAGCACGAACGGTATGTCCCAGATATCGTCGAAAGAACCGATGCAGGCCTCGTCGAAACCCTTCTCGATGCAGAGTTTTTGGTAGAATGCGGAATTGGCGTAATGGTGGCGGAAACTCCACCGCATCGCCTCCAGGAATTTATCTTTCCATGGGTGAGCGAAATCGAAAGGGCGGTCGGTGAGGATGATGTCTACAAGGTTCTTCCTAGGGTACGAGGTCGTCCTGAAAAATTCCCGGACTATCCGTTCTCTTGAGATCCTATTTATCGGCGCTATGACATTTATTGCCATGCCATGCTCATTTTTTCTCTTTTGAGGCGTCTTTCTGAGCGCCGCCCAGATCGCTATTTATCTTCTGAAGCTCTTTATCCGTTGGCTTGCGGATCTTCGCTACCTTGGCGAGCGGGAAAGAGACCTCCATAGTCCCGTCGAGATTCTCGACGAAAATACTGTCCGCCGTTTGCCTTATTATCTTGCCGGCTGCCTTATCACCACTCTTAAGTTCAAGAATCATGATCGTGCCGGCAATGTCTTCCGGACTCTCTTCGCCGATATCAGCCCCTTCTATTGTATACGCGCCCGCTCCGACGGCAAATACCTCGCTGCCATACACGGCCTTCTTTACGTAAGTATGCTTCGGCGAGGCCTTAAGCTCTCCCGGCTTGGGCCAGAGATAGTCGACCCAGCCCGTTCCTTTTTTTACGGCGGTATCCACTATATCGCGCGTGAGATATTTACCGTTCGCGTCTTTGTAGTCAAGAATATTCTTCCCCTCCACGTCGGGGAAGCCGCCGTTCACGACCTCCACGCCTTCCGGCGTATCGACGAATATATATGTCCCCAGGAAAACGAATTGGCTCGATTTGTCGCGAAGCGTGTCAAATGCCTTCTTCCCGTCTTTTTCTATCAGCTTAACGGCCGCGTTCACGGCATTTATCAGAAAGGCCTCTTCCATCTTCGGATTATAGAGCCCCGAACACACGACATACACTTTGCCCGACGGGGCTACCACGCGTTTTGCGAATGTGCTCTTCCAGCTCGCGAAGATGGTGCCGGGCTGGGGCCACTGGTAGTGGAACCAACCCTCATTCCTCGTCGAGTCGGAAGCGGTGGCCTCTATGATCCCTTTGATCACCGGCTTACCGTTAACGTCCTTCATATCGATCTCGTTCTTGCCTTCAAGCGCCGGGTCAGGATGAGCGACCATATTGCCATTGGTATCCAGGACAAATATATATGTATCGCCGTATTTCCACGGGCTTCCGTCCTTTTTGAATCCGGCGAACGCTTCCTCGCCCTTGGTCGAAACGACGCCGGCCGCGTCCCGCACCAGGCTAACAAGGTCCTTCGTCTCCCTGTATTTATAATCGGAGCTGTCCTGCGCTGCTGACTGCGAAACGACGCCGAAAATCCCAAAAATAACTGCCATACAGACGATAAGCGCGATCCTCTTCATGCCTTGTCTCCTTTTTTTGGCTATTACAGACTTCCCTTCCATGCCCGGCCTTGTGTGGATCAATGTTTATTTCCGATCAGAACCATTTTCTTCGCTTGAAATAGAATAACATCATGATGGTGATCATCATCATGATGGCAACTACGGCAGGATAACCGAATTTACTGTTCAATTCCGGCATGTGCTTGAAGTTCATCCCGTAAATACTCGCTACCAGCGTGAGCGGCATCATGATGGTGGCTATCATGGTAAGCGTCTTCATCACCTCGTTAAGGCGGTTGGATACGATCGATGTATACGCTTCCATGGCGCCGGTGATGATATCGCGCGATGTGCCGATGATATCATTCATCCTCACAAGGTTGTCATATATATTCCTGAAGTATATGACGTTCGCCGGCGTGATGAGCTCGAAATCGCCGCGCGCAACGCTCGATATGATATCGGCCTGCGGCCCCACAGTGCGCCTGAGGTACATGATCTCGTTCTTGAGATTATATATCTTCTTGAGCGTGTCCTGGTTCGGCTCCTTAAAAAGCTCGTCGCTCATCTCGTCTACGAAACTGTCGAACTTCTGTATCGCCGGGAAATAGCTCTCGACGCATGAATCGAGGATGAAATAGAGCAGCATGTCGGCCCCCTGCGTCATCATCGGCGACTGTTTCTTCGACCTGTCTTTGCAAACCTCGATGGAATTGAACGGGCAATTATGGAAAGTGATGAGGAAGTTCTTCCCGAGGCAGCAGTCAAGCTCCGTGGTCTTTGCCCTGCTTTCCCCGTTGGCGCCCATCGGCTCAAGGGAGAACATTATAAGGAAAAGGTAATCTTTGAACTTTTCGATCTTTGGGCGGGCGTTCGGCATTATAAAGTCTTCGATCGTGAGCTGGTGAAGATTGAATACCGACGTAAGAAAATCGATATCCGAATCGTCCATCTCAGGCATATCTATCCAGACAAGCGAGCGCTCGTCTTTGAGCTCTTCGACTATCTCCTGTGCGGATAGGTCGGTCTTCGATCCCCTCTCGGGATGATAAAAAAACGATTCATACACGTGTAATGTTCCTCCTGAAAAGTTACGGACTATTATACAGCACCCTCTTCCTCATCGCAATTAGAAAGGGGGACAGATCAATGTTTATGTTCGCACTGCGGACACATCAGCCGGTGTTCGATCTCGCCCAGCTTTTGATAAATATCCGCGTACATGATGCAGGAACCTATTACGTATATAACGATCGCGGCCACAAGCAGTCTCTTATAGATCGGCCTGGTGGGGCCGGTCATCTTTATCTTTATCTTCCTCATATCCCCTCCTGAAAATATACCGTCCTCTTTTGATTTTCCGCTATTTCTATCTATTTTCCCAAAAAAGTATACAAAAGAGAGGCCATCCCCAGAATAAGCAAGACCAGCCCCATAACGCGTATATTCCTTATCCCCTTCTTCCAGGATATAGGCTCAAGTTTCCAGTTGAATAGCCGGTAGAGGGCTATCTGCATATTGATCGCTTCTTTAGGCCTCGATGCGATCGTCGAGCCGAATAGTATCGCTATGACTGCGATCGTGAGCCGGACGCAAAACGAGCACAACAGACAGCTGCTGCAAAAGCATTTGTCGAACATATTCAGCGTATCCCAACACATAACCCCTCCTGTTCTATTCGATCGAACACGTGGATCTTCAGGCTGAAGCGAGGTCCTGTAATTTTCCGCGCACGAGGTCACGCAAGCCTGCATAATCGGCCGCCTTATACTTCGACGTATCGATAGGCGGCAGCACCACCAGCCTGCCGGACACTTTTGTCTTAAAGATCCAGCCGCCCTTCGGGATCGCCTCCCTCGTGCCGCCGATAAATACAGGGAGCACAGGCCTGCCCTCTCTTATGGCAAGCTTGAACGCCCCGCTCTGGAATTCGTTCATCTCGTCGGTGTGGCTGCGCGTGCCTTCGGGGAAGAATAGCATGGAGACGCCGCGCCTTAGCCATTCGGCGGCCCGGCGGTAGACGACCTTTATGCTGCCGAACTCTCCCCTGGCAAGGATAACGTGATCATTTACCCGGAGGAGCCCCCCTATAATAGGGACTTTCAGAAGGTCCTTCTTCGCGACCCATTTGAAATACATGTGCGTCTTGTATATTATTATGATATCGGCAAAGCTTTCATGGTTGGCCACTATTACATATGCCTGGCTGTGGTCGATATTTTCCAGCCCCTCCACCTTAAGCTTCCAGTATGGGTTCAAAGCTATGAGCGCGTCCGACCACCAGAAGCACTGAGCGTGGACCAGCCTTCCCCTGTCCGGGATCGGAAAAGGTATTATCTTCAGGACCAGGCTCGCGAGAAACGCGGCCATGGTGATAATAATGCCGGCCACCCATATCAATATCGATATAACGACTTTCACTTTTCGCTTACTTATGCTTCGGCCGTTGGGATTGATGGCGCCTGCGGACTTTATCAAACACTTCTTTATTGATCGCCTGCCGGTCTACCGGTTTGCCCGCAGCTTTAAGTTTTTTGACTATCGCCTGCACCATGCGCCGCTTGAGCAACTTCGTCTCCGTTACGCTCTTTTTTCTTTTACTGAATCCGCACCAATCTTTGTAAATCCCCATCTTAAACCCTCCGATTTGTTGTTATCTCACTGCATACAAATCGTCCCGAGGTGCAGCAATCTAAGTCCCGCACCGAGGGACTACCTTAGCCTGACCCTGTTTACTCTGAAATACCGATTCATTTCGCGTTACTGTTATTACCGCTTTTTGAAGAAATTCGCCCTCATCCATCCCCAGTTAAGCGTTATGTGGGTGGCCGCAACTATTATCATGAAGAGGCCATTGTGCTCGTGGATCTCAAAGATGCTGTGCATGTAAGGAGTCTTTATCTTCAGGAATATGATGATGCTGGTGATCGCCTGTAGAATGAATGAAAAGAACAGGACCACATTCACTATGCGCAACACCGCGGCCTTGTTCATATTTACCCCCTTTACATAAAAACTGGAAGAAGACGGGTCAATTAGTATCCTTTATTTCTTGGGATGTTTTGCAAAAAATTCCCATATAAGATCGGTAGCGGAAATTTCCTGTGTGGGCGGATCAACGTTGCCATTCCGAATTCCATTCAAACCCCCCGGCCACGAGTGTCCTCCGCCTTTTATTGTATACAGAACAACTTCCGTATCCGCCTTACCGCCGGCATACTGTTCCTTAATAATATTGCCGGATTCATTCCTTATCGGGATAGAATTACAACCGTCATGCTTTACCCAAAAGTCGACAGCATAGGCGACTGATTTATCATTTCGAGTCCTGCCGCTAGACGCCCTGCCGGTCCCTCCGCCATAAAGAACATATTTGTCCGCGGTACCATGGAAAATAATAACCGAGAGGGGGGCAACAGGGCCGCTCTTGTCATAATTTAACGCTCCGGAAACGGGTGCTATGGCAGCCAGTTGGTCTGAAAGCTCGCAACCCAAACGATATGTCATTATGGCGCCGTTTGAAAGTCCCGTTGCGTAAATCCTCTTCGGATCAACATTATAGTCATTTTCCAATTGAATGATGAGCTGCCTGAAAAAAGCGATGTCATCAACATTACTTTTTTCACCTCCTGAACGCTGACTCCCGTCATTCCAGTTAAGAAATCGATCTTTGTATTTTCCGGTTCCATTAGGATAAACTACGATAAAATGTTCCCGATCCGCCTTAGGGCTCATCCGAGACATCCTTATCGCGTTTTCCGCATTCGCCGTCCCGCCGTGCAGGACAAACACAAGGGGGTACGCCTGGCCTCGCCTGTAATTCGCCGGCAGGTGCACGATGTACGTCCTTGGCACACCTTCAACGACGAGAGACTTTTTGATGTCCCCTGCATCCAACCCGCTTTCTGCCGGTCTATTTTTCTGTCCGTATAAACTAATTTTTTCCTGCACCCGTTCGCGTATTCTCTCCATCAAAGGACCTTGCGCGAAACCCGCGGTCCCGTCCGACAAAAAACAAAACAGCACGGTAAGCGCCGCGAAGCATATTCTCGATTTATAATTATTACTCATGTGACAATAATCCAAGAAATCCTTTTTGCGAAAGCAAAACTGGCGCAAGAGGAGAGATTTGGTTACTTCGGCGCCGGAGGCGCCTGCGTAACCTCACCTCGCTCGCTGTATTAATACCGAGTCCATGTACGCAATAAAATGTAGCTCCTCTTCGCCTGAATGCTGAGTCCATGTACACAATAAAATGTAGCCCCTCGTCGCATGAGTTAGACTACAGCTCCTCGGGACAATTTTACTACGGTCCAACTACGGTAAAATTGGCGGAGAGGGAGAGATTTGAACTCTCGGTACCTTTCGGTACACGCGCTTTCCAAGCGCGCGCCATAAACCGGACTAGGCGACCTCTCCTGCAAATGACGATTATTACTGCTTGAAACCCTTCTTCAATACGTTACAAAGCTTTTCGTTCAGCGTAAAATTCTCCGTCCGCCAGGAGGATATCATCCTCCCCTTCTCCCTGGGCCATAAGGAAGCGTAAGTCTCCCAGCCGTAAAGCGGCCCCTGGCGGTTCACCCACGGCGGGTTGTCGAGATACCTGTAAACTCCGTCGGGGCAGATATAGTTCGCGACCGTCTTGTATGTCCAGTAAGCCCAGTGCATATTTTTCCCTTTAAATATTTCGATCATATCCGAGACCCATTTTATCTCGCCGTAGTGTCCGTCGCGGGCGTTAACGCCGAACTCTCCCATGAATAGCGGCACATTGTTGTGTTTCGCGAACATAAGGTAAGGTTTCGCCAGCATAGCGAACCGTTCCTTATTCCACGTCATGCTGTACACCCTGCCGGGATAATACAATCCGGGTTTGTAATGATGTGTAAAGTCGAGCGGCGCGTACGTATGGATGCTGTAAACCGTGTTCTGATCTTCCGGTCTGCCCAGAAAATCGATCCTCTGCGCCCAGAAATTCCCCTCGAGAAATATTATATGTTTCTTATCGGCGTCGCGTATCTCTTTGGTCACCCTGATGTAGAGGTCCTTCAGCGAAGATTCTTTCAGGAACGGCACGACCGCTTCGTTCAACACGTCATAACCTGCGACGGCGCTGGAGTCCCTGTACAGCTCGGCCAGAAAATGCCAGAGCCGTAAGTACCGGTCGATATTAAAATCATTGGTGAATAGCTCCGGCTTGCCGCAAGAGTCCGCATGCCATCCGGAATTCTGCGAGCCGGGCGCGGCATGCATATCAAGGATACAGTAGAGGCCGTGTTTTCCGCACCACTCGACCGCCCTGTTCAGGTAGCTCAATCCTTCCTCATTCAAGCTGAAAGGCCTGTCCTCGAACTCTATCAACCTGTAATTAAAAGGTATCCTGACACAATTAGCGCCCCATCTCTTTATCGTCTTTATATCTTCTTCGGTTATGAACGTGTCGCGGAAAGAACGCGTGAATTCTTCGAGGGCCGCCTTCCCGAGCGCTTTTTCGAAACCTTCCCTGAAGGCCTTTTCAGGGATGTTGCGCCCGGCCATCATGTAGCCTTCCATGATGAGCCAGCCGCCGAGATTCACGCCCCGCAGGCGGATCGGCGCGCCTTTTTCATCGACGATGAAAGTATCTTTTTTCCTCAGGAACGGCAAATTTGCCATCGTCATTAAGTTTTGGTCTATCCGCCCAGGAACTCTTTTATCTTTGCCAAAAGCACGGATGATTCAAAAGGTTTCGTTATGTAGTCGTCGGCGCCCGCCTCTTCGCCCATCTTCCTGTCCGTTTCCTGCACGCGGGCCGTGAACATGATGATCGGGATCTTATTATAACGCATATCGGCTTTAAGAAGGCTGCAGACCTTATATCCGTTCAACTTCGGAAGCATGAGGTCCAGTATAATAAGGTCCGGCTTCTCTTTCTTCGCCATATCGAGGGCCGCCTGCCCGTCCAGCGCCACTATGACGTCATAACCCTCCGCATTCAATCTGAACGTGACGGCCGTTACAAGATCTTTCTCGTCATCGACCAGAAGTATCTTCTTCTTCATCGCTTACGCTCCTTTTATATAAGTCCTGCGTTCTTTTATCGGCAGGACGAAACGGAAGACCGTTCCCTCTCCGAACTTCGACTCCACCCAGATCCGCCCTTTATGCCTTTCGACTATCTCCTTGGATATTATGAGGCCGAGGCCGGTCCCGCCTGGCTTCCTCTCAAGGCCTTTTTCGATCTGCGAAAATTTCTGGAACAGATGCTTCATGTCCTCTTCTTTTATGCCTATGCCGGTATCGGCGACCGAGACGATGGCCGCGTTGTCATCTTTGCATGTAGAGACCGTTATCGTTCCCTTCTCGGTAAACCTGACGGCGTTCGAGATCAGGTTGGTCAGCACCTGGGTTATCTTATCTTTGTCGCAATTTATCTTTGGGATATCCTTGCCAAGCGATATGACAAGCTCGAGACGCTTGTCCCTCGCCATATGTGCCATCATGTTGCACACTTCCTTCGTTATCTCGTTTATGTCGTTCTCCTTTATTCTCATGATCATCTTGCCGTACTCAAGTTTCTGGAAGTCGAGTATGTCATTTATGATACGGGCAAGCCTGTCGACGTTCCTCTTCGCCATATAGAGAAACTCTTTCTGCTGGTCCGTGATATTGCCGGTCTTTCCGTCGAGGACTATGCCTATCCCTTCCTTGATGGCGGCAAGCGGCGTCCTGAGCTCGTGCGACGCCATAGATATAAAGTCCGACTTCACCATGAGCGCCTTTTCAAGCTCTTTAGCGTAGGCGTCGAGCTTGTCCCTGGCCTCCGTGAGGTCGGCCGTGCGCGCGCGGACCTTCTCTTCAAGCGATTTCGACTGCTCTATCAGCTCATTCTTCGTCGTAATTATCTCCGCCTGTTTGCTTTTTATGTTCGCTATCATATCCTTGAAAGCGTCGGCAAAGGCCTCTATCTCATCGCCTGTACTTATATCTATAGGATGATCCCAGTTTCCGTTGCTTATCTCTATGGCGGCCGCGTAAAGGGTCTGTATCGGCCTGATCAGGACGGAGCTGAAGATGAATCCCACCGCGACCATGACGAGGAGCAGGAAGGCGATGCCGATCACCATCCACCCCAATATCTTATTGAGCGGCTTGAAAACTTCCTCCGCATTTTGTTCTATCAATATTCTCCAGGCCTTGCCGCTATCCAGAAGGGCCTGGGGCGTAACTTCGAAAAACGAGACGAATATGGACCTCTTATGTATGTTCGCATCATACACGGTAGCGTACCTGCCCTTGCTCATCACGAGCCGGTTATAATCCTCGTCTTTATAAACCTTGGAATTGGTCTGCGCGATTCCCGAGTGGTATATCACATTGCCATTGCCGTCGACCAGCACGGCATGGCCGCTTTTGTCAACTTTGAAACTGCCGATAAAAGAAAATAATCTTTCGACATTCAGTTCCGCCATGAGGATGCCTACTTCCTTACCTTCGGCGTCTTTTATAGCAACCGATACCGGCACGATCCACGCCTTCGGCGTTTCGGCAAACTCTAAATTGCCGACGAGGATCTTCCCGGGCTTGCCCGATAAAAGATCGTGGCGCCATCTCTCGTTTGAAATGTAGAAGATGCTTGTCTTGCCGGAAGCCGCAACGAGAGAGCCGAACCTGTTAAATAAAGCCACCCGGGCCACGTCAGGATCCGCCTTGCAGACCGCCCGCATCCTCGCCGCAGTGCCGTTATCCGTATACTCTCTGACCGGCGCGCTGTCTTCGTCATACTTCGGCCACTTGTCGTTAATGCCGGAAAACTGGGTCCTTAAAGCCGCGTCTCCGGCCGTTTCATATCTGGCGTTACTGGCCGCGGCGCTTTCCGTAAAAAGAGCCTCGGAGGCGTAGCCCTTCAGTTTTATCATCTCATCATCGAATACCTGGGTAACATTCGCGGCCAAGAGCTGGGAAAGCTTGCGATGGACGTCTCCGGCGACTTCGCGGAGGAGGTTGAGGCCCGCCACATATCCCAGCCAGACGCCCAGGATCATGACTATGAGCGTAGTCATGCATATGACTACTATCACTTTACGCCTTAGGCCTTTCTTTGGTTTCGCGCCTCTTTCGAACATCAGCGTTTTCCTTTACTGTATCTCTTTATGATATCCTCGAGGTCCTTTATCCTGACCGGTTTTGTGAGATATTCGTCCACGCCGGCGGCCTTAGCGAACGAATCGCTCATCTCCTCATATCCGGTTACCATGACTACTTTCAGTCCGATATTATTTTCTTTGACGTATTTCGCCAGTTCAAGGCCGCTCAATTCCGGCATGCTGTGATCAAAAAAAGCGAGGTCGTATTTATTAGTCTTCAGTAATTCCATCGCCCGAGCGCCGTCCGGCGCCGCATCGACGCGGTGGCCCTGGCCGGTGAGCCGTTCCTTCATGAAGTCGATAAACTCCTCTTCGTCGTCCGCGATCAATATATTCATCATATCATCAGGAAGCCGGGGATATCCCGCCGTTCCTCAAGTTTTTAGGTAAAGTAAGTATGAACCTTGCGCCTTTCCCCGGTTCGCTCTCCGCCCAGATCTCCCCCCTGTGCATCTCTATTATGTTTTTGATAACCGGAAGGTTGAAAACGGATCCCTTCAGGCTCTTCGCAGGTTCGCCTTCGGGTTTTTCGAACAACCGCGCCATCTTTTCTCTGGGAATGCCTGGGCCGGAATCGCAAACCTCTAGGCGTATTTCATTTTCGCTGCCGGTAAATTTAATGACGATGCTGCCGGATTGGGGCGTGTATCTTATGGCGTTATCCAAGAGACCGGCGATAACCTCTCTCAGCTTATGCCTGTCGGCCCAAATACTGCCTATGTCCTGCGGTATATATTTTTTAAGAGTGACGTGCTTTTTTAAAATCTTTGTCTCATGGCCTGATATCACATCTTCCATAAACGGCGTTATATCTATATATTCCCTTTTCAACTCCGCCTTGCCCGCGTCCGCCTTGTAATAACTGATGATGTTTTTAAGTCTTTGATTCATGAGTTCCGCGACGTGCGTGGCGTTTTCCGAGGAGAACAAAGCAGTCCCTTCATCCTTTCTTCGCCTTAATTCCTGAAACCCGCGCTCCATCCTCAGATCGCGCGGCAAGACTATTTTAAATTCCACTTCTTTATCGGACCTGCCGCTTACGGTTATGTGCCCGTTATGCATATCGACGATATCTTTGACGATAGAAAATTCAACTTGTTCAAATATCTCATCCATATCGGCAGGCAAAAGCCCCAGGCCTATGCTCCTCACGGAGATCTGAACCGTGTTCTCGTCGGATAAAATGGCTATATCGACGGCGCCTCCTTCCGGCGTATATTTAATGGCGCCGTAGATAAGATTCATCGCCATCCTTGACAACTTCCTTCCGTCCCCCCACAGCTTGACATTGCCCTTAACGGGCGCGATGTGTAAATTCAGGTTTTTCTTTTCGGCCAGCTGTGCCGCGTAATTAGACGCGATCTTGATCACATCCTGCATGTCTATCAGCTCACGCCTCATGCCGGCCCTGATAAGCCCGCTTTCGGGAAGACTCCTGATTTCCTCAATGAATTTATCCATGGTATCCACGGCGTTATAACAACTTTGCGCTATTCCGGCGCAGGCGCCTTTCACGGCATCGTCCGCGGAATCCATGAGCCTGGATATGCCATCCTTCATCGTCGTCAACGGCGCCTTCAGATCGCTGCCGACCGCCAAAAGAATGTCCATCTTTGCTTCATTGGCGATCCTGCCCTCCTCGGTATACCTCAACAGTTTCCCTATTAAAGTCTTCACAAGCTTATACGCATACAAAAGGCCCGCGAAGGCTATAAATATCGAGATGGCCATTCCCAGGCCGTCCTCGTTCAGGAACAGGTCATAAAGAAAATTTTTGCCGACGATGACATAACATGCCGCCAGCAGCGGGATCACGCACATTAGCGCAAATATGATGTTTATAATATGGTAGGGGCTGAAGCCCAGCTCGGATATGATGACCTTATAGTCATTCTTGTTTTTCTTTTCCACTTTTGTCATAAGGCCTCTTTTGTTTAATTATACATTACAAACGAGAAAGCGGCAACCATATGTCAGTGATGACCTGTTATTTTTTAAATATAGCTTTCCCGTTTTCATCAAACCTGAGATGCGCGCCTTTCTTGCAAAACACCCCCGACACCTCCTGATCCCGGGCCAAAGCCGCTTGCATAAGGGCGCCGGATTCGTGAAAATAGAATTCGCAGCCGGTATCACAGCTGATGCCGTTGATCTCAAAGGAACCGCCCACGCGGGACATCCTCGCCCCCTCCAATCTTCCGGATTCATAGAAAAATAT
>Ga0315284_10003013_pt1 | contig 24007 bp, 20 predicted proteins | sample YL17G09_16_MG_FD_203696 | JGI IMG/M metagenome (GOLD analysis project Ga0315284, IMG submission 203696) | Sediment microbial communities from Yellowstone Lake, YNP, Wyoming, USA - YL17G09_16 | ecosystem: Environmental > Aquatic > Freshwater > Lake > Sediment | place: USA: Wyoming | collected...
AGGGAAGCTGGGCGGTATCGACACGGAGTTTGAGCCCCTCCATGTCGGCGCCACTCCTGTTCTCCACAGCGACTGTGACCTCGTTCGTACCATCGATGAGGACGATACCACTGTCGGGCGCCGTATCGGCATAAGCTGAAAAGAGTGAAAACATTACGGCAAAAAACAGGCTATATCTCATACTTCCACCCCCTGAATTATCAGGTGAATGTAATGGTATACGTAAACCGGTTATTTACTCCTTCTTATCGATATAAGATTATTTAAAATAATAGCTTAAATTACTATTATATTATATATCATTACTCTGTAGTATCTGCTATATATAATATGGTACATTTCATTTCTGTCAAGTTAATTTTCTTGAATATTTGCTGATCCGTATATGTCATGATAGTAAATTTAGAATATTATATCAGTATAATCAAATAGTTATATATATCTGTAATTTGTTAAAAAAATTTTACGCGCTGTTGTAAAATTACCTGAATACCAAGAAAGAATTGATTGAAAAATCCTGCAGCCCGGCACTCCTCCTGCAAACCGGACGAATATATTATATAATATATTGATTATATTCAATTTGTTGGTTATAATAAAGCCGGTGAATTGACAGAGGAGACTGGTTCACGGTTTCACGGGGATGACATTGTGATTGCAGATTGGGAAAAGAGTCATCCTTCTCCGCCGTGCATACCCACAGAAGGAGGAGCGCTGTAGAAACCGGTAGGGGCTCGTGTGAGGATTGGTGTAATAATGGATGGGTTAACCTTGTAGGTGCCCGATGATTTATTTATGATCGCCCGGAAATCCTGCGATAATTCTTAAATGAGCTGACTGCAAAACCGTATTTACCCGTTTTTCTTTTCTTCCCCGGCGAGCGCCCTTTCCATGATCGAATAGATACGCTCGACCATCGTCCGGGGATTGTCCATGAGCCCCGCTTCGGTCAGAGCGTTAAAGTATATCTGCTCCACACATGACTGGAGGAATCCCTTGTCGGTTTTCCCCTCTCTCAGTTTCCGGAGCATGCCGATCAGGGGATGGCCGGTGTTGATTTCGAGCACGACCGGACTCTCTCCCCCGACATCCCTTCCGGCGGCTTTCATGAAACGGCGCATGCTCGTGGTTATTCCAGTGTCGGGATTGACGACGAGCGCGGGACGGTCGGTCACCCGTTTCGACTCGCGGACATCGGTGACACGGCTGCCGAGGGTTTCCTTGATCCAGGTGGTGAGATTACCGACTTCCCCGGGGGTGAGGACCGGCTTTTTCTCCTGTTCGGTTTTTTCCTCTGGCGGTAGTTCGAGGTCCGCTGAATCCGCGCTCAGGATTTTTTTCCCGTCGTATTCACCGATGGTGGTCATGATGAAATCATCCACCGTGTCGAAGAGATACAGCACCTCGATGTCCCGCCGGGTGAACGTTTCGATGTAGGGGCCGCTTTCCAGGTCTTCGCGAGAACGCCCGCTGAGGTAATAAACAGCCTTCTGGCCTTCTTTCATACGCTCCGTATAATCCCTGAGCGACACGTGGTCGTCCGGCCCGGTTGTACTGGAGGCAAACCTGAGCAGCTCTGTCAGTTCTTTCCTGTTTTCAAAATCCGTGACCACTCCTTCCTTGATGAACATGCCGAACGTTTTCCAGAAGGTTGCATACTCACCGGATGCGTTTTTCGCCTTGTCCTCGAGCATGCGGATAACGCGTTTCGTCAGGAATTTCCCCAGCTTGCGGAACACGAGGTTGTCCTGAATGGTCTCACGGGAGATATTTAGCGATATATCCGCGGTATCGACGATTCCGGCGACGAAGCGCATGTAATCGGGCATGAGATTTTCCACATGCTGCTGGAGAAGGATTTTTTTTGAATACAGGTTGACAGAGGGTTTCAGTTTCAGAAACCCGAATTGTTCCAGGTTGGTTCCGGGCACATACAGGATGGATGCGAGCTGAATCGGGGCGTCCGAGGTGAGATGAGTACGGAACAGCGGCTTTTCCTCTGAATTGGCGAGAAACTTGTAAAACTCCGTATAATCACCGTCGTTCAATTCGGAGGGTGATTTCAGCCAGATCGCCTGAACGGTGTTGACCCGTTCGCCGTTGACGAGTATCGGGAACGGCACGAAGTTCGAGTATTGTGTGATGATCGATTTGATCCTGTCGCCGTTCTCGAATTCACGGGCGTCTTCCTTCAGGGAGAGAACGACCGATGTCCCGCGGTGAAGATCTCCGGCCTCCACAATCGAGTAATTCCCCACGCCGGTGCTCGACCATTCGTACCCTTTCTCGCCCTGAAGATAGGTCCGTGTCCGTACAGTCACCGTGTCCGATACCATGAAAGAGGAATAGAATCCGACCCCGAATTTGCCGATCATCTCCTTCGCCATCTCGGCGTTGCCCCCTATGTTTTTGACATATTCGAGCGTCCCTGACCGCGCGATGGTTCCGATGTTGTTCACCAGCTCGTCATGGTTCATGCCGACACCGGTATCGGTAATGGTGAGCGTATGAGCGTCCTTATCGGTGTTGATCCTGATCTCGAATTCGGTGTCCCTGTCCAGGTACTTGTCGAGGGTCAGGGATTCGTGGCGCATTTTCTCCAGCGCGTCCGAAGCGTTGGACACGAGCTCCCGGACGAATATCTCACGGTGCGTGTAGAGCGAATGGATGACGATGTCGAGGACCTGCCTGACTTCGGCCTTGAACTGCCTGGTCTCTTTTTTCCCGGTATCGGGCATATCAACCTCCTTCATGCTGGCAAACTATCACTATTAAAGATATGTAATCCGCACTGCTATACTCCTGCAATTTTCACACTCTGACATGTTGGACAGAAGGACAGGAGCAGTATAAAGACACAATCCAGCCTTTGAATGACACCATGCCTTTTCACTTCTGAAATGACGCCGACTTCGGTTGTAAGTTCCCTCGAGCTACCGGCTGTGCGGCGGTGGACTGTCATACACCTGACACACGGAAAATGACTCCCGAACGGTTACCCGCAACTCTTTCGAGATCCGGGTGGTGAAACCCGGGCGCAATAAGCTCCTTCAACAGGGGGCGGTACACGTATTCCACGCCGCTGTAGAGAACATACCGCACCCTGTGCTCACGGCAGAAAGTGACGAGACCATCGGCGCTTTCAACATCCCCGGGGAACATCAAAGGAACAAGACCGGCGTAATATGACACATGCGGTTTACGGGCGATGATCTTCTGGGATTTATCCGGTTCGAGGGTGTCGAGAGTAATCCCCAGCGCCCTGAGATCCTTCAGGATGGGCAGGGGATTGGCGATGTCTACGTATACCGTTCTGACTGAGGTCACCGCGGAAGCCATAATCGCGAGCATCACAACCGCCGCTGGCAATGCGGAGAAACGTTTCAGCCGTGATACAACCCTCTTTTCCGTGTACGGCCACACCATGAACGGGAAATACACCGCCAGCAGGTACAGCGAAAACCGCTCATTGTAGAAGACGAGGGTCAGAATCAGGAAATACAGCATGCCGAACGAAAAATACACAAGCTGTTTTTTCCCCGGCCCCGCAAACGCGGTCACGATGAATCCTATGACGACGAACACTCCGAGCGGAATCCCGGCGAGTTTTTTCATGTCGGATATGAAATGGCCGCCGATGTTGGCCATCAGATGCTTCGCGAAGTAGACGGGATCGTAGAGAATGATATCACCGATGCCGGTGAACTCACGGGGCAGGGCATCTGTCCAGTTTTCGTATGTTACCCCCTCGCCGGAGCCGTAAAATTCTAGCATCACATTGATGTGGTTGTCGTTGTGGACGGGATTCCCTGTCACCAGGTAGTTGGGGATGAACCACGGCAGCCCCGCGAGGGCGAACACCGCCGCCCAGAGAACGAGCCGTCTGATACGCCTGCGGACTGTCCCGCCTGACAATGCCATAAAAATGGCCGCGCCCATGGCGATGAACGCGCCGTTGTACCGTGTCAGGAAAGCGAGGAGTCCGAACAGGGCGGACAGGACGATGTCCGGGGTTTTAACGCTTCGGAACAGAAACATCATCGAGAGTGCGCACAAGGCCATGAACGGGAGGTCCGAACCCGCCTGGTACGTGTACGAGAGGAACGTGTAGCTAAACATCACCGCAACCGTGGTGACAAGCGCGGTCGCCCGGTTGAACACACTTCTGACGAGATGGTACAGCGCAGCGAGGAAAACGAAACCTGAAACGAGGTTGAGCACAAGTCCGGCATAAAAATAATCACGGACAGCGAGAAATACGCCGGTCAGAAGAAACGAGTAGACCGGGCCCTTCGCCCCGTAATTGAGTGGTGAGAGATGGCCGCTCAGAATCTTTTTCGCCTGGGGGACAAGCTCGGCGTAAAAATCCGTTTCCACACCAAAATACCCGACCGGGTGATACCGAAAGGTCAGAACCGCCATGAAGACGAGATAGGCGGACGCCAGTATCCAGGGTTCCCAGGGCTCGAGCTCACGGTACGTTTTCTTCAGGCGTAAAAGGACACGCCGCGGTGCGCTCACGGCTGTCTCCGGTGCGCTGTGTACGGGTCTCCGTTGTTTTTTCACCATGATATCCCTCAAAAAGATGGTCTCATATATTCCTGATAGATAAAATAACCTTCATCGTGTGTCAAGTCAACCGGAGGAGTTTTTTTAATCAAAAGAATTCCTCGCAGCTTGCTGCGGGGTAAAAACGGCTTACGAGATAAGCAACGGGAACTTGAAACAAAAGCCCCCTTTCTGTCCTTAGGACATCCTTCCCCCGAAGGGGGCAGGATAAACTCGATGCGTTACGACTTCCCTTGCCCCCATCGGGGGAAAGGGACCGAGGGTTAGGGGGCTGATTTTGATACCTCGCAGCTTGCTGCGGGGTAGTTCATTTGCGGATTTCGGATTGTGACCGCAGGGGGCTTTATGATGTGATGACCTTTGATGATTTTTCCGGGGATTTGATGACTTTTGTTGACGAATTGATGATTTCGTGATGACTTGATGAAACGGAGCTTTTAAAGTGTCCTCTTTTTTTCAATCTGCAATCCGCAATCATAAAGTTCCATATGAACTCACTATAATTCATGAATTATCTGGGTTATGTTGATCATTACAAATTTTTCCCTCATGTGCTGTCATCTGTTGACTAAAAGTTTAACTTTGTTAAAAACCGAATCGTTATAGTATCTTTCGTATTTTTCTGCCTCCGGCCTCCGGACTCCAGACTTTTTCCTCTAAAAATCAAAAAATTACCCTAAAGGTTTCAAAGAGGACTCCGATATAAGATAATGTGTGGAAATATTGTGTCAGAACAAAGCGATGGTCGGACATAAATTAGGGATTGTTATCCTTTTTACGTTACCGATGTTTGAGGAGGTGGTAGAAGCTATAGCTGATACTTGATGGCAAGTTTGTTGTTTTTCTCATTGTACGTTGTGCTCAATAATCCAGTTTACTGGAAAAGACGGAGGTTAAGGTTATGAGTTTAAAGATAAACCAGAACATTTCTGCGATGAACACGCATCGGCAGCTTCTCCGGACTGACAAGAATTTGTCCAATTCTCTTGAGCGGTTGTCAAGCGGTCTTCGTATTAACCGTGCCGCCGATGATAGCGCAGGATTAGCAATATCCCAGAGACTGCGTTCTCAGGTGGAGGGTATGAAAATGGCCTCTCAGAATGCCGAGCAGGCCAAAAACGTCGTACAGACCGCCGAAGGATTTCTGAACGAGATTCACAATATGCTGGGCCGTATGAGGACTCTGGCTGTTCAGGCGGCTTCGGATACGGTGACTGATGCAGACCGTGAATCTCTGCACGCTGAATTCTCTCTTCTCAGAGATGAAATCGACCGTATCTCCTCAGCGGCGGAATACAACACCAAGAATCTTCTTGACGGTTCTTTTACCGGGACGTTCCAGATCGGTGCTCAGGGTAATTCCAGCAACCAGATCACGTTCTCGATCGATTCCGTCGGCTCTGAAAATCTCGATATCGCCGATTCGAGCATCGAAACGCTGGGTGGTGCGTTTACAGCGCTCACCGAGCTTAATACGGCGATCGATACCGTATCTTCGACCAGATCCAATCTCGGTACGGTCCAGAACCGTCTCGCTTATACCGTGGCGAGTGTCGATAACGCGGCGGAGAATCTTTCCAGCTCCGAGTCGACAATACGTGACCTGGATATTTCCGACGAAATAACCAATTTCACGAAATCGCAGATTCTGGTTCAGGCAGGCGTTTCAATGCTGGCACAGGCCAATGCAGTGCCCCAGAACGTGCTTGCGCTGTTCAGATAACAGCGAGGGATTTTCTGAGATTAATTTTTGGTATGGCATAAGAGGTGATGAATATGAACATTGAAAGTCGTCTCCCAGACATAACCCGCTTCGTGCAGACAAACACGGATACGGGTACTGTGGAAAACCGACGGGTCGGTAACACCTCTAGGCCTGATGAAAATCTTGACCAGAAGCCCCTGGTAGCACGTTTTGTTACTTCAAATGCTAATGAACGGCCAAATACTTTAAGGACTGTCACGAAGACCATAGATGTCAAGGAAGCTGTTGAGAAAATCAACGAATTTGTGCGTTCCCAACAGAAATACGTTAACTTTTCAATCGATGAGGCGACGAACTCCCCTGTCATCAAGGTCTACAAGACACAGACGGGAGAGCTTCTCAAGCAGATTCCGGCTGAGGAGATTCTCGCGTTGGCCGCAAAACTCCGTAAGAATATCGGCTGGCTAGTCGACAGCACGGTATAGATATACGGAATCATTAAAGTAAGGTGGTTGCGTCATGGCAAGTATTGAAGGACTGAATTTCAACGGGCTGGCTTCCGGTTTAGACACTCAAAAGATTATTGAAAATCTTATGGAGGTGGAATCAAGGCCTCTCACAAGGCTGGAAAACAGCAAGACTGACCTGACCAAAAAGTCCGAAACATTCAATACATTGAGGACCAACCTGGTTGAGTTGCAGACGAAAGCATCTCAGCTGAAAAGCATTTCAACTCTGGGAGAAGCCAGTGCCTCCTCTTCTGATGAGGAGGCACTGACGCTTAAGGTTGCGGCAAATGCAACCACGGGCAATTACTCGTTGAAAATTATTTCGCTCGCGCAGGCAAAATCCCTGTCGAGCGATTTGTATACCATAACCGATACTTCACTTGGCTTTTCCGGTGAAATCCTGATAAACGGGCAAAGTCTCAAAATCAGGTCATATAACACCCTGACCGATATACGTAATGGGATAAACGCGCTCGATGCCGGTGTGACCGCAAGTATACTCAAGGTGTCCGGCCAGAACTACCGCCTGATTATATCCGCTGAAGAGCAGGGCATCGCCGGGTTCACCATCTCGAATGTCGGGGCAACCGATATTCTCGGCCAGTTCGGTTTCACAGACGGGACGAAAAATGTCCGTGAAATCGATAACGGCGCGGTTGTGTCGATCGCGTTCGATTCCGCGGTATCGACCATCGGAAGCCTCGCGAAGTTGTCCTCGGGCGCTTCGGGAACTGTTTCTATCCGGAACCAGTCCCTTTCGATCGATTTGTCGAAAGATTCGCTGAGCACCATCAGAGACAAAATAAACAATCTCAATCTCAATGGTGTCCGGGCGACAGTCGAATCAGTTGAAGTCGATGGTGATACATTGTTCAGGCTTTCTGTGACCGGAACGGAGGTTTTCACCGATAACAATAATATCCTTGAGACACTGGGGGTTCTGGAAGGCGGCACCTCAGGGACGCTTGCACAGTTTGAAACAGCCGCGCTCACGCCTGGCAAGGGAAGCGGTAGCGAGGGGGGAACCACAGTCGAAGAAAGTACAAAACTTTCAGCCCTCGGCTCGGTCATGGACAGTACTCCGGAGACTATCACCATATCCGGTACGCAAATTGACGGTACTTCAGTCACCGAAACCTTTGAAATTAACAAAAACACGCAAATTAACGATCTGCTCGACAGCATCGAGGAAGCTTTTTCCGGAAATGTCACTGCCGAGCTTAAAAACGGGAAGATAACAGTTGTAAGCACCGTTGCAGGTGCGAATCCTTTTACAATAGATATTACCGCTCATAACGAGAACGGCGGTACGCTTGATTTCGGGTCGGTGACAAAGGTTGTGACCGGCCGTGACCGGCTTCTTGTCGAAGGAACCGATGCGAAAATTTCCATCAACAATATTGAAGTGATGAGAAGCACGAATGAAATCAACGATGTTCTGACAGGGTTGACATTAAACCTGAAAAAAGCCGATCCCGACACGATTATCAATATCAATGTGGAACAGAATCTCGATGCAGTGACCGAAAAAATTAACGATTTCGTGAAGACATATAATAATGTCATGTCGTTCATCAACGAGAATTCGAAATACGATAACGAAGAGAATGTCGGCGGACCGCTCTTCGGGGATATGACGACACGTACCATTGTGTCAAGGATCCGTTCGTTGGCCGAGGCTGCAGTCGGTGGTAAGAATTATACATTCAACCAGCTTGCGCAGGTCGGGATTGAATCCACTGTCGATGGGCTTTTGAAAGTCGATACGAATAAACTCAAGGAAGCCATAACCGACGATATCGATGCGTTTATGCAGCTCTTCACCGTATCACGGTCTACGACGGATGACGATATCACGTTCGTTTACAGCACGAACAAAACGAAGCAGGGTACATACGATGTAAAAGTGACCCTGGCCGCAGAAAAGGCTGAAGTGAAATCCGACTCGATCGAGGACACTGTGGATAATAACGGTACTATCACCATCGCCGATAATTTCGGGAGCGGCATCAGTGTCGATTTTACCGGAACCACAACACTGAACGACATCGCCAACCTGATCAATGAGGAAGCGCAGAAATCCTATGCCGAGATACAGCAGTCCAACGTTGTACTTCTCAGCTCTGATGTCATCCAGAACCGTCCGATAGATCAGAACTCAACTATCGGCGAAATCAGGGGCGCCAATGTCGAGAAAGGCGATACAATCACCATCAGGGGGACCACTCACCGTGGTGCGAATTTTTCGAGTGTCTTGACACTCGACAGCGGCGACAGTACGACCGTTCAGGATATTCTTGATGCAATTGAAAAACAAAACGCTAACGATGTGAGCGCTTCCATCGATTCCGAAGGGCATCTGATCATCCAGGACAATACCACTGGTGCGAGCCAGATGAGTCTGACAATAGAGACGACGGTTGATGGGCTGGATTTCGGTGAATTTCTCACAACGCAGAAAGGACGAAACATCGTCAGTGTAAGCGCAGAGGTCACCGAGGACAACCGTTTGAATATCATGCACACTTCGTACGGTTCGAAACAAACATTTACCGTATCGGGCGCCACAGACCTCGGGATTACGAACGGAACCTACGCGGGTATCGATGTCGCCGGGTCCATCAACGGAGTCGAGGGGATCGGCAGCGGACGGACCCTCACCGCTTCAACTACCGATGCAAATACCCGTGGAATCGTGGTCAACGTTTCGCTTTCTCCCGAAGACCTCGATGCGGAAGGCAAGAATCAGGGCACCATCACCCTTGTTTCCGGCATCGCCGACCGGCTGTATAACGAGATCACCTCGATGGTTTCAACTCTTGAGGGATTCCTTCAGGTTAAAGTGGATAGTCTTACTCTCGAGACCAAATCCATTCAGTCCCAGATTGATAACGTCAACCAGCGTCTGGTACAGAAACGAACAACGTATGTCCGTCAGTTTGCCCTGTTGGAGAAACAGTTGTCGGCGCTTCAGGTCCTCCAGCAGAGGCTCACTGCGTCACTTGCGACTCTTCCACAAGTCAGCCTGTAATCGTGCTTAAGTTGTGACTGGTTTCTGCCGATATTTTAAATAAAGAGAGTAAACAATCAATAACGGAACAGGATATACGATAGCAATGGCTTCATCGCATCAAAAAGGATTTCAGGCTTACCAGAGAGCACATGAAAATGAACTGGAGCAATCCACGCTCATCCTGATGATGTATTCAGGGGGAATAGCGTTTCTTGATAAAGCCCTTGAAGTGATAGAAACTGATAAAGCCGCCGCAGACAACTACATATCAAAGGCAAAAAATGTTATCATTGAACTTATGTCGTCGCTGAATCTTGATGAAGGCGGGGATATGGGGCGGTTGCTTTTCAAAACCTACAAGGGGCTTTATATTAAACTCACTGTTGCGGATATCCGAAACGATTACGTGTTGATCGCAGATGTCAGGAAATCGCTCGGTGAGCTTGCGGAAGCATGGAAACAGGTTTTCCAGAGCGACGAGTACAGACTTTTCAAAAGCGCAAAAACCCGGATGAAAGCGTTCGATTGCGAGCAGAGGTGATGTGATGGATAAGTTTTCGGAAATAACCGACACAATCCGCCTCGACATAGAGCTTCATCGCCAGCTCCAGGATATTGTTAACCGTTGTACGGCGTGTGGTGCTGATGAAACCTCAGAGCGGATTGATGTCTATGACACAAAGAGAGCCGAACTCGAGAAACGTATCGAACACACCAACAGGGAATTGAGTAATCTTCTGCTTTTTTCCGATTTCGATTCGGAATGCGTTGACCGGACCAAAAAGAAAGAAGTTGTTCTTCTGATGGATCAATTCCGCTTAACGGTTAGTGAAACACTCGCTGTTGTCAACCGATCCATCGAAGAGTTCACACGAGAAAAAAAAAGAGTAATCCACAATCTGAAGCACATACACATCGGAAGAAAAGCGCTGAATTCGTATATCCAGTATAGTGCGGCATTAAAATAGGGACAATAACTATGGAAATACAGGGTCTGCCGGCGGGGAAAAACAATCCCATCAATAATATCGAAGGTAAGAATACCAGGAAAATATCCCAGGGTATATCAGAGAAAAAATCTGATACAGTTATCATTTCCGATTTTCCGGGGACACATGATACAGCCCTGGACATGGCGGATATCAGGGTTGAATTCGAGCCGCGGAACGAACTGGTTGAAACGATTTCTCAACGTATCAGTGATGGTAAGTACGATACACGGGAATTACTTTCTTCCCTTGCGGAAAAGATGGTCGAGGCTGACGTGCTATTTAGTGCTGTATACAATGAATTCGAGTTTCAGGCACGGGCGGACAGGATATCCGAAGCTGAGGCACAAATTGAAACTCGCAATTACGACAACCAGACGGTCATCAAGGTAATTGCTGGTCGTCTTGTACATATTCTCGGTTTTTCCAGCCTCTTGGGAGATAAGCCCGAGGGCTGAAAGTTTTTTTTTCTCACGTTGTGCCATGAGAGTTTTTCATGACCGGGCGGCTGAGTACAGTGTATTCAGCCGCTTTTATTTTTCTGCAGCTCGACAAATCCTGCGGAATGGAAACGGTTGTTTGATTTCATATTTGTTTCACTCTGTTTTCTGATTATGTTGTTACACGGGATACAGGTTATTCGTGAAACGGACCCTGAATGAATGATGGATTACGATGAGCTGAAAAAGAACGCGCTTGAGATCGTTCACCGCTTACGGGCAGCCGGCTACAAGGCATTGATCGCCGGAGGAGCTGTCCGTGACATGGTCATGGGAGCGGAACCGGACGACTACGATATCGTTACCAATGCCTCGACCGCAGAGGTGGCGGAGCTTTTTGAACGTACGTATCCGGTCGGTGCCCGGTTCGGAGTCAATATCGTTGTTGTGGGCGATTATGCTTATGAAGTGGCTCAGTTTCGGAAGGATGGTATGTACCTGGACGGCAGAAGGCCTGAGGGGGTAGAGCCGGCGGATGAATCGATTGACGTACTGCGGCGGGATTTTACCATCAACGGTCTCCTGTATGACCCACTCGAGGATATGTTCATCGACAAAGTCGGCGGAATGGACGATATAAAAAGGGGGATAATACGGGCCATCGGAGATCCGCATGAACGGTTTGCCGAGGACAGGCTGCGTATGCTCCGGGCGGTGCGTTTCGCCGCGCGATTTGATTTTGCTATCGACACCGGAACGATGGAAGCCCTTCGAGCCGAAGCGCCCGGGATTTCGACGGTGAGCGCCGAACGGACGGGCGAGGAAATCCTCAAAATGTTATCCGGGAAAAATCCCGACCGGGCGCTCACGCTTCTGGATGAAACCGGTCTTCTTGCGGTTGTGCTTCCAGAGGTCACGGCGCTGAAAGGTGTCGAACAGCCGCCGCAGTTTCATCCCGAAGGCGATGTGTTCACCCACACGGTTATCATGTTCAGGCTTTTCGGCGGCGGATCCGATACACTCGCCTTCGGCATCCTTCTTCATGATATCGCCAAACCGGTCACCCTGACGAGAACCGACCGCTTAAGGTTCAGCCGCCACGACGAAACAGGTGCAGAGATGGCCGAAATGGTATTACGGCGTCTGAGATACAGCGGCAGGATGATAGACCGGGTAAAAGCGCTGGTGAAAAATCACATGAGATTCGTGCATGTGCCGGACATGAAGCGTTCCACATTCAGGCGCTTCATATCTCTTGAGGGATTCGATGAGATGCTTGAACTATACCGGCTCGACTGTCTGGCAAGCCACGGGGACCTTTCGGTGTATCAGGAGATAGTCCGGATGGTGAAAGATGAAGGTGTTTCTCAGGAGTTACCGATGCCGCTGGTCGACGGGAACGATCTTATCGCACTTGGATATCCTCAGGGGCCGCTTCTCGGAACAATATTGCACCGTGTGGTCGACGAGCAGCTTGAAGGAGTTCTCAGAACCCGGCAGGAAGCGCTTGATTTTGTTGTGAAAGAGTTTCCGCCTGATCCTCGAGCCCGTAATCCGAGGCGTAGAAATAATCAGCGGGATTGACGAAAGTGCCGTTGTGTTCGACCGAGTACATGATGTGCGGAGCGATGGCTTTGATGGGAATCCCCGTTCTGCCCATGCGGCCGATCACCTGCCCGCGTTTGACCTCCTGTCCAAGTTTGACGAGGATTCCTCTCTCGCTTGCCAGGTGGGTATACCGGGTTTTGTAACCGTTCTGATGATCGATTTCGATATACCTCCCGAGGTCGTCGGAAAAATCAATCGTTTTCACCACGCCGTCCGCAGTCGCCATTATGGGTGTTCCTTCATCGTTGGTTATATCGCACCCTGAGTAAGTCTGTGTGATGAGCGACCTGTCATTCTCGTGCTGCCGGAAGTTGAAATCACGGGTTATATATCCCTGTGCCGGTCGAATCGAGGGCATCCGTCGGAGGAAATCGACCTGTGACATCGCTCGTGTAAAAAGAGAGTTGAAATTGTATTCGAACACCCGGCTTCGCTTTTCCAGTTGATTGATAGAGCCGATGACCTGGCCCAGTGGCAGGCCAACGCCACTTTCCGAAAGCTGGACTGTCGTACCTTTGTCCAATTTCAGGTCCTTATCGGAAATCTTCGATTCCAGCCGTATTTTTTCCGCAAGCGACTCGATGCTGTCCATTTTAGCATTCATCATAGTGAGCGATGAGTCGATTTCCCCCACAATTTTCTCGAGAAGTATGTTCTGGCGCTCGATTTCCCGCGTATGCCCGACCTGGAACGATTTACTCTGAAATCCCACGATGTAGAATATCATGATCCCGATCGCAGCGATCAAAAATACCGCGAAACTGAAGAGGACGGCGCGGGGGACCTTGAACTGTCTGATATTCGACTGCGAATGCGGGATAAGTATGAATGTGAGATTCTTCCAGGACATCGGTTCCTTCGTTTCTTAAGAGGTTGAATCTGCCGTTGATTCAAAAAAATACGGCCCTCATGAATCTCAGAGGGCCGCACCGGTTATCAGGTAAGATACGCCTTGAGCGGCTTTGAACGTGATGCGTGCCGCAGGCGTTTTATAGCCTTTTCCTTGATCTGCCGTACTCGTTCACGAGTAAGCTTGAATTTCTCTCCTATCTCTTCAAGAGTCAGCGAATGGTCGCGGTTGATGCCGAAATAGAGGCTGATGACTTCGGCCTCACGGTCGGTGAGGGTTGACAGCGCTTTCTCGATCTCCTTCTTGAGCGAATCCTTCATCAGCTTTTCGTCAGGGGAAGGCTGGTATTTATCCTCAAGCACATCGAGAAGCCGGTTGTCCTCCCCGTCGTTGAACGGGGCATCAAGTGAGAGATGACGCGATGAGATCTTGAGCGTGTCCATGACCTCGTAAGGGCTCATTTCGAGCTCATCCGCGATTTCGCTTGCAGACGGCTCACGGCCGAAAGTCTGCTCGAGTCCGCTGGAGGTTTTCCCGATCTTGTGAAGAGCGCCGACCCTGTTGAGGGGAAGCCGGACGATCCGTGACTGTTCCGCGAGCGCCTGGAGAATTGCCTGGCGAATCCACCATACGGCATAGGATATGAATTTGAATCCCTTGGTCTCGTCAAACCGTTTCGCCGCCTTGATCAGGCCCAGGTTCCCCTCGTTGATGAGATCGCCGAGGGAAAGCCCCTGGTTCTGATACTGCTTCGCGACGCTGACCACAAACCTGAGGTTCGCCTTCGTCAGCTTCTCGAGGGATTTCTGATCACCCTTTTTTATCTCGCGGGCGAGCTCGACTTCCTCTTCCGCGGTGAGGAGTTTAACTTCGCCGATTTCCTGAAGGTATCTATCCAGCGATTGATCTTCACGAGTGTAAGGCTTTTTGGCGAGTTTAGACAATTGTCTCTTTCCTCTTGCTAATGAAAGGTTGAATGGTTACTCGTTCGTACCCTTAATAGCGACATAGCCCGAAATGATTCTTCCATTGCTTGTTTTCCGCGAACGGTAGATCAGGATAGGACTCTTGCTTGTCTGAAATTCATTCTTGACAGCCAGGAAATCGTCAACAGTGACGACAGGCCTGCCCTGTATTTCGGTGATAACGTCGCCGGGACTGAGGCTTGTTTCCGATGCCGGGCTGCCGGAATCGATCTGCACGACAACAACGCCCTGACGTATGCCCTCGAGGTTGTACTGACGGGCAAGCGGAGTATCCATATCGACCACGTTGATTCCGAGCCAGGAATTCCCGCTTCCGGGAGCTGAGGCGACAATCTGCCGAAACTCATCGATGTCGGCGAGAGTGATAGTGATGTCAATGCGTTTCTTGTCACGGATAACACCCAGTTGCACCTGTTCACCCGGCTTACGGTCGGCTATCTTGAACTGAAATTCATGAAAATCCTTGATCTTCTCGCCTTCGAGTTGGATGATAACATCCCCCGCCTTGAGTCCCGATTTTTCCGCCGGGGAGCCGCTGACGATCTGGTTCACCAGAACCCCTTCAGTACTGGAAAGACCCAGAGCATCCCTGATGTCGGGCGTAATATCACCCTGCGTTTCGGATCCGGAATTGTCGATGCCCACAAACCCACGTTTGACCTTGCCGGTCTGCTTCAATTGATCGATCACCTTCCGGGTGAGGTTGATAGGAATGGCGAACCCGATGGCGGCATATTCCGCGGTGTACATGTTGTTGACGCCGATGACCTGGCCCCTGATGTTGGCGAGTGCACCGCCGGAGTTTCCGGGATTTATCTGGGCGTCGGTCTGTATCAGGTCCTGAAGCCTCATCTGTGAGGCGCCTGCCACCGGGAGACCGTACCGGTTCAGCCCGCTGATGACACCGACCGTGATTGTCCGCTCGAATCCGATAGGATTGCCGATGGCGATGGCGTAATCGCCCGGCTTGAGCTCATCGGAATTGCCCAGTTCAGCCACATACTCTTCGGGAAGGAGCTTGCCATCGAGCTTCAGTTTGATGAGCGCAAGGTCCGTCTCGGGATCGGTCCCGACCACATCGGCCTTGTATTCCTCGTTCTTGTTGCACCTCACCGTTAATTTTGTTGCGTTCTCGACCACATGATTGTTGGTGATGATGTACCCCTCACGGTCGATGATGATGCCGGATCCCATTCCCGACCTGTTTCTGCGTTGCTGTTGCTGCTGATCCTGAGGAATTGGTATGTTAAAAAACCGCTCGAAAATCCGCATATTATCCGGAACCTGGGTTGAGACCTCTGTTTCGACTTCGATCATCACGACCGCGGGTGCCACCTTTTTATAAACCTCTGCGAAGGGGCTTTCAGTATCGCCTGTGATCGGTAAAGCGGCGTAACCGGTGAACGGTGAGAAAACGGAGAATGATGTAACAACGCACAGAATGATGAGAACAGCAAAAGAAGATTGACGTCTCAACATGATGCCTCCTAAAATTAGAGTTCCAAGTTAATATTTTTTATTTTGAAAGTCAATATTTCTTTCGCTCGCAGTATACTCTTCTCGTTCATCCATGATGCGATTGGGGGTGTGGTCATACAGGTGTTCATGTGCGTGAAGAAAGCATTCCGATCAGGGCATTGTTTTCGATAGAGCACTTGAAGAGAACACAGGCAATTGAACAAGACAAGGGTCTTTATCGTTATTTCCGGCCATCCTATACTAATTTACTGCATTATAAACACCCGAATGTTCCAAAGGTTTCCGAAAAAAATAACCGGATATTGTCCGGTTATTTTTATGCTTCCTGATTCGGGTAAAGTCTATCTATCCATGGCCGGAGAGCCGGCTTATTTCGCGGTTTTTTTACCGGCACCCTTTTTTGAAGCAGTACCGGTTTTTTTATGTATCTCCTCGAACTGGCGTTCCTTCTCCGCGAGTTCCTCCTCAAGCTTCTGTACAGCAGCGACCAGCTTCTTCACTTTTTCGGATGCAATTTCGTCCTTTTCGGTCCCTTTCCTGACCGCTTCGTAGACAATGCTTCCGAGTTCGGAAAACTTGACGGTAATCTTTCTCTTGGTGTTGAGGATTTCGATTTTGACCTTTCCGAGTTTGGTCAGTTCTTCGGTTTTCTCCGCCGCCACCGTGACACCTTCGACGACGGATTTTTTGATTTTGTTCCACAACGTTTCCATATCTGCATCCTTTCGTGTGAGGTTTACCGCAGTTTGTCTGACTGCACTTTTTTACCAATGAACAGCCACTATGATAGTAATAAATCTCCTGAAAACACCGTTTATGGTTTCCCGTTTACCGGTACGGTCAGCGAAATAAGGGTCCCCCGATTCCCCTCGCCGGATTTCCCGGTTTCGACCCGGATCATCCCGCCATGCTGTTCAATAATCGTTTTGCACACGGCGAGTCCGAGTCCGACACCGTCGGGCTTGGTTGTAAAAAAAGGCTCGAATACATGTTCGAGCACCTCACCAGGGATTCCCGGTCCGGTGTCCCTGAACTGGAATGTCGCCACGTCCCCGGGTCCCTCTTCGCTCATTGTTACACTCGAACTGATGAGGAGTTCACCGCCGGCGGGCATGGCATCAAGCGAATTAAGTATAATATTGACAAATACCTGCTTGAGTTTGTCCCCGTCCGCCAGGAGGGTGGGCAGTTTCGAGAGGCGCTTGCGGACGATTATCTTTCTGTGTGAGAATTCCCCGGAATGCAAAAGCAACGCATCATCGATGATCCTGTTGGCGTCCACAGCACCATACTGGAGGGATTTCGGTTTGGCGAAATGTATGAGGTCTTCCACGATTTTCCCGAGTCTTTCGACCTCGTCGATGATAAGATTCACATAGAGCTTCCGTTCATCGCCGTCGCCGGTTTTACGTGACAAAAGCTGTGCAGCCCCCTTGAGTCCGGCCAGCGGATTCCGCAGTTCGTGGGAGAGCGTCGCGGATAGCCTCCCGAGCGCCGCCATCTTCTCCGACTCGATGAGCCGCTCGTTCGTATGCTCAAGTTCCTTTTTCGCGGCGAGGACGCTTTCGTACAGGCGGGCGTTTCTGATGAGGCCCGAGACTTGGTGAGCGATGGTTTTCAGGAGCTGCCGTTCGTTTTTCAGATAGGTTCTCGGACGTTTTGTCTGAACATTGATGACACCGATATTTTCGTCGTGAAATTTCAGGGGAACACTCAGTATGGAATGATAGATCTCCTCGCCGCTGTCGGGAAAATACTTGTGCCGTTTATCGAAATAAACGTCCCTGACCGCTACGATCCGTCCCTGCTTGGCGGCGCGCCCGGTTATGCCCTCGCCGACCGCGAGCCGCACCTTGCCGACAGCGCCGACCCTGAGACCGATAGTCGCGGCGAGCACGAGCATGCTTTCCGAATCCTCGTACAGGTAAATGGAGCACACATCCACCTTCATAATCTCGGCGGTTATCGTCACCACCTGCTTGAGGATTTCGGAGGTATCGAGCGACATCGTGACCAGTTCTCCGATCCTGGCCAGCGCCATCATGGTATCGGTGCGGTGCGGTTTCATGTGAAATGCTCGTATCCGTAAGAGAATAAAGGTTCTTTCCGGTCGTTTTTCCGGCGGATGGTCATCCCCCCGGATTGTTCGACGATAGTCCCGATACGGGTCACGGGACGGTCCACAAGATGAAACAGCCCGGGCATGGACCGGTCACCGCTCGTAAACAGGAGCTCGAATTCCTCCCCGGAGGAGAGCGCAAATACGGTCGTGTCGAGACCCGTTTTTTCCGCGAACAGCCGGTATTCATCGGACAGGGGGATCAGTTCCTCGACGATCTCGGCGCCACAGCCGCTTTCTTCGCAGATGTGCCCCAGGTCGACCGCCAACCCGTCGGATATGTCGATCATCGAGGTCACCGGGTACCGTGCGACGAGTTCCCGTGCATGGATTACAAGAGCTGCCGGGGTAAGAAACTTTTCAGTGAGCCGTCCGAATCCGGTTTCGCGCCGTTCAACCGCTATGAGACCCGCCATCGCATCCCCGGGGGTTCCGGTCACATAGATGCCGTCGCCCGGTTGAGCTCCGGAACGGAACACGGTGCCGCTCTGACCGGAAACACCAATAACAGTCACGGTGACGGTCACCGGCCCGCCGGTCGAAGTGGTTTCCCCTCCGGCAACCGGACAACCGTACTCGAGCGCCGCATCCTGCAGGCCCCGGAAAAGACCGACCGCATCATGGGTCTTCATCGTTTTCGGCATGGACAGGGAGACGAGCGAAAACGACGGTGTCCCGGCCATCGCGGCGATGTCGCTGACCGAAGCAACCATGCACCTGCGGCCGATATGGTCGAATCCGGCGAAGTCCCGCCTGAAATGGACGTTCTCGACGAAGGTATCGATTGTGGACAGGACATGACCACCCACGGGTGGTTCGGTTACCAGGCAGTCGTCTCCGACCGATCGTACGATAATGCCACCGAGACCGCCGTCACCGGGCATCAACTCCCTGATGGTCCGTATGTACTCTCGTTCGCCGGTTTCGGCGAGTGTTGTAATTTTATCCGGCATATCATGCAATATTTATTTTTATACATTAAAAATCAAGGAATTTCGGAGGTTTCTGTCCCGGGAAGGGATTCAGCCGATGGGGTAATAGTGTCGTTTTCTCCGGGCCGGTGGTAACACTGTTCGCATTTGATACAGATGTGGGAGTCCACATCTTCAGACTTGGTGATATGGACAGGGCAGTTTTTCAGAAAATACTCCTTTCCGGAAAGCTGTTTTTCAAGGGGCGGATGGACGAAAACGGAGATGCGGTTGAAAAGCCCGAGCGTCGCCCCGAGCGGGCACGCCATACGGCAGAAGGGCCGCTTCACAACGATGGAGAGATATACGACCCCGACGAGGATGCCGACCTTGAACCAGTACCACCAGCCGATCATGTACAGTATACTCGATTTCGAAGCAAAGAGATCGGCCGATCCGAACCTGGTTTGAAACCAGGCGTCCGAGACGATCGGAATCCCTGCTTCGAGTGTTCCGGCAGGGCAGAGCGTACAGAAAAACGGCTCTTTCAGGATCGGGGGGAGAATCATTGCCAGGACAACGAGTGATGCGTATTTACCATACCCTGCCCAGTGGGGAAGCCGCAGTTTTTTCTTTGAAAACCTGCCGAGGATGTCCTGGAAAAATCCGAACGGGCAAAGGTGGCTGCAGTAAAACCGTCCCGCCATACCCGCGAACAGACCGATGACCCCCAGCGCCAGAAAGGGAATCATGCCGATCACGAGGAAATGCTGAAACGTCCCGATGGGACATGCCCCCTGCGCAAGGGGACAGGCATAACAGTTGAGCACAGGCACGGTCAGGAACGCATAATGATTGGGGCCGATGAAAGGTGTGTTGAAAAGAAAGACGCCTGTAATCTGCCACCACAGTCGGTTTATCCGTGCTCTCATTGCTTATTTTATTCCTATGCACGAGTAACAGATCATCGTGGCGTTCGTGATAATATCCCAGAATTCCTTCCGGTATATCCCGACCGCGGTGGATACGGTGAATAAAACGATGAGCACGATTGCCACCCTTATTCTCACATTACGGTTGATCATCGCTGATACTCCGCTCAGGACCCTGATTCCATGTACTTCTGCATATCCACACCACGGGTATAGAGTTCTTTCTTCATATAATCAAGTATCCGGGAAAATTTTTCTTTCGGGTAGTATCCGGGAATAACGGTCACCAGCTCCCCTTTCGAATCGATAAACGCATAAGACGGAAAACCGGTGACCCCGAAAGTGCGGGCGAACTCACGGTAGGTCATGGTTTTCCCCTTGTATGTCCCGGTGGTTTTATCGTCTTCCGCGTTGGCCTTGATGGTAATCCAGTCCGCCAGGAAGAGTTTCTTGATTTCGGGGTCGGAAAACGTTTTCTCATCCATGACTTCGCACCAGTGACACCAGTCCGTATAAAAGTCGATGAGGGCAGGCTTGTTTTCACTGATGGCCGCCGTCATCCCCTGGTTAAAATCATGATACCATCCGTTCTCATCCCGCGAGTTGACGACGAGCTGTCCGGATCTGGCTTTGCCTGTCTGCGCGGCAGTGTTCACGTCCCCGGAACCTGTCCGGACATCACCGGTGTTCTGTTCGCTTTTCCCGCACGCTGTGATCACAAGACCGAATGTGGCGACGGTCAGAATGAAATTGACGTATTTCATGAAAGATCCTTTCATAGGGTATTATTAAGGGGGCGGTGAAAAAGTATTTTTTTCACGCGCCCGATAAAGAAATATGTTGTCTATTTGCTGTCAAGGGCATGTAAATCAGCACTTCGTGCCACCCCTTGGCAGTGTTTGAACAAAAGTAACAGGTTTTTCACCGGGCTTTTAAATCCGGATTATTCATAAATAGCCTGTTCATACAATTTTACTTATTGATTTAACTTACTTTAGATGCTGAAACGAGTTCAGCATGACAGTGGCTGAATTGTCACCCTGAACTTGATTCAGGGTCTCTGCTGCACACCATATCCGAAAAAACGTATGAATAATCCGGGCTAAATAAATCTTTGGTTTCATAGTATATACAATTTTTCAACGAAAAAAAGTTAAAAGTGTTTCATAATATAATAGTAATAATACTCAGTAGTGTCCGGTAAATATTGGTAATATGTACTGATAATCCGTTATTAGACAAGCAGTTGTAAATTATTTTATAATTTTTGAACTTGAAAATGGTTGTACAATATTTTCTTGCTTTAACCCCCTTTCCGGGCTCACGCCCGACTTTCCCTCGTAGGGGGTAAGCTATTGCTTAACAACAGGTTGTATTCCTGCCCCCCATCGGGGGAAGGATGTCCGTAGGACAGGAAGGGGGCTTTCTCAATATGTTTTCAAAATTTAACCGGACAGTAGTGAATAATACTAAATAATAAAAAATTTCTTTGAAGCCCTGAAAAGTGTAATGATCTATTGCAGTACTATCAGGTGAAATACACGATGGAATCTCAGGAAAACGTTTCACGGATGACAATGCCGACTGCATCGATAAGGTTGTCGGCACGGAATTCGTATCGCACCGGTTCAAGTGAGTCACCATTCATCCGGGCAGAGGTGGTGTCGATGAAGATACTCCGGACACCTGCACGGGCGGCGGCTTCCATGTCACGGGGAGCGTCGCCGATGAAGAAGGTGTCAGCCAGATTGATTCCGAACTCTTCCGCTGCTGCCAGAAGCATGCCGGGTTCGGGTTTGCGGCACGAGCAGTTATCGGCTTTCTGGTGCGGACAGTGGTAGACCCGGAGAATATCGCCGCCCTCCTCGTGGACGGTACGGCGCATGTAGTCATGGATCCGCTCGAGTTCTTCCTCTGTCAGGATGCCCCGTGAAATGCACGACTGGTTGGTGACGACGATGATTTCGAACCCGGCTTCGGTGAGTGTCCTGATGCCCTCGAGTGCGCCCGGCGCCCATTCCCATTCATCGATGGAGGTGGTGTAATCGCCACGTTCTACATTTATAACGCCATCACGGTCGAGAAAGACGAAATGACGGGAACGTCCCGGCAATCCGCCGCCTGTTGTGGGCGCTTCAGCCATTCCGCTCTCTGATGCGGTTTATGATGGTGGAGGTGGAAACGTTATCGATCACAGGAATGAGATGCACATTTCCCCCGTAGGATTCCACGATCTCATGGCCGACGACCTGGTTCCTTGTGTAATCCCCGCCTTTAACGAGGATGTCCGGGCGGATTTTCGTGATGAGATCGACCGGCGTGTCCTCGTCGAAGAGCACGACGTAATCGACGCATTCGAGCGCAGCGAGCAGATGGCTCCGTTCTTCTTCGGGTATAATCGGACGTTCCGGACCCTTGAGTGCCCGCACGGAACGGTCGGTGTTGAGACCCACGACAAGCATGTCGCCGAGATCGCGTGCCTCGTTCAGGTATGTGATGTGCCCCACATGCAAAAGGTCGAAACAGCCGTTGGTGAAAACGATCCGCCTGTCCACCCGCCGGAATTCGTCAAGCAGCGGAAGGAGTGTATCGACATCGACTATCTTGTCCGACGACGAAGGCCCGAAAACGTAAGCCATGATTTCATCGGGTGTTGTGGAGGCTGTCCGGTGCTTCCCTACCACGATGCCCGCTGCGATGTTGGCGATAGAGCACGCGTCGGCAAGCGATGTGCCGCCTGCAATCGCCGCCGCAATGGTCGCAATGACCGTATCCCCGGCACCGGTCACATCGTAGACTTCCCTCGCCCGGGCATGGATGTGGTTCATCGGGCTGTCCTGCTCGATGAGCATCATACCATCGGGACCCAGGGTTACAAGGATGTTTTCAATCCCGAACCGCTCCATGAGGTTGCGGACATGAGCCTCGATATCGGCGTAATTCAGTTTCCCCGTACCTGCGGCAGCGGACAACTCAGACAGATTCGGGGTCACTATGTACGCCCGTGCGTATTTGCCCAGGTCCTGGGATTTGGGGTCGACAATGACCTGTTTACCCGATTCGACCAGGCCATTCATAAGACCGGTCGTGACCATCCCTTTCGCGTAGTCCGAGACAACGACGACCTGTTCGGGACGTGCGAAAATTGTATCGAGGAGCCTTCGTTCGAGCGCTGCGCCGACCGGTTCAGTCATTTCACAGTCAACTCTGAGGACCTGGTTTCCCCGGGCAATAAGCCGTGTCTTACGGGTTGTCGGGCGGCCCGGCACCGTCATGATACCGCCATCGTCGACGCCTGCTGACCGAAGCACCTCGCGGAACTGTGCACCCTCACGGTCATCCCCGACGATGCTCACAAGGTACGCCCGAGCGCCGAGCGCAGTGATGTTCACCGCCACGTTCGCGGCACCACCGGGCATATAGCGGCGTTCCTGTTCTATGATGATCGGTTCGGGCGCTTCGGGACTGATACGTTCGGAATCACCAATGATGTATTCATCGAGCATGACATCGCCCACGACTATAACCGATGCCCCGGCGATGTCGGCGAGCAGTTTCGCCAGACGTTTTCTCACTCGGAGCCTCTCCTTTTCAAGCAGTGTGGCAGCAGTAAACAAGAGTAGCAGGAGTTCGTGCCGGCCGATAAAATTATACGTGCGCGCACCGGTCCACAGTGCCGGTCGGCCTCTCCGGTTGCTAAATAAAATAACACAGCGAACGGCGCTATGCAACACATTAACTGTACAAAAAGGGAGCTTTCCAGGGAGTTGGTAAAAAAATGGTTGATGACTAGAAGCCTTGTGATAAAGTTATGATGATAAAACACGATAAACGTGAGAATATTTCTGTTTACCCAAGAAAATGGATAAACTTTCATACAAGAAATTGGCAAAAGTC
>Ga0315284_10003014_pt1 | contig 24005 bp, 29 predicted proteins | sample YL17G09_16_MG_FD_203696 | JGI IMG/M metagenome (GOLD analysis project Ga0315284, IMG submission 203696) | Sediment microbial communities from Yellowstone Lake, YNP, Wyoming, USA - YL17G09_16 | ecosystem: Environmental > Aquatic > Freshwater > Lake > Sediment | place: USA: Wyoming | collected...
GTAGTAATTACGCAATTGCGCAACTACGCAACACAAGTTGCCCAAATCTGCAACGTCCCACAGCCTCAAACTAGCACAAACTAGGCTCAAACTCGGCAAGGGCTGGGATTGTGGTATACCACAATCCCAGCCCTTGCCTAGTTTGAGCCTAGTTTGTGCTAGTTTGAGGCTGTGGGACGTTGCAGATTTGGGCAACTTGTGTTGCGTAGTTGCACAATTGCGTAATTACTACCCCTGATACGGCAACTTAGGGGCTAAAACTGCCGTCTTTTGCTATTTAGTGTAATAGTAGCCACTACGATGCAAAACTACGAGATAGAGGTAGAATGACACCACCCATACTATTCCAAACGGTAAGGTAACGAACCTAGTAAGCCTTAACTGGCAACCAAACAATAAAGGCTGGAAACTTCTGTCCTCGCTCCAGCCTTTTTCGAAAGCCTGCTCAATTAAGAGCTAACGGCTTAACCGCCTAAAGTTTGACATGTTTAATTTCCCACTCAACTGCGCTACCTACATTTATTCCACTTCCTATTCGTTCCCCCTGTTTATCAAATTCACCGTTACGGTCTCCAATGTCAAGCCACAATGTTCCCGCTTTGGTCACCCTTGCTTTTACAAATCCAACAGGCAAAAATGGTTCGCCATAGCAATCATTTATTTCTTGTGCAAACTGTTTCAAATCCATAATTTTCTTCTCTCCTATTTCCACCCGCTCACATAGCCCACATAGGCTCTTGACTCATCATACTGCCACGCCATCCAGTAAGTAGGTTCTATCAGATAATATTGACTCCCGACTTTCACCCGCACTATGGCGTGTCCGCCGTCTCCAAATCCCCACCACTGAGGATACCACTCGTAGAAGTAAAGTGGTGCTGTAATGGTGTATTGCTCCGCCAAATAGCCGTCTTTATTTAGTCCGCCGATTACACCGTTTGCCGTTTGGACACAGGCGTTATTCCTTAATGCTATGATTGCCGAGGTTTGCGACTTTAGCTCTAGCCATTGTTCCAGTTCCTGCCAATTGGCAAAACCCCTCATATCGGAGGCAAGGGCATTCCACGCTACGGCTTGCACGTAAACCCACAAGAAAACCCCGAAGATTAAGGCTCGTAGCATAATGCGTTTCACGTCATACCTCTTTGGGAAGGCTGGAGGTTGCTAGTCCCCAGCCTTCGGAGGAGGATAAACTACTTGCTGGCTACCGCAATCCAGTCGACCACGATGGTTTTGGTTTTTGACGGATTAAGCGTAGAAGCAATAAAGAACCCCTCGGCGGTCTTGCCTACCACCATTAAGCGATTAATAGTAGAGGCTGGATAACCCCCGCCTGAAATACAGAAGCTGACTGAATAGTTGGCATCGGGCAATTCGCTAGAAAACACAACGGCTATGCCACAAGGTTTATCGCTTCTTGTGATAGTTGCCGTTCCTGCCCGATAATCCATCGGCTCACCATTGTCGCCCTTAGCACCATCAGCACCATCGATACCGTCTACACCATTCGTGCCGTTAGTGCCGTCAGCTCCGTTTGTCCCGTCAATTCCGTCTGCGCCATTCGTGCCGTCAATCCCATCCACACCGTTTGCGCCATCAGCACCATCTTCCCCATTAGTCCCATCGATGCCATTCGTGCCATCCACGCCATTAGTGCCGTCTATGCCGTCTGCGCCTGTATCGCCCGTGTCGCCCTTTTCGCCCTGTTCACCCTGAACACCTTGAATATTCCACGATTCAAGTACCCAATTATCAGGATGCCCTGGGTCTGGGTTAGTAGTTTGGTATGAGTTCCCGTCAACCGTAGCGATTTTTACATCGCCGTTACCTTTCACCCAAGCCGTGACGGTGGGCGTTGTTGCCAATGCCGGCACAGCCAGAACAATGACCGTAACCAGAATGATTATTACCGATGCCCAAATTAAAATCCTTCGTTTCACGTTTTTAGTTTCCTCCTGATTTATTTTGGTGGCTATTCAACTTCGTAAAATTCGTCGGCTCCTATCACCTCCTCAAAGCAAGCCTATTACCATTAACGCTGCAATAATAAAGAAAAAACAGACCACCATAATGACTATCCAGACCAAGTTGAGTTCAGATTGATTATCATATTTTATTACCTTTTTCATCTTGCCCTCACGCTTATTCTTCTCCGCCAATACATAGCCGCCGGATTGTCCTTCCACGACATATAAGGCAAGCCATCGTGTCCCCATTTGGCATCAAACAGGGGAGTGGCGTTTTTGCGACTCCATATACCATCATAGAAAGGCACGATATAAACTACTGTTCCAACGCGGCGCAACTTCAGACGGGAGCGAGCATCTATGATTGCTTCCCTAAGATTGAGGTTATTATCCTGGTGGGCATTCCACGTTATCCATTTGCCTTTGCGGACCTTGCCGCCTGAAAACCTGTGACCTTCGCCGTTCTTATCAAATATCGCCCGGCTCCGCACTAAATACTGAACTCGCACTTTTGTCTTTACTGCCATAAAAGTCTCCTGTCTTAATGAGTGAGATACTCAGTCCAATCGGCTTTCTTTTTCTTTTGCCTATTCTGTTTAATACGCATTATAGTTGCAAATACAAACATAAACCCACCGAATCCTAATAAGAAGCAGGCAATATAATCGGTAACAGTCACAGCTACTATTTCCATTATCTATCTCCTCCTCAAAACCAGTTTAATGTATAGTCCTGCAAGATATGCGCCACAACCGAGAGCGACAACGCCAGCAACAACGAACAGAGCCGGATGCCAGATGCGTCCTGTTGTCCAGATTTGCGGATTGATAGCCCAGGGAATATGGTCGAGGTCAACCAAAACGCCGATGCACCCACCGAGAAACCCAAACCGAAGTGCATCATTATGCAGTAGAGTGCGTAGCCGATTGCGTGTTCGCCTATCATTGTTCACTACTTACCCTGCTTGGGAACATCCCAAAGGGCTGATTTACACTTTGGACATTGCCGAACATCTGTCTTGCGTGGAATCCATTTGTGACCACATCGTAAACATTGGAGTTGCTGTAGCTTTATTTCCTTCATATACCTATAATAATACTTATACTAATGTTTGTCAAGCCCTCTGCTGAATTAAAAACCACCCTATCTTAATACCATCGGATACCCGCAATTTGGCATCTGACCCTGATAGCCTAGCCCGATAAGTAATTGGCACCTGTTCCAGTCTGCAATGTGTCTTCCGAGCATTGACAAACATATCAGCTTCTAGTGTAAACTGGTTGCTCGTAAGCGCGAACTTTTTTAGTGCCGCTATCCTGAAGCCCCACAGCCCGCTACAGACATCCCTGACATAATAGCCATAGAGTAGACTCGCCAGTAATGACAGGGTCTTGTTGCCAAATGCGTTAGTCGCTGTCATTGCGCCTTGCTGTCTTTTGTGGCGGTAGCCTATGACGACATCGGCTCCGCTGGTCAAAGTTTGCAGTATAGCGTCTAAATGATATGCTGGATAAGTAAAATCGCCATCCATCATTGCCAAGCAGTCATCATCATCGAGCTTTTTAGTTAGATAAGCCAGTGCGCACCGCACAGCCAAGCCTTTCCCGCCTCGTGGTGTATTGTAGACTACCGCGCCTTCCGCCCTTGCCCTGTCCGCCGTAGCGTCTGAGCTGCTGCTGTCTACGACTACTACGTTGCTATGAGGCATAAGCTGCTTAATTTCTTTGACGGTATGCCCGATAGCCATTTCCTCGTTAAGTGCTGGCACCAGAACAATTACTTGCTTGGACATAGGCTACTCTTTCCCCCTTATCTTATCAATAATCAGATAAGCGACCTGCTTGGGGTGTTTTATCTCATCAAACCGCACCATCCTTCTTATCGCCGGGATACAGACGTCCAATTCATTAGCGGACATAGCGTCGGTTCTCACCACCATACTGGAGGGTTGATAATTCTCATAATCTTCACTCAGTAAGTGACCCGACTCTTTAATCTCTTGCGAGAACGGCGTCCCTGGAAATGGGATAACCCTTGAAAACCCTCCCCAAAACGGCTTTATCGTTTTCCACAAATTGCAACTGTCCTGAATCGTCTGATGTGTCTCCCCCGGCATTCCAATGAGAAAGCCCGACTCTGCCTTCAAGCCAACGCTCTTGGTTAGTGCGAAAGCCCGTTTCACCTCCTCGATAGTTATTCCCTTGTGCATTCGGTCAAGCATCGCCTGATTGCCGTTTTCTACACCGTAATAGACTATCCACACGCCGGCGGCCTTCAAATGTTTTAACAAGTCGAGGTCTACCATCTTCTCGTTTACCCGCATTGCTACCCTGAATAACAGTTTCCTGTTGTAACCGCCCCTGATAATCAAATCGAGCAACTTGTCAGCCCACTGGCGGTTAGCGTTAAAGGTATCATCCTGAAACATCAAGTCTCTGATTCCCCAGTCACGGTAAAGCAGTTCTATTTCAGCCATAGTATGCTCCGGGCTCCGTTGCCTCAAGGTGCTGCCATATATGGATTTAGAACAGAACCTGCAACTGAACGGGCACCCCCGGCTCGACATGATATACATATTCGGTCTGCGCCCAACGGGATACAGCCCTGAAAACCTGCCGTAGTCAATCAGGCTCTTGTCCGGCAATGGCAACTCATCCAGATTAGCCCACATCAGAGTCGGAGGGTTCGTAATTATCATATCGCCTATTCTATAGTGGATTCCTGTTATTTGTGAAAGCGGGACATCGTTGGCAATGCCCGTTATGGCTTTTTCGCCTTCACCGTAGACTGCTATATCCGCATTGGGGTATGCGGTAAGATATTTAGCCCCCAATGCCGATGGATGCGAACCCCCAACGACAGTAACCGTCTTTCTATTAAATGCCTTGACTATGTGCAACAGAACTCTTGTCATCTTGGTCTGATAAGTGGATACCGTAAAACCTACTATGTCCGGCTTGAACTCTTGCAACGTCTTGTAGAAGTCAATGCCATCTGCCCTGTCAGCCACCATATGCAATAACTTGACGGCGTTCCCCTGTTTCTTGAGGATTGCCCCCAGCATCATCAACGCGCCAGAAGGCCACATCTCGTTTCGCATAGGGTAGTTGCGTGGCGCGCTAACCAGTAAAACCCGCCTATTTGTCATGCTCGCACCCCTTTATCAACCAGCTGCTGGACTGGACTTTATCGAAACCTCCCACGCCGAATACTATTTCAATGCCCAGCTCGTTACATACATTCGCCTCCGGCAAGTTCTCTGCATCCCAAGTGTCGCTGCCTTTGGCGAATACGTCTGGCTTATATTTACGAATTGACGCTATGCTGGTTATATCCTCATCCACGTTAGCCACAACCACACCCCTATTCCCCAAGATAGCCTCCAGCATTTCCTTGCGTTCTGCGTATTTCATAAATGGTTTTTTGCCTTCGCACGGCGTTCCCTTTGCCTTTGATGCCAATTGGTCGTCTCTAGTCAAAATAACTAATACCGGGTTGCCCAGTTTCATTGCTTCCTGAATATACCTCAGATGCCCCTTATGAATCGGGTCAAAACCGCCGGAAACGGCGATTGTTTTACTTGGCACTTTGCTTGGCGTTAAGCGTTCAAGCACCTGGCCAAGTTTCTCTATTATCTGATTGTCCTGTTGCGACATCTGCTTACTGCGGAATGCCCATATGGCAGGCGTTATAAAATATTTCTCCAACACATAGATAACCAAAAAACCGACTACAGCTATCACCAAAAAGAAAACGGGGGTAAACCAGGGAACCAAATACCGCAATGTGGTGAAATAGAATGTCGCGGCAATCATCACGGAGTTTATCACCGTCCCCCACCACAACGATTGCGATAATATTTCCTTGAACTCGCCCACTTTGGGCAGTATGCGCTGTTTCAAAATATCGTTATGCTTTCCCAATTTAACTCCTCTCGTGCCAATGTGGCCACACCAGTACTTTAATAAGAGTCCCCCGCCCGCAGACTTTGGAACCAAGTTTTTCAACTACATGACGGGATATCGCATCTGTTTTTACAACGGCAAACTTATCTACAGAGCAACCAGATTCCCTGAGAAACAGGAACATTTCCCTGAGGGCATACGAGTGTATCCCCATCAGGCGATACCTGGGACTTGTCTCTGACCCGCCGTGACTTACTTCCCCAGCTTCAAACTTCACACGGTAAGGGATAATGTCTATGTCCTGCTTGGCGTTATCGTTGTAAGCTACGAATGTAGTGTGGGCGAGGTGCTTATCTGCGAACACGGCGAACAAAACCACGCCCTTTGCCAAAGTCCCCTTCAGGTCGTAGGTGTCTCTGTAGAACTTCTTGTAGGAGTCAAAGTCAAATCCCTGTTCGAGTAGTTCCTCGACCTCGACAGGCTTGGTTATTCTTTTCAGTGTCCAGTTTTCCCTTCTATGGTTGTTTGCCGGTATGTTCTTAAAGTCGTTCTCGTAAAGAACAATCTGTTTGTACATCAATCCGTTAGCCAATAAATACAAGGTCGATTGCTTGACAAGGGAGACTAAACCCTGCCGATAGTAAACGCTGAGTGCCTTATGCCAAAGTTTGCCTGCCCTGCTTTCAATCATATCGTTATTTGCGTCTCGTACAAAGTAGGTTAAAGAACGCTCTGCCTGAATTAACCGACATAGTTTTTACCGCTTGTTCTCTTGATCCGCAAGGTACAAGCCTATGTCTCTTTTCATCAATTATCATCACATCAAACCATTCATAGAGCATTAACACATATTCTTTAAGAGTTGACCCTGCTATCTCTAATACTCTTGGGTAAACTTCCGTAATAAGAATAAGATTGGGATTATTTCTTATGACGTTTTGCATACCGGCAAGCACTAAGGCCTCCGCACCCTCTATGTCCATTTTGATTACGTCAATTTTAATTCCCTCAAATTCATGGTCTATCGTAGTGCAGGGGACATCAAAACTAGCCCCTGTCTCAGTTATGCTGACGTTGGCTGGCGAATACTTGGCGCAATGCAGGGTCATAGTGCCTACCCTGTTTAATACTGCCTTACGAAGTGCCGTTATGTTCTTAAACCCGTTGACTTCTATGTTACGGTTAAGTATCCCATAGGTTCGTTCGAAAGGCTCGAAGGCATAAACCTTGCCGGTTTCACCCACCAAACGAGAGGCCATCAGGCTGTAATAACCGATATTCGCCCCGATGTCCACCACCGTCATACCGGGCTTCACTAATTTCTTAAAGATTTCCGTTTCAGTAGGCTCCCAGCAACCTATACCCGCCAAGCGTGGACAGATAATTGAATCCTTCGGGTCGGTATACATCCTGAAGCCCTGCACATCAAATAAATCATCCTCGCTCGTGCCAAACGCCCGCCACACTAAATACCATATCGGCGTTACCAGGGGCAGGTTGCCAATGCCCTTGCCAATCAAAGGTGCGACTATCTTACTTAGTAAATTCATAGACTACCGCATCGCCCTTTCTGTATACTACTTTGCTCTTATTCAATAATTCGCCTAACCCTAATGCGCTTAACGGAAACGACTGTCGCAACCCCAATGTTGTATCATGCCAATTAAACCAATCGGGCTTGAAGGTGACAAGACAATGTTGCGTGTTCCATTCCCGCAAAAAGATGTATCCCTTTGCAGGCAATCTCTCGGCGGTTTCAGGAAGATATGCACATCCGTCAGCTATCAACGAGTAATCCTCACTGATAAAATGCCAACTTCCATACTGTGTATATTCTGAAAACAGAAGCATACCGTCAATGTCAGTAAATATAGGCTCTATTTTGCTTGTGATTGCCCAGTCCCTAACGGTAATATCGTTTTCCGTGAACACAGCAGCTACGGAAACACGCTCGTGACTCAAAACAATCGAATATGGAATGTTCGTAGTCGCCACGTCATTAGTTTTAGATATTTCAAAGACTACGCCGGATGTAAATATGAAGTAGGGTATAAGTAAGGCTACAGTCAATATTTTGAGATTCCTGAATATCAGCTGACCGCCTAAGATCAAGGTCGGGGCTGCAATAAGCAATATAAGATGGTAGAATCGTGTAGCGTTTATCACATTGGCAAAGCGGGGTATGAGAATACACGCCCCGGCTAACGTTACGGCCGCAAATGCCCAACTCAAATATTCAGGGCTATATTTCTTCCTTTTGACTAAGAGGATTCCACAACCTGCTACTAATAGAAGCTGGGTAGCGAATTGCAATATCCTGAATATTTTGCCTAGCAGGGAAGCTCCCCCAAAGTCCAAACCAAACGCAGTTCTGATTACCGGCTCCTGCCTCTCGAATATGTTCTTCTTTTCGGATTCTATCCAAGCTGGGGGCAAGTCCGATAGAAACCCAGGTAAATCACGGGTGGATGGTGCGGGAGTAACTTCAGGAATAGGAACCGGGGGCATAACTTCCCTTGGCATTAGCGTATTAAGTTGCACCTCGGCTACTACCTTGTATTGTGATAACGGAAGCCCGGAGGCTACCCAACCAGACCAACCAATGCCTGCCGCCGTAATCACCACCAAAACCAGCATTAACCATTTAACAGGAAAGGTTCTAGCCTTAAAGAATAGTAGTGCAACTGTGCTAATGCCTAGATAAATGAGGATAATCGGCCCCATAACATAGTGAAACAAAATGCCGAGCATAGCGCATACGCCGATTAGAACTGTCTTAATCCAAACCCGCCATATGCTTACAGTTACCAGCCATGCTATCAGCACCAGCATTATCTCACCAAGCATCTGCCGGGGAAGTCCCACCAATTCCAATGACCACGTGGGCACTATAATCAAAAAGAATACGCCTAGAAAAGCGACCTTATTGCCAAACTGCTTTTTGTAAATGCTATACAGCAAGGGACTCACGAAGGCAAATAGTAGCGGATAAATCGCCTTGAATACCCAAATCCCGTCTACATGAAACAGGTTGCTCAAAAAGGGAGCTATTAACACCACGCCGATGCAGGCGTTGTAAGAACACGGCAAGGCAAAGTCCCAGCCATTCTTTTGCGCTAACTGATAAAAATAATATTCGATGTGAATATCCGTGCCGACCAAGCCATTAGACATCAAAGTAGTCTGGTAGAGCAACGAAAGCCCGATACCAAACAGAATTGCGGGGTAAAACCGTTCATCTATCTTTTCCCATACCGCCAGAGCCGCTACGATGCAAATGGCTAGAATTAGACCATATAGAACGTAGATATTCTGAGTTCGTGCGCCCAAAGTAGCTAATCCTACAAGCCCTAGTGGTATCAAGTATCCTTTATAGTCGTTTATAGATTTCAATTAACCTCTCCGTTATCTGCGCAAAGTCGTATTGCCGGGCTAACTGCTTAGACTTTCCGCCCATTGCTTGCCTGTCGCCGTTTTTCACCCGCAAAATTCCGTCCACAAGTGCGCTAGCATCTGCCGGGACTACATAGCCGTTCCCGTTAATCATATACTGTTGCCCTGTAGATACTACGGGCAAACCGAAGGCTTCCGCTTCCATAATGCCCATCTGAAAATCGGTTGCCAACGTGGGCGAGACGTAGCAATCCGCCAGACGGTATATGCCGTATAACTGCGATTCGGGAACATTGCGGAGCCGTGTAATCCGTGATCTCAATCCGTAGTTTTCGATTAAGCGGTCTATTTTGGCATCTTCTACGCCAGTTCCTACCATAATTGCCTTAATACGAGGCGGCAGGAGCCGCATGGCTTCAACCAAAAGCTGATAGTTTTTGTGCGGCTGAAAACCGTTGACGGTGAGTAGCACAAAGTCGTTATCATCAATTTCGGGTATCGAAACTGGGTTTTTGTCTGCCATTTGCTTTATCCACTCAATATCAATGCCCTGTGGCGAAATCACGGAGTGCCGCCCGTATAACTGGTGTATTTCGACTAACTGCCAATCGCCTTCAGCCAGCAAAACATCACATTTTTTCCCGCAGTATTCCAATACACTACTCATCGCCCGATACCATCGCCGTTTTAATCCGCTAAACATTGCCCCGAATTTCAATAGCTCATTGTCAAACGGCTGAAACACCACTGGCTTTCTGCATGGTTGCATCAGGTAAAAGAACGGCGTGACGTGACCGCAATGCAAAACGTCAAACTGTTTCTTTTTAAGGTATTGAGCGACTTTCCAGCACCACAACGGCGTAGCCACTACGTTGAGCTTGTCTTGACACGCCGGCGGAATAACCACAGGCACTATTTTGTTGCATACCTCTTTCAAATGACTTATGCCGTCAACGGAATCCAAAATTACCTCGACTTCCACGCCTTTCCGTATCAGGTGCTTGGCTAAAAAGTAAAAGTATTTGGGCAAACCGAAATAGTGCTTCGTGCCACAGATTGCGATTTCAACCTTCACTAACAACCTCTTTTACAGCTTCGCAGATATACTCAATTTCCTTGCTCGTCAAACCACTACCAGATGGCAAGTAAAGCCCACGCTCACTAATATCATTAGCTATTGAAAATTCTTTGTCATAGTAATGATTGACAAACATTGGCTGTCTATGCAACGGGACAAAAAAGGCTCGTGTCTGTATTCCTTTTTCCTTCAACTGCGCCATAACCTTGTCCCTGTTTTTGTCTAGCAGAATGGCATACATCCAATAGACGTTTTTGTATCCCCATCTCTCAACCGGCAAGGTCAAACCTTCAACGCCTTCCAATAAGCTCTCCGTATGTTGCAGAAACTTATTGTATAGTTGAGCGTGGCATCGGCGTCTCTCCACATATTCGTCAATCTTTTCCAGTTGAGCAAGCCCGATGGCTGCCTGTATGTTTGTCATCCTGTAATTGAAGCCCGCATCAGTATGATAAAATCGTTGCCCTTTTGAGTGGGCGAGGTCTTTTAACCGTCTTGCTGTATCGGCAAATTCGTCATTGTTGGTTACAACCATTCCACCTTCGCCTGTGGTGATGATTTTATTCGCATAGAAACTGAAACAGCCCACATCGCCAATGCCCCCGACTTTTTGCCCTTTGTATTCTGCACCGTGCGCCTCGGCAGCATCCTCAACCACAAACAGCCCGTGCTTTTTGGCAATAGCCATTATTGCATCCATATCGCACGGATGACCGTAGATATGAACTGGCATTATCGCCTTTGTCCGGCTTGTGATTTTTGCTTCAACCTTTTTAGCGTCAATACACCACGTATCGGGTTCGCAATCCACAAACACAGGCATAGCCCCCGTGTAAAGCACCGAGAAGGCACAGGCAGCCATTGTAAACGTTGGCACGATGACTTCATCGTCTTTACCTATTCCCAACGCCGCCAACGCAAGGTGCAACGCCGTAGTGCCGCTTGTAGTAGATATGCCGTGTTTGCATCCGCAGTATTCGGCGAATCCTTGTTCAAACTGCTGGATATACTTGCCGTTAGAGCTTATCCAGTTGGTTTCAAGGCAGTCCAGGACGTATTCTTTTTCTTTGCCGTTTAAGAATGGCTCACAGACTGGTATCACAGCATCACCTTATCGTCATCGTGTCCCGTATATGGTCCCGACTTGACCTCAATCATTTGCGTGTCTTTGTCAAAGGTAAAGCCGTGACCGCCGGCTAACTGTATCAGGAAATCCCCCACATACAGCGGAAAACTGGCGGCGATTGCGCCGATAGCGTCATAGATAGTTGCGTATGCCTTGCCTCTCGATACAAGCAAGAACTCCATTGCCTCTATTTTCTGTGGCTCTTTTTTGTTTTTATGCGTATGGGGTTCTACCTTCGCCGGAGGTGAGAAGTTTAGAACGCCCACTTGAAGTATCGCCTTCCCGTCTGTGATGAACCGCTTGCCCGCGGTAAACTCCAATAATGAGCCCGTAATTGCCAACGGTATGCCCCTGACTTCTATGGTTCTCATTTGCCTCCTAAAGTTTTCAATACTTCCTTGCTATCGTGTTTTACCATTATACGGACTAGCCGTTCAAAAGATGTCTCAGGTTTCCAACCCAACACCGTTCTGGCCTTCGTAGCATCAGCCAGTAAATAGTTGACCTCACCGGGGCGCATCACACTGGCGGTATTGGCTGTGGTATATTTTTCCCAATCCAGCCCAACCACCTTGAAAGCCGCAACAACAAAGTCATAAACCGTATGCGCCTTGCCTGTGCCGATAACAAAATCATCAGGCTTATCCTGTTGCAACATCAGCCACATTGCTTTGACGTAATCGGGCGAATATCCCCAGTCGCGATAGGCGGCTATATTGCCTAATTCCAATTTGTTCTGCTGTCCCCAACGAATACTCGCAACGGCATGGCTGATTTTACGGGTGACAAAGTTCAAGCCGCGCCTCTCGGACTCGTGGTTGAACAAAATCCCGTTACAACCGAATATGCCGTATGACTCGCGGTAAACGATAACCATATTGTGAGCGTAAATCTTTGCCGCGCCATAAGGACTTCTCGCCCGTAGCGGTGTCTTTTCGTTCTGTGGTGGTGACGCATTGCCAAACATTTCACTTGACGAAGCCTGGTAGAGTTTACTGTTGGGCGAAAACGAGCGTATAGCTTCCAGTAATCTGGTCACTCCCAAGCCCGTCACATCGCCTGTATATTCAGGTATCTCGAAACTGATTTTGACATCGCTTTGTCCGGCAAGGTTGTATATCTCATCAGGTTTCAAATCGTTAAGCAGAATATTCAAGTGGTTTTCGGTTGCCAAGTCACCGTAATGTAATTGCAACTTGTCCTTGATATGTTCAATATTCCGTGATACGTTGACTCCGCGCCGGAGTAAGCCATGAACTTCGTAGCCTTTTGATAACAATAGTTCGGCTAAGTAGCTTCCATCTTGGCCATCTATCCCGGTAATGAGGGCTTTAACCACTAGCGACCTCCTCATATAATTTTACATACTCATCTACGCATTGTTTCCAGTTATGTGTCTTGGCAAAGGCGTAATTCCTGTCATAATTTACCGTCTTAATAACGCTATCCATATCAGAAGGGCTATCAAATAATGCCGTCAAGTCGGGCACGGTGATGCAACGGCTTCTCACCTCATCGGGAATTATGGCATCTGACAAAATTACAACAGGTTTTTTGCAACTCATCGCCTCAACGGGAGGCAACCCGTAACCCTCAACGCCCGTAGGGAATACAAATATGTCAAGAGAATTGTAAAATTCTTCCAGCCTCTCGTTTGGCACAAGCCCCAAAAACTTAATGCGGCTATCCCCATCAGCCAAAGAGTCAAGTATCTGTCTGTCCATACCCTGGCCAGCAATAACAAGCTCCGCATCAATACGGCTTGCTTTGAACTGGCGGATAAGTAAATCAATCCTCTTCCGTTTATCGAGTTGCCCTAATGTGCCGATACGGAATCTACCGTTCTTTTTCGGTCCTGGTTCTAATGACGGGATGCCCAACCTAATCACCCTGATTTTATCTTCTGGCATCCGCAGGCATTCCATCATATCCTGTTTCGTCTTATCGCTGATGCAGGTTATCAGCCGACAATGCGCCGCCAGGCGAGAGCCGAACTCAAAATATTTACGACCCACTATCAGTTTCCACCTGCTGTAACCCATTCCCGCGCCTATCCTTTCCGGGTTCGTATCGGTAAATAAGTCCAAAAACATAGCGATACTTTTATGGCGAGGTAGCCACATTGCTTCAAGTGTTGCGAGGGCGTGATAAACGTCAATCCCCTTTCGTGGTAATTTCATCGGTATCTGGGCTGCCGTATACCAGAAATATGAATACAGGCCGCCATCCCTGCTTGCAACGGGATAAATCGTATGCCCGCGACTTTCCAGCTCCCGCCTAACTTCCATTGCTATGCGGGTTACACCACTTCCCTTGAAATCGAAGTACCTTGTCAATAAGCAGATATTCACGCCCTGTTTCCCCCCTTGCAAACCAACACCAGCAGCGACTTCTTCAACATAATCTCCTGCACCTTTTCCAGCGACTCGCAGGGTATAAGCTGATGCTTCTTTTCATCAATCAAATTTACCTCAAACCACTGCAAAAGTTCGGTCACATACAACTCAAGCGATGACCCCGTTGCCTCTAACCCTAAAGGATATACCTCGGTCAACAGAACAAGGTTGGGGTTGTTTTTGATGACTGAGTGCATACCTGCCAATGCCAAAGCCTCGGCTCCCTCAATGTCCATCTTGATAACGTCCACCTTGACACCTGCCAATTCATTATCCAGTGTAGTGCAAGGCACCGATATATATTTGCCTTTACCACTAATGCTGTTGTTCGATGGTGATGGGCTGAGATAGAAGTTAATAAACCCGGCTTTGTCCGTAACTGCCTTGCAAATCGGCGTGACATTCTTACCTTCATTGACCTCTATATTGCGCTTCAATGTCTCGTAAATATCAACAGAAGGTTCAAAAGCGTAAACTTTGCCCGATGCGCCCACGAGGCTCAAAGCCAGCAGGCTATAATATCCGATGTTCGCCCCGATGTCTACCACCGTCATTCCAGGCTTAACCAATCCCCTGAAGATTGCCGTCTCCGCCGGCTCCCAGCAACCGTTGCCCTGCAAGCACAGGGACATAAGCGGTTCCTTCGGGTCGGTATACATCCTGAACCCCTGCACGTCTATCAGTTGTGCCTTTTTTAGTCCGAATGTTTGCCAGATACAATGGAGTATCGGCAACACAAAAGGCAACTTCCCGACTGCTAACATTACTGAGAAAATACGCCTATTGCCCATATACGTTCCAAGAAATACCGAGGCAACTTTGCCCAATACAGACGTAAGGGATTGCCCCCCGCCCCGGCTGAATATCTTGTCTGAGGTTATCACACTGGTGGTACTCGCCCCTGCCAAAGCCCACCAGTAAGGTGCAAACTGAGTCCAGATGTAATGATCCCAAACGCACATTGCTAATATGGCAACCCAAGCATACTTCCACTTGGTTTTTATCAGGCAATACAAAGTCACAAATACCCATGCAATAGCAGCCAGTATGCCGATTTGATGTACAATTATCAAAGGGACATTATGGACGATGCCCCCGCCAACTGTGCCCAAAAAATATCCGTGACCAAAGATACCGATGTTACGCATTGCCTCAATTATGGCTACCGACCTGCCAGTTGTAAGGGCAGAAAGTGTGTCCGATGTTAATGCCATCCTACCAGATATTAGACTAAACAGGACACCGAGGTTATGATTTCCTTCATATAGTGGCGTAAGGTAGCCAAGTGCCACCCATATCCCCACTAGAAGCACCATTGCACCAGCCACTACAATGAACCGCCGACTGAAATCTCTGCGGGCAATGACCACAATTCCTAATACAACTAAGATAAAAACGGCTTCCAATGAACCGATAAAAAATAAGCCGATTAGCATTATGGCCAATAATACCCACTGCCAGCGTCCCTGATTTACCATTGCCCCGAATATCAAAAATCCCGCCGATGCACAATAGTTGGTGATAAGCCCCCCGGCAGGTTGCCCTGGATAGAGCAGGCCATTGATTGCGGAAACAACTGCACCTAAAATAACGAAGGGAACCAGAATAAAGAATACGTCCTTACCAAGTTTCCGAGCCACAAGATAGACCGCTAGAAACGATAAGCCTGTAAACAAAGGCGCAAGCTTTTCCTTCAATCCCTCGCCATAAATGGCTCCCGATATGCCCATCGAGGCGATAATAACGGCAAATGCAGTTAAGAGTTTCCAATTGCCCCAATCCAACTGCTCCCAGTATTTGACAACAAAACCAAGCGAACCTATCAGCCACAAAGCCCAGCCGACTGCGGGTATAAAGACTTCCACCACGCCATTTTGTGTCACGGAATTAGTGAGCCCACTATTGTGAATAGGCGATAACGCCAAACCTGTGCCTATGATTATCGCCCAAAGACGGTTAATCTTTATGGTCTTTCCTCTTACCGTTGGCGACTTCATCAATCTTCTTCATTATCTGCTGGCTTTTTGCCCGTGCATTGACTAACTTCTGCTTGGCATCCAATATCCTCTGTAATTCCGTAGCCCGCTTTTCCTCCCTGACCGTCTCAGCGTCTATCTGTTTTACAATAGACTCCTGTGTTTGCAGGTAAATGAATTTACGTATGCCCATTATGGCACGGTTTATCGGAGAAATCATTTTGCTATTACTCGCGCCAAAGCATCGCTGAAATTGGGTATGGCATTCGCCAATTGCTTGATAGCCAATGCTCCATCCTCGACTATGAGTTCTGCTTGGTTTATCCGATAATCATATCTGAATTTGACATCAATCATTACTAGCCCCGGTTTGTTTGCTCCGCCCCACAACCAGTCAATAGCTTTTTCGGCAGGCATATCCCAACCGACTTCCATATCGGGATAGACCTCATAATACTTGCAGAAAACCTTGCTGGCAAACTCCTCTCCCTGAATGGGGTGCTTCTGACGCATCGTACCGATGCCCTCTGTGTATTTTTTTGTAGCTCGGATGGTATCTTCTATGGATCGGATACTAACTATATTGCCTTTGTAATGACCGTTTTGGTAAGGCATTATTGCAATGCTTCCTTCGCCAACAGACGCAGGTGTTCTTCGCCCATGTTCAAGTCCTTTAATAACGCCATGTATTCCGGCGTGGCAAGCGCACCGATGATTAAACTTTCAATCTCTTCCTGCGGGTTAGGTTTACCCATAGCCCGTTTCAAATCGCCCTCGATGCCCTTGATAACCTGTTTTCTGACAGCATCTACCCCGGCGATACGAATTAGTCCTCTGGTAAAGCGGGCGACTTTGGTAAGCGAGGCATTGCCCAATTCTTTTTCTACCGCCTTGACGACCTGCCGTTCTACCTTTTTAGCGAATATATTAGATATTCCCAATTATCACCTCCTCTCTAATTTGCCAGACCGTCTATCTTCAGCCCGTTTGTGAAGTTCCTGAGACCGCTTGCTGGGCTTGCCGTCCCCATCGGTGCTAAACATGGCATCCATTTTCCCGACTTGGGATGACTTCTCGTCAATAAACCCGCCCTCCTCCTTTTCCATTGATTCTTCGCCTATGGTGTCCCGTTTTTCACGCAATCCGTACATTGCCAATGCGCAAAAAACCGTCATACCTAATACCGAGGCAATGAAGATATAGTAATAGATGTCCCATATTGCAGTTGACTCAGTATAGGCAAAGCCACCTCCGATTGCCCAAAATATAGCTGAGGGAAAGCCGAGCATCATTTCTTTAGTAGCGAACATTACACAAGTAAGAACCACCGCTACAAATAATAGACCAAATAATAACATCTTAGCTCACCTTCCTATAGCGTAATACCGAGCCTGCTTTTGCCGTGATGGTCCCTGTTGTCTCGGCGGCGAACCGTAGTTGCCACGTGCTTGCGCTTCCCGAAGTTTTTAGCATGGCATTCACCTTACCCATATTGTAAGTCGTGAAGGCAGACGCGCCTGTCGTCACCGTCACGTCATTGGCGTTCCACGATGAACTATCGGGTGTGCCATTGGCAGCATCGGTAATGAAATGACCTGCGTTAATTGTCGGACTTCCAGACGCCGTTGCGCTTACCTTGATGCCCACCGTTGTAGCCGAACTATCCCAAAGAAGGAAACATTCAATAACATAAGTGCTGTTGGCAGAGGCAGAAAAGGTTAAATCAACTGCATTTGCTAAAATGGTTGTGCTGTTACCAGTATCGCCTGACTTGATTACAACAACTTCACTCTCGCCACCACCGCCAGCGTGTGAATGGCTGGATATTTCGCCAGTCAGTTTAGCTTCAATCTCCGCCTTAGTAATATCCGAGTTCTTCTGAGCGTCAGAGGGTGCGTGTTGCGAGGCCACATGGTTGTCTACCGTAGTTTTCCACGCCGATGTGATATTGGTCACGAGCCAGTCATAAGAGGTTTTTAGTGCTGTAGTAAACGCTTCCTGAATTGCGTCCAGCGTGGTTAAATTTGCGTGGCTATGGGCAGCCGTTACCGCCCCCGACACCTGCCCATCAGTGTTGGTGGCTTGAATAGGCAACCCGTTAGCATCGGCTTTTAATAGGTAGCCTTGCTGGACTGTGCTGGTGTGGTCTGAAGTTGAGGTTATGGCGTGTTGCCTATCGTGCGAGCTAACGGGAAGTGTTTGCCAGGTTTTATCCCCACGCCAATATTGTTCAATCGTTCCACTGCTTATTGTTGGCTCTTTGCCGTTCAAAGCACCATTCAAATCGGTCTGTGATGACAGCGTTCCTGTAATATCACCCCAAGCCGTTCCGCCTTGCCCCGCTGGTAACATACCAGCCAAAACTTTACCATCTTCACCCAACAAAGCGATACCAGAAAGCGGGTCGCTCTTATCGCTGCCATACAGTACATCTTCCCAACATTGAAGACACAGTGTTAATCCAAGTGCTTTGGCTAATTGGCTTTCAGTTGAAACCTTATTGCCTAAACTGTCTAAAGCGTGAATGTCCTTACCGCACTTAGTGCAATAAACAACATCTTTATAAGATTGACGGGCATAACTCTGGCTCACGTCTTTGACATTGGCAGACGCTGGCATCGTGGAACTAATACCCAACGCAGATAAAAATAGTATAATCACCAACAGCAAGCATAATCGTTTGTTCATCGCCTCACCTATTGTCCCAACTTATTAGACATATACTGTATCATAGCTCCAATCAAAGTTGGCTTTGCCGTTGGGTTATTTCCTGCTACCAATGCTACCCTCTTAACCTGCACACCAATGACATCGTGCGCCTGCAAAGCGGCAGCGGGTATAGCTAATTCGGTCTGCACCAATCTTTTTGCCGTAGCTGGTATGTTGATGTCGCCGCTATCTATCGTAGCCGTGGCTGCGTCAACCGCCTCTGTCCCATCCTCTTTAGTCGCCGTGTAAATCAAGTTCCACCTGACTTCACCGTTGGGTGCGGTAGCATAGGCTTCATCTATATACCAGTGAAGTTCAATCTGAAGGTCGCTTGATGAATCCCAGTCGTACGGCACTTCCGTGCAGAAATATGCAGTATCGTTAGTGGTATACTCATAGCCGATATAGTTGCCGATATAGACTGTTGCGGGAGCTGCTACGCCTTTACCGAACGCCGTCAGCGGTATCTCTACATCTTTTTCTACCGTAGCCGTCCCTACCAGTGTGAGCGTCCCATCATCGGCAAAAGACGCATAGTTTGTATTATCAATCCCTAGTTTCGTAGCGGCAAACAGGTGAACGTCATCAGTATTGAAATTACCCCATATTAGCGGTGTATCCGTTTCCGATATATCTATGAAGAGACCGTAATCGCCGCTTACCGTTGGCCCAGCCGAGTCACCTATCGCCACATTCCAAGAGCCTGTGTTGATTTTATTACCCGCCAGTGAACCTATCGCTGTATTCCCGTTACCAGTTGTAATATTAAAAAGTGAATGCGCTCCCCAAGCGTTATTGAAACTGCCTGTAGTAATGAAGTGTCCCGCGCTATGGCCAATGAAGGTATTATGCCAACCCTCGGCACCCACTGTATGCGCCAAGTTCCCTCCCCCAACAACATCTGCTCCTATAAAGGTATTATTATCCTGGCTTAACCATCTATCGGTAGTAATATCACCATTGAAAAACATCGCTGGTAACTTCCAAATGCCCGATGCTGTCCACGTTCCCTTGCCCACCGAAGCGTCAAGGGTTTTGCTGTCCAATTCCTGAAGAAGGGTAGTGCCGACTATGTCACCTGCGCCAACACCGTGTATCCCCGTAGTAAGAACAGAATGTCCGTCCCAAAACAGAATATCACCCGCTAGAATACCAAAGGCAGGACTGCCCGTAAAAACAGGGTCAACTTCAGCACCCGCCCCAAAACCACCGTTAAGCAGTTGCCACGCAGCACCATCCCATACGTAGACATCGCCCTGAAAATACAGGTCATCAACTACGGGATCAGTCGCCGTGCAACCAACCAACAACGCCACGAGGCACAGCAGACTTATAATTAAAACCCGCTTCATTAAAGGTCTTCACCCGCACTTACGCTGGCACTCACGTATTGTATGTATCCGCCTTTTATCAATGCCGGGACGAATCGCTCGACTTGCCCCTTGCTTAAACTGCTGGCATTGGCTATTTCAGCGATGTCGCTTGTTCCTCGGCTTTCCAATGCAGCGAGTATTTGAGATTTCGGATCGCCACCGAATTCCTGCAACTTTTCCCTGCCTTCCTGTGTCAAGCGAAAGGTGGCATTTTTCGGTATGCCCTTGTTGCCCTTGTTAAAGAAAAAACCCATTTTATTCCTCCTGCATCCGCAGACTCGTTCTTATCTGAGGCGCACTCTTTGAATTGTATAATGCGAAGTAGCACGGGTAGTCAATTACACGCTTAGAACGTCTAAGTCTGAGTTCTTTAAGCGTTGCCAATATTTCATCCTCTGTCATATCGCCATTATCTACTATGTAATTTACAAGGCTCTCATAGGTATCCGCGCCGGCCCGGATTACATCTAGGACTATGCGCTCCTCTTCCGTTTCAGGAATATAATCAGGACGGCGGATTATGATTTTGCCATCGCCCATATTGCTGCGTGGTTTGGCTGCATCAAAGGCTATCGGGAAAGGCTTACTGAGAATTTCAAGACTCTCCATCCGTCTATCGTATTTCACTTTTCGCACAAAAAAAACAAACCGTGTTTTGTTAGACCGTGAGCGAGTGCAAGTCACCTGCCAATCCACCCAGGGGAGGCACGTCTTTTTATCAAGTTCGCTCGGCAACTGCACCGTGCCTAGAATGAGGCAATCAAGATGACGCTTTACCTTGTGTATCGCCCCCATCGTGCGGTTCATCGGGTTGTGGGGTTCACGGTTGTAGCAGTAACGCCAGTATTCCGTAAGATATAGCAGGCTGTTTTTTAACAGGACTTGCCCGGATTCCGTAACCCAATTATCGGCGGCTTTGTCCATTACATCGGCTACTTCGGTGATTTTATATCCCGATGCCATTGCCCTCATTTTAGCTAAATCTGTTTTCAGCACACTTTCATTAAACAAGCCCGCATATTCACCAAACAACTTGCGTGGTTTTTCATCGCGCAATATCCGCTTCCAGGGAAACAATGTTTTAATTCGATAGGCTAACCAGTTGCCAAACAAATCCTTGCCCGTGCCGGGGTCGCCCACAACGATGCAGACACCCCACAACTCATTAAATAGACGGTATAGCACGGTAGCCTGTTGTTTTTCCTCTGGCGATAGTCCGCCAGCAAAACGCACACCCGTCTCATCATCGTAGCCGGATGTTTCATCAAATAAATTGTCACTTACATTACTTTTCGTCAAAACCGCTTGTTCCAATATCGGGAACCTCCTGACCCTTTATTTCGGTTTCAGCAAGGGCAATATCGGATGCTTTTTCCAGGTTCTTACCCTGAACAGATTTCTGCCATTGTGCCGTGCGGTAAATAAATTCATCAAGTGGCTCTGCTTGCACTGGACAGGGTTTTTCATATAATAGTTCATATTCTTCGGGGTTCTGCCTGTAGAGCGCAATTTCCAAGACATGATGACGCATATAGTTTATCATGTCTATGAGGGGGAAAAACCTGCCCTGAATGCGGTCAACGATGGTAACTTCACGTATCTTGTCCCTGCTTGGATTAAACGCCAGGTCAATTAACTGGGGAATTGTTCCCTGTGTTATATCAGGGTCTTTTTTTTCTGGCTTTTTATCAGTAACAACTTTAGTTCGTTTTATCTTGTCGGGATCTATCTTAATTTCTAGCATTTTACCCCCTACGGAATACCCAATGATTTCTTAATCAAGGTAAGGTCATTTCCTGCTTTCGCAAGATTTTCCAGCCCTTCAAGTGCCGGAAGGACTTTGTAAACCATAAAAGCCACCAGAATAAGTATCAAACCCAAACCTATGTAAACCACCGTCGGGTTAACGAGTTTGCTTAGTTTCTTGACAAGGGCTTCCAGCGATTCCATGACCTCTTTAGTCACCGTCATCACGGCTTCGGTAATTTTCTCATTCATTAGGTTGCCTAGCACGGCGGGGCTAGCTATCATCGCTCGTGTCGGTGCAGTATGCAAAGGCTTAGTCAATGCCTCCAAACGTTTTTTAGTTTCACCTTCGGACACGGCAGCGATTCGTTTCAATTCCGTTATAATATCCGGGCTTGCCACATTATTCACATAGGCACTTCGGTTTAGCATTGGTTCCCAATCTTCCTCGTCCACAATACACATCGTTATCGTCTTTTGTAGAAATCGCGGAATCAAACCGAGACCGGGATAGCCAACAGTAATCGTTGCTAAATCATTTATAGGCCACATTTTACGTTTATGTGTTTTTGGGTCTTCCAATGTGATGCTGCCCTTGTCTTTCGGCACAAGAACATTTCGTCCGCCGCCTGATGCCATCTTGATTAACAGCAAGGCTTTAGTATCACAAGCCTTTGTCCAACTTATTTGTAACGAAATGATAAGGATTACGAGTATCACACCAAGATAAACAAAGTAGTGGAACGGCGTAAACCATGCATTGACTGTCTCAGGTGTCATTAACTATCCTCCTACCAACTATGCCTTTGTTTTAATCGCCTCAGACTCTTATTATGACCGACCCTTTTGGTGGCCTCATGCAACGAATGAGTTGTTGCTAAACGGTTGCCTTTTAACATCGAGGATGCTGTGGATAAATCCCTCGTTGGCAACCGCCGAATTTCAAAATCAATTCCGCCGAGCATTTCCAAGCCTTTTTCCCTCGCTTCGTCTTCGTTCAAGCCACCATATATCAAATAGGGCTTGCCGTCTTCATCGTGGGCTGTCAGCCAATAATACTGCTTATGATCGGTCAATGCTTTTTCCTCAAAGCGAAAATCAAATAAATTACGACTGCCAAAATAATAAGGACAACCTGAAGTGTCGAAAACGAACTGAAGTTTATTCCCATATCTTCCAAAAGGAAAGGGGCACTAGGATACTGCCTTCAGTTCCCAATGCCCCTTCAAGTCTTTGAAGTTTCATCCGGGTTACTTGCTCCTGCCGATGCTCATGACGACACCAATCAGGATTGATGCCGCGACAATCACACGCAGAAGGTTCTGGAGGATGACCGAACCCGTGTCGGTTCCGGTGATGATGTTGGTAATCAGGCTGTCAATAACCACGAAGGCTACGACACCGATGACTACAGTGACTAGACCTCTGACTGACATTAAGTATTCACCTTACCTTTTAGGGCAAACCGCCCTTTGAAACCGGGAGGCCTTGTTCAAGGTTACTTGCTTCTGCCGATGGACATGACCACGCCAATCAGGATGGACGCGGCAACGATGACGCGCAGAAGGTTCTGGATGATGACCGAACCCGTGTCTGTCCCGGTGATGATGCTCGTGATAAGGGTATCAATGACGACAAACGCCACGACACCGATGACGACAGTTACCAAACCTCTTACTGACACTTAATATCACCTGCCTCTTGGGGCTAACCGCCCTCCTCAAGCATTAGTGTAGCACAATATTATGGATTGTCAACTATCATCCTTAGATATGCCGTCCACCAGCAAGCGCAATCCCTATGCTGATAAGAATGCCGATACTCAATATGCCCCATATATAGGTCAAGATTTCCAAATCAGTTCCCAAAAAACTCAGGGGCAAAACCAAGAAAGAACCCAACAGCAATATAAAGTTTATCGGTATAGTGATAAACGCCATCAAACCCGAAGCATCGGACAACACAGCGAGTTTGTAGCCCAAAGACTGATTGAGCATGGAACTTTCTATCGTGCGGACTCTTTCGCCCACTACGTGCGCTACTGCATCCGTGTCACTTGCGCCACGCACTATCGGCTGCGCCACATTACCCTGAAACAGTTGTGGAGCTTTACTGGCATACCCGATACGTTCATCGAGTATCGTGACAAATCCAGTATCAGGAAAGCCCTCGGTGCTGGATACGTGGATATGGGCGGGAACCGCCGCCGTTAAATCCTCGGTCAACCGTGTCGTGGCCATACTGGTCGAGCCTTGCATGACACCACCGCCGATGCTGACCATCAGCCACATAAATAGCATGAACATAATGCCCTTCCCTACGTCTCTACCTCCTTT
>Ga0315284_10003017_pt1 | contig 23989 bp, 17 predicted proteins | sample YL17G09_16_MG_FD_203696 | JGI IMG/M metagenome (GOLD analysis project Ga0315284, IMG submission 203696) | Sediment microbial communities from Yellowstone Lake, YNP, Wyoming, USA - YL17G09_16 | ecosystem: Environmental > Aquatic > Freshwater > Lake > Sediment | place: USA: Wyoming | collected...
TCAACGTAATCATTGCTATAATGTGACCTTTCTTAACGCCCCACCTTACGGAAAGAAATCTCCATAAAAACATGAAAATTGCAGCCGAAATAAAAGTCAGTCCTAACAGTAAAGATTGCATTAACGAACTATCAACACCGAGAACAAAACTAGCATATAGTGCATTTAACGTGGGAAGCATTCCAAATACGTAAAAAACCATAAAGTTAGCTATAACAAATCTCAAGAACGATTTATTTCCAAAAGAAGTCTTAATCGAAGAAAAAAACGAAGGGGCTTGTTCTGAATCTTTAGAAAATTCAGCTCTTTCTTTTATTCCAAATAAAATAAATATTAATGCCGCTATCCCTACAACTATAGCTATGAAAATACCAGCCGTTATATAATTGCTTTTGTATTGAGGATCTCTGTAAACTGGGATAAAAAAGCTAGGTAGAATACTCGCAAAAACTAAAGCAAGAATGCTAAATATTTGAATTATGTTATTCGCTTTAGCCCTTTCCTTTAAATCTAAATACATCTCAGGAAATAAGGCGGTTTGATTCAGAGAAAACATTGTAAAAGCAGCATCAAAAGCCATAACAATAATTACGAAATAAATGAATGTACTTGTCAAGCTATCTGTTGGCGGAGTCCATAGCAAAATTAGGATAATACATAACGGTATAATACCAACAACAATCCACGGTTTTCTTCGACCCCATTTCGATTTTGTTCTGTCAGATAAAACTCCAAATAGAGGATCATTGAGTGCATTCCATATTGACCAAATAGTAAAAGCTAACCACAACCAAAGAATAGGTACTCCCATTACTGCAAAGTAAAAAATAAATACTAAAATCGCAAAAAACTGCGACGCCGTATTATCTGCAAACATAGCACATCCATACGCTAATGTAGTGCCTAAAGAATGCTTCTCTTCTGACGAATTTAAAGTTTTTTCAGTCATTTTTGATTCACTTTTAATTTTAACAGATCAGTATATTTATACACTGAATTTTATATAAATATAAATTTTAATTCTATACAAAGGTACTTACTATTTAAATGTCACTAAATGTTGAGCATTATTGTGTAATCCGTTAAAAAATCAAGAAAAAATAAAAATTTAATAAATTATAAATTTTGAATTTGAGCAAAAAGTTTAGAAAATTGAGAATTCTTAACATAGAATATTGGGGGGTTACCAATTGGTGCTTCTACTTCGTACCATCCTTTGTTGTATTCTTTATTAGACCAAATGTGTATCCATATATCGTCTGGAATGTATACTTTCCATTTTTGTATATTAGGTAAATAAACTGGAGCGACAAGTAAATCTCTTCCTAATAAATATTGATATTTAATTTTGTGGACTTCTGGATCGCTTTCGTAATGTAAATATAAGGCTCTTATTAAAGGATACCCTTTTTCAACGTATTCTTTAGAAATGTATTTGAAATACGGTTTGAGATGAACGTAAATCCTACTCATCTTTGCCAAATGTTCAAGAGTTTCGTTGTCAGAATCAAAATGCCAATTTAATTGCGGTTTGTTTCCTTCGTGAGATCTCATAATTGGACTAAATGCTTCTAGCTCGGCCCAGCGCATAAATACTTCTTTAGTTCGAGTGAATTCTTTGGCAGTTGTATATCCTCCAATATCAGAATGGAAATATCCAATACTACATATACCTAACGAGATTCCTGCGGGGATAACTGATGCTAATCCATCGTCCATGCTCCAATTTACGAGCTGGTCTCCTGCCCAAACGGATGTAGTATATTTGGATGCACCTGAATATCCCGATCTCGTGAAAAATACGATTTCACCAAGTTTTCCCGCTTCCTTAACAGCTTCGTACACAGTTTTAGCCCATATTACGGGAAATTTGTTGTGAAAAAGCTCTGAATTCTCTTTTGAGAATAATATTGCATCTGTTGGGAGATATTCGCCGAAATCTGCCATCCAACCCGATAAACCAATACCAATCATATTTTTTTTAATTACTGCTTTTATCCACTCAACAGTATTTGGATTCGATAAATCAATTATGGTTGATTCTCCATTTCCAGTTTCAACTTGATAATCGTTTCCTTCTTTGTCTTTTATGCAATATCCTTTTGCTGAAGCTTCTTTATAAAGCTCGCCGTCCATTGCTAAAAACGAATTGATATATCCTAAGAATTTTATCCCTTTTTGATTTAAAGATTTAACGAAATTAGGTAAATTTGGGTATAATTCATCGTTGAATTTCCAATCCCAAAACAATCTTTTTCCAAAATCAGTCATACGTATCCCTTGCCAATCTTGACACCAAACGCCTCCGATTTTAACGCCCTTTTCAATAGCATGTTTTACTTTTTGTTCTACTATGTCTTTTCCCCCTTGTATCCCGAGCCATACGCCATCGTATACCCAATCGGGTAATTCTGGTTGACGCCCCAATAGATTTGACAGTTTGCTTACTACTTCTAAAGCACTATTAAATTTTCCTAGTGTAATTTTTTTTGGAACGCTCCAAATATACAATTCGTGATAATTTTTATTTACAAAATTAAATCTTGAATAACTAGTTGCGTCCACATGACAAAAATAATTATTCGATGATACAAAAGTTGGTTGCGGATAATATGTTGTGTACCAATCCCCAGTAATAACAGGCGATCCTCTCCCGACACCTTGTTCTTCTACCCATAAAGGGACATCTTTTCCCCTCAAATTTAATTCGGAATATTGTTCTCCACAACCGTATATCGCTTCAGAAGCGCTCGCGTCTAATTTAATCCAAAAGCGATTGATATCGTTATCATTACATTCAGGAATAATTTCTAAATATTCGTTAACAACTCTAAACGATAATTGTAATCGTAAATTGTTTGATTTTAATATTATTTTTATTTCTTTTTCCGTTTTTGTTAACAATTCGAAGCTTTTTAAAGAAAATTTTTCTTTTACTTTCTCCTTTATTTTAAAATCTCCTAAATGTGACTTGAATTTTGCTTTTCCCTTTCCTAATTCGATAATTGGTTTTTCTTGGGTATGGTTAAAAAAAAGAAATTCTTTATAATATAATTTAAATCCTTCCTGTGTGCTTTGAATTTTTATCATTCAATAATCCTCCATCCTTTAATTTTTCCAAAGATTTTAAAAGGTTCAATAAAATCGCCGTAGACAACAGAAACATGGTGCGCAATCCCGTTCTGAATGAGTTTATCTAAAACCTTGCGAATATTTTCGTTAAATCTGGTTTTCAAATAGGTTCCTTTAAGCTCCTTTTTCATGGGAAGTCCTTTTCCTTGTTGAATAAACAAGCGATATTCGCCTGGAGCGTAATCTATCCTTAAAAGAGAAAAATCTCCAGGTTTCATTACAAAATCTGCAGTTACGCCTTTACCTCCGGCGAAATATGTATCTAAAGATCTGATGCATTTTCCATCCCATAAATTACACGCAGCTACGCCACAATGCCATAATAGGGCAAAATCTTCTTCGAAGTTAACTTGTGAAAAATCGGCTAAGAAAGGCGTTTCTGCTCCAACGGCTTTATGAGCCAGCATAGATAAGCTTCCTAATAGATCACCTTCGCAAGTCAAGATTTTACCTTCAGATTGTAAGATTGACATTGCTGCACAAGGAGATATACCGAAATTAGCAGCAAATTCAGGCCAACACCTTATAGCTATAGATGTAAGATTATTTGCTTTGATAAATTCATCAAACTTAACTGTAAGTTTAGCAACTAAGTCTACTTGCTCTGAAGATACACCAGAAACGTCGTAAATTTCTTTTATTTGTTTTTTTCTCTCTTGAACTTTTTCGTCGCTAGTTTTAAAGTTAAATACTTCTGCTAATTCGTAGTGATCAATTAAAATTCCTAATTGTTTGTATAAATCCAATTCGTCTACGTCTAAGTTGAAAAATCCGTGTGCTCGATATCCAACAATTCCTACGTGAGCAGTTGAAAATGTTTTAATAATTCTAATCGCGTCTAACCAATTCGTGTCAATATTTTCTCCTATTACGACGTGATAATTCTTTACTCCTGCTTTATAGAGGTTTGATGCGTTTAAGTTTATTCCGCACACGGAATTAAGCCGAATTTTTCCACCTTGATAAGGCAATTCGTATAAGCCCCAGAGCAAGATAGGACATCTAAGAACTTTGTTTAATTCTAAAATTAAATGGCCCAAAGCAAACGTACCGCTAATGCATATTAACCCATCTATTTTTTTCGAACCTAAATTATTAGCTGCTTTTTGAGCGTCTTCGACTTCAATAACTAGTTCTGGTATAAATTCCCAATCAATCGATTCTATTGGTTTTAAATTAATTTGAATCTTTTTATAAATCTCTCCGGCTGCCATAAAATCAAAAGTTTTCCGAGCGATACAAACTACTCCAATTCTAATTTTTTGTTTCACGATTTATTCCTCTTTTTTAAATATTTGATATTGTAATGTAAATAATTAAGAAATTCCGAAAAAGACAATGAAAAACCACATGAGAATGAATGAGATTATTAGCGAGAGATTAACCATCATACCGATTAATTTCTCGTCGTATTCAAATTCAACAGAAAACGGGATTACAGCCATTCCTATCGGTAAAATTAAACCAATTAAAATTATTCCACGATATAATAAACTAAAACTAGACGGAAGAATAAAAAACAATGTTAAACCAATTACAAGCCCAAAAGAATATCTTATTATTAGAACTTTTAAAATAGTAGCCCATTGTTCTTTTTTAAATTTAAAATTCAAATAAATACCTAATAGTAATAAAGTTAAAGCAAAATTTGCTCTAGCTATTATGTCTAATAAATCTGAAACAAATATGGGAAATTGAAACTTTATTACATTAAGAATCAACGCGATAATATAAGCCATTAGCGGAACTGATTTTAACAAACTTAATAAAATAATTTTAAATCGATAAATGTGAGAAACTTCTTTTAACTCTTCTGCTTTTTTGCGAGAAAAATAAGAACCTATACTATAACAAAGAACAAATATAATAAACGCGTTACCAATGTCAAACATTGCTATGTAAATCAATCCTTCTTGGCCCCAAATTCCTTCAATTATAGGATACGCAAAAAGCCCAATATTAAATCCAATAACTGCCATTAAAATTAATCCTTTTAGCTCTTTTTGCTTATTTCGAAAAATAATCGCCGAAAACGAAAATACAATAATGTTAAATCCAAAACATATAAATGGCAGTAAAATCAAAGTTATATTAATTTTAATATTCGTAACCACACTTAGAATCAATGCTGGCAACGTTACGTTTAGAATTAATTTAGCAATAACTCTCCCGTTTTCTTGCGTAATAAGATTTAACTTTTTAATTATAAAACCAATTACTATTATTGTAAACGATAAGAAAAAAATGTAATTTACATCTGCCATTGAAATTACTTCTTCAACGATTTTTCTAACACTTTTATTGTTGCTGAAAAATCTTTGTCAGCGAATTCTTTAATTCCCTTTTCGTAGATTTTTACAACATTATTTGCTCCTGGCAAATCTAATCCCAATTTTTTCGAAAATTCGACAATAAGATTTATGTCTTTATGCATATTTCTAAACGAAAATTTTGGAGAGAACTCTTCGTTTTTAATGGTTTCACCTTTAGAATCCAAATAAAAGTTTTGTCCACCACCCGCTTTTACGCCTTTTAGCACCATATCGAAGGTTAATCCCGCAGCTTTTGCTAATATCAACATTTCGTTAACCCCATTTTGAATTTCACCAACTAACATATTATGACACATTTTCATAGCAAGCCCTTTCCCATTTTCGCCAAAATAAATGATTTCTTCAGGTTTTCCCATACATTCTAAAATCGGTCTAATTTTTTTATATGTTTCTTCGTCTCCTCCTACATAAATACCTAAATTGCCAGCGATTGCAGCGGCTTTACTTTTAACAACAGGAACATCCATCATTACGCTACCAGAATTTTTAACTTTTTTTGCTAACTCTTTAGAAACATCAGGAGAAATTGTGCTCATATCAATATAAATCGTTCCTTTTTTAATATGCGGTAATATACCATCAACTACTTCCTTTACATTTTCGTTAGTAGGAACCATACTAATTATTAAATTGCAATTTTCGGCTAATTCTTTAATATTTTTGCAAGCATTTCCTCCTAATTTTGTTAACTTTTCCACTTGAGCTCTATTAACATCGTAAAGCCACACTTTTGAACCGCTTTTTTTAATAATGTTCTCGCACATTGATTCGCCCATGGTTCCTAATCCAATGAAACCAATTCTAAAAGAGTCCATTTTTGTCGCGCTCCAATTTTTTTTGCTTTTAAGCTCGAATTATAAGGATCCTATCTCTGTATCGTCCCAAGCGTCTTGGAATATTTTTAATCCTCTGTCAGTAAATGGGTGATAAAAACTATCTTTATAAACATCGAAACCTGCTGTTACAATATCTGCTCCCAAAACTGCGTAATCCACAATTTGCTTACCGGTACGAACAGCTGCTACAATTATTTCAGTCTCAAATTCATAAACTTCGTAAATTGCGACTATATCTGCTATTAAATTAGAACAATCGACTCCAGACGATTCTTGCCAGCCTATAAAAGGAGACACATATTTAGCTCCAATTCTCCCTACTTGCAACGCTTGAGACGCTGTAAATACAAGAGTAACGTTAACTTTTACACCTTCTTTTACTAATTTTTTTGTAGCAACTAATCCTTGTTCTGTACACGGAATTTTAATAACAAAATTCTTAGAGAGAGAAGCAATTTTTTTGGCTGCTGGAATCATATCGCTAGCTTTATCTATATGCGGATTAATCTCTATAGAAATGGGAAAATCAATTTTGTCAAACTCTTTTACAAATTCTTTGACAACGGTAAAAAAAGGTTTTCCTGCTGTTTTTATGTGTTTAGGATTCGAAGTAACTCCATCGATTTTCCAATTATCTAGCGCGTATTTTATTTCGTCTATTTTAGCACTATCTAAAAAGTATTTCATATACGAATATTTTTTTTAAATAATTATTGAAGTATCAATTATTGTAGAGCATTAATACTTTATGTATAATAGTTAAAAATAGTATATTAATGTTTTAAGATTAAATTTAAGTTTAATTTTATTTGTTCTTCCATCTATAGCTACTTAAAGACAAAAGTAAAAGAGCGGGAAGATAAAACACCCAAGTAAGATAAAGTGTGACAATCCTTTGCGTTCCGATTTCAAGAGATAAATTGAAGCCGACAAGAAAATCGGCAACAAAGAAGAAACTCATTCCAATTGCAATGAGAAACGAGTTTTTAACATCAAAAAATTTAATGTGCAGGCTCATCAACGCCATCCATAAAGAAATTGAAAGTAAAACGGCGTAAATAGTAATTAGAAGAAACAAAGGACTCTTACTTAGAACTGGATAAATTATAAATGTATAAAAAAATATCATGACAATTGCTACAATAGCTCCCGTAAGTATTGCCTTAATATAATTGTTTTTTTTCACCCCAGGTTTAAGGAATTCTTTTAATCCGTTCCCATTTCTCCAGATGAGCAGAATTTGAGTCAAACCAAATGAAATAACACCCAAAGCGTATATATCCATTAAAAATATTATTTCTCCAATTGCTATAGAAGCAAATACTATGCGAATTCTTTTAATATCCCGTTTATCGAATCCATCTTTACCAGAAATCCAAGCGAGGATTGCACACAAAAAAGCGCTCGAAACTTTAGTAATTCTCGTATAAGGAATTTCCGGTTGCTTTAAAGGGGCAATTCCAAAAAAATAAAGCGTCCAATCTAATGTCGTATAACTACCATACAAGAAAAATATTACTGCTAATATTAAGAAGAAACATTTTCTTTTTATTTTATTTTCAATCAACTAAAATCACCTATCATAAAATTTTTAGCAATTCATCTTTGGTAATATATTGTCTATGTTTTTGATCTTCCCAGATTTTGCGGTATTTGTAAAAAAATTCAAATAGATCATATTTATTGGGGGTGTAAATAGTGATTCCTTTTTCAATGATTTGAATTTTAATATGAAGAGGAAGCTCGCTGAAGATTCTAACATCATATTTTTTATGAGATGTGTTAATATTTTGCCAAATAAATGATAAAATTTCGAAAGCATCTTGATTTGGAGCAACGATACATATATCTATATCACTTTTATTCGTTTCTTTTCCATCAATATAAGATCCGAAAAGAAGAATCCCCAGTATATTTTTATGGGTAAGGATTTTGTTAAAATCGTTTAATATTTGTTTTATAAGACCTTTTTCAACCATAAAGTAAAAACCTCCAAAAATTTGATTAGGTGCTCTTTATGTTGTAGAATTCCTTCATTGACGATTTTTTCAATTACTCCATTATAATCGTGAACCATTCGATTTCTTAAACCATTTGCTTTTCGAAGATCATCTGCTAAATTTTCGGGTATTATTTTTTTTTCAGCTAAGATATTTATGTTTGAATAATCATCTTTAGGAAGGATTTTCAAATCCTTAACGGTCATAGCACACAAATCAGTAATTATCTCAATTATCAATTGATATAAATGATAAAGAGCAAACTTATCTCTCATATCTAACTTTTCTGGAGGAACATCATAATCAATATTGCTTGTCCATTCTTCGAGTTTGATTAAATATTTCTGTAAGATTTCCATTTTTTCTTTGTATCGTTTAATTCGCTCTTTATCCAATTCGATTTTTTTGCTTTTTTCATCCATTCTAAATATTTATTAGTTTTTTAGTTATTTTAATTTGATGATTTAGCTATAAGATAATAAATAGTAGTAATTTTGAAAGGTTGGAAAAGAATTCGATGAAATTATGACTTTTTGATACATTAATAACTAAGATCTTTTAAACGAAAAAGGTTACATTAATGGATGATAAAGTTTAGTAAATCAAAATTACATCTTAATCAATTTTTAAAAACATTTAATATAATTTAATAAATTATTATTATTTGCATAGTTAACCTTTTAGAAAATAAATAATTAAATATCATTGTCAAAAGAATTTAAAATTAAATTATATATTGGTTTAAGATAAGTGACAGATTTATTTGGTTCGGAACCATTGGAGCAGAAAGATGCTTTTGAAAAATTATACGCAGTTTACGTTCTTTACTTTGACGAAGAAAAAGGCCATATCCCTTTAATAATCTATCCCCTCGACTTGGAAAAACTTAAGGATAACAAGAGATTCATGCGCCCAATAAAATATCATTCTATCTGGTTTATGCCAGTAGAAGAACAAGCTGCGTTGGATCACATAGATTTGGAATATCACAGATATATTTTTTTTGGTAAAAAATTTTTAACTAAGTCAAAAAGAGAAAAACGTCGAGCTGGTTTAGTAGAAGAAACGCCTGAAACCATTGTAATAATCGTTTCTTTACCAAGTGATATCGCTATATTTGGAGACGAATACATCCGTTTAATGACTAAAGAAATAAAAGAGAAATTCGACGATAAATTATTTAAAATTATCGAAAGCGAGATTGCAAAGGAACAAATTGTTAAAACGAATCAAATTAAAGAAGTTATTAAAGAAGGAACAAAAATTAAAAAAGATTTATCTGATTTAATCGCAATACTGAGTAAAGAGTATTTTTCAAACGCAATCAAACGATCAGATACTACATCGATTAAGCAGCAAAAAGCGCTTTCTTATCTTAGCTTGAAAGGAATTGATGTATCTCACCTAAATAGTTCAAGCGAAGACACATTCTCAAAAATCAAAATTTTCGATGTAGGACAAAAAAATAAAGAACCATTAAAAATAGAAAAACCAAATTGGATATTTAACGTAAATGTTGCGGAAGACAGTCAAGAGCTAGAAATTTTGGTTCTAAATAATTTCGATAAAGAATTTAATAATTTAAGCGTTAAAATAACTCACGTAAAAGAATTTTTCGAACAGGAAATAATGAATCAAACGATAGATGTGTGGTATCCGAAAGAAGAATTAGTGTTTATATCCCCTATAATCCCGTATATTAAAGAATATTTCTTTTTTATTTTTAATGCGAAAAACGAACAATTAATTTCAAAAAGAATTAATGTGAATATTTAAAAGACTTCAAAAAATGAAATTGGTTAAATGTTATGTCTGAAGAAGAATTAAACGAAGATTTAAACGAAGAAGATATCATTATAAGAAATTATAGAACTTCTGATTACGAAGCAACTCTGGAAATTTTAAGAGAATTGCAAGATCAATACGACATAGGGCTTGACGAAAATAAATGGAGGGAGTCTTCGGGTTTAAGGCAATTTAAACCAAATTTAAAGCGAATTACTGTAATTGCTGAATATAAACCCAACGGTGAGGTTGTGGGAATGGGCATGCTTGAAGCCGTGAAAAATACATTAGGTCAATATTTAGGGTATTTAGATAATTGGAGCGTTAAGAAAGAGTTTATTGGACGGAATTTAGGAAAGATATTGGCAGAAAGAGCGGTTCAAGTTCTTAGATCGTGGGGGTGCGTTTCTATTAGAATAAATATGTCGTACAAAACGGATAAAAAAGTTTTAGATGTAATTTGCAAAGGTGGAGGTTTTAAACCAATTTTTATCGTTTTGGAAAAAAAATTTGACGATAAAGAAAACAAATGATTTATTTAATTATTTAAGAATTTTACTTTTTAAACCGTTAAATGTGGAGATTTTGAAGGTTTAACGAGAATTTTTGTAACTATCGTATAAAATTTACTTTTGATACAATTAAATTGCATTTTCTTTATTTATTTTTAATTTAATTTGATTTTTTATATTAAAATTAAAAATAAAAACAAACATTTTATCTAAAAAATATTTCTAAATTATAATATCGAAAATATTAATTAAAAAGAAGAAAATTTTAAAAAAGGGTTGATTTGATAAAATGATTGGAATTAAGGCCTATGGCGCATACTTACCAAAAAACCTATTACCAAGAGAAATTATAGCAAAAATGTGGGATTTTCCTGTAGTTCCAGGAACTAAATCCGTTGCGAGTATCGACGAAGATAGTCTTACTATGGCCGTTGAAGCTGGATTAGATTGCTTAACAGGAATCGATCCAAAAACAATTGACGGTCTTTTCTTTGCAACAACGACTCAAGTTTACACGGAAAAGGATTCTGCGTCGTTAATTGCCACAGTTTTAGACATGAGAGATAATATTATAACAGCAGATTTCACAGATTCGCTAAAATCAGGTACCAGCGCAGTTTGTAGAGCAGTAGACTCTATAAAAGCTAACAAAGATATTAAAAGAATTCTTGTTATTGCATCTGACACTCGACAACCTGAACCGGCTACGTTCTGGGAATATGGATTTTCAGATGGGGCGGCAGCAATACTTGTAGCTGAAGAAGAATCTTTACCGCTTTCAATCGAAGATTATTATTCTGTTGCTACGAACGTTACAGGACCTTGGAAACGCACGGGAACTGATAAATTTATAAGAACTTTCGAAGTAAAAATGGACTCACAATTTTACAGTAACAATGTTATGCGCGTAATAACGGAGATAATGAAGAGAAATAATCTAAAACCAGAAGAAATAGATAGTGTGGCGTATTATTATAACGATCCTAGATCACATCAAAGAGTTGCTAAAAAGTTAAAGCTTGGTCAAGGAGTTGCCCAAAATGGATTGTTTTTTCAAATAGGAGATTTAGGTACTGCTATGCCGTTTGCTTTGTTAATATCAGCGCTTAAAAGACCTAAGGATGACGCTAAAGTAATTTTAGCGGGCGTAGGCGACGGAGCTGATGCTATTTATATGAAAGTTCAAGACAGGAAACAGGTAAGAGAACTAACAAAAACGCGAATGGGATTGAGCGAACATCAAAAAACGATGATTCCAATGAAAAATTATGGAATGTATATCGAAAATAAGCGACTTCTCGAAAAAGATAGATATACTAGAAAAAGTTCTGCAACAATTTTATGGAGAGAAACTGCTTCTATTTATCAGATGTATGGGCTAAAATGTAGAAAATGTGGTTTGGTACAATATCCAAGTATGTTTAAAGCTTGCCATCAATGCAGAGCAGATAATGAATTTGACAAAATAAAGCTTAAGTTAAAAGGAAAAATATTCACGTTTTCTTTAGATCATTTAGTAGGCGGTTCGTATTATAATACGCCGGTTCCACGTTGCGTAATTGACTTAGAGGAAGGCGGAAGAATATTATGCGATATGACAGAAATTGAAAAGCCCGAAGAAAACGTAAAAATTGGAATGGATGTAGAACTCACTTTTCGCTTGATGCACGAAGGTGCAGAATTTAAGAATTATTATTGGAAATGTCGACCTCCACGAGGTCGAATATAAAAGAGGTGTAAAAAAAATGGTTAGACATGGAATCGCAAATAAAGTGGCCATTATTGGTTGCGAGATGACTAAATATGGCGAGCGTTTTGATAAAGACCAATACGGTTTATTAAGCGAGGCTGCATTAGGCGCTTGTAAGGACGCCGGAATCCCGAAAGACGACATCGACGCAGCGTGGGTAGGAGTGTTTTATTATTTCACGGGACTTTCGGGAACAACCGTAGAAGATGCTTTAAGATTAAACGGCAAGCCTATTACTCGATGTGAGAATTACTGCGCTTCGGGAATGGATGCTTTTAGAAACGCGTGTTTTGGCGTCGCAAGCGGAGCTTACGACATTGGTTTAGCTTGTGGTGTTGAAAAGTTAATGGATGAAGGAGGTAGTGGTTTGCCAGGATTTAAGATTTTTGGGCATCCTGTATATCCTATGCCATCTGCTCCTGCAATGTTTTCAATGGCTGCTACAAGATCTTTTCACGTATGGGGTTGGACAAAAGAAGATCTTGCTCGCGTTGCTGTAAAAAACCACGAAAATGGCTTTTATCACCCAAAAGCTCATTTTAGAACTAAAATTGGTATTGAAGATGTAGTTAAAGCACCGATGATAGCGGATCCTCTCGGAAGATTTGATTGTTGCGCTATGTCTGATGGTGCAGCAGCTCTTATTATTACAAGACCAGAACTTGCAGAATCTTACGTTCATTCAAAAGATTATGTAATAGTTAAAGCAAACGAAATTTCAGTTTTTACAATGGCACCATGGTATTGGCCGGGATACAATTTTATAAGTTTTCCAGCCACGGTAAAAGCATCGGAAATGGCGTATAAAGAAGCTGGCATTACAAATCCGCGAACTCAAGTCGATTTGGCAGAGGTACACGACTGTTTTACAATAACGGAATTATTAAATTGTCAAGACTTAAAGTTTTGCGAAATGGGCAAAGCAGCAGAAGAATTAAAAAATGGTACTTTTAATTACGATGGTGAGATCGCAGTAAATCCAAGCGGAGGTTTGAAATCGTTTGGACATCCAATCGGTTCGACTGGGTGTAGGATGTTAGTAGAATTAACAAAACAATTACAAGGTCGAGCTGAGGGCAGACAAGTAAAAGACGCAAAAATTGGATTAGCTCATAATTTAGGTGGAGCCTATAGCGTCTGTTCCGTGAGTATCCTTGGAAAAAAGGATTAATTGAATTAAAATTATTTATTTTTTTTTATTTACCTTTTGAAAGATTTTCAATTATTAATTAGATATAATTATTTTGATTATAATTTAAATTGATAATTGATGCATTCATTCTTTTTCATAGGTCTATATTAATAATAAATAAAAGCTTGAGAAATTTTACATAAACAAAAAATTAAATAACTTTTATTATATTAAATATTTAATTTAGATATAGATATATTACCTAATGTCGGGGTTTTATAAACTTAAATTTAGCATCGAGTTCTTTAGAAATATCAAATTTTTTGGTGCACTATATTAATGGATAAAGAATCTGATATAAGAAATAGATAAAGAATCTGATATAAGAAATGGATAAAGAATCTGATATAAGAAATGTCTGGTATCTCAACGTAAATTCCGAAAGCGGAACTGCAATTGGCAAATGTGGTGCCAAAGATAGTGCAATCTCTGACCTCGACATTATCGCAGGATTCATTACCGCAAGTCAACAACTCAGTCGAGAGATGGTAACATCCGAGCAAGAGATTAGTAAATTTAACCTCGAAGATTTACAAAGTGGTGCTAAACGGTTAACAATGTACACGACATGGGGAAATGAAGTAAGTTTTAAAAGCGATATGAGAGATCGCATTCCTATAATTACTTCAATGCTCCAAGTCTCTGGTCCTAAGATGTCTGAATCAGATTATAACGAAGTTCTTAGATTTTTAAGTCTTTTAAACGACGAAATAGTATATCGTTTTATGCTTGGTGAATTGACTAAAGAAAGAGTAATTGATCCTGTTATTAAAATTGATATGATTAATAATGTACTTAACTTAATTAATTTCACAAAAAAAGGGAGACTCATTGGAGCAAAAAGCGATAGAATCGAATATTTAGTTGAAAAATCGCTTACACGGGTGCTTAAAAACGATGCTAATATAATTGACATTATTTTCTCTAAATTACCATTAGAATACACGTGTATTCAAGAAGGATATGCGGAAAAAGTTGAGGAGACTATTAAATTTATTAAAAATGAAATCGATCAATTCGAGAAAGCTGAAAAAAAACTTGATTTCTTTAGAAAAACTAAAATTTACGATAAAAAGGATTCTTTTAGCTGTTTAAAAGAATCGTATAATCAATTTCTAGATTCTCAAGAAACTCATTTTGAGAACAAAAGAGCCTTAGCAGTAGCATTAGAGGATTGGCAATCAATATTAGAAGATATGTTAACTGATTTACAAGGAGAATTAAAAAATCAGGAATTACAAATTATTCACGAATTAAAAAACTTATTACCCAAATCGAGTGCTCTAGATAACTTTATACGTGAGATTAAAAACGAAGTTTCTGAACCAGAACCTTTAAAAAAACTTACAGATATAGAAAATAAAATCGTTTTAAACTATTCAAATTTAAGTTCTATTATTAACAATAAGGCTTTGAATAAATACAATCAAAAATTATCAAAATTAAAGAACGGATACGAATCAATTTTATCGCTTTTTAATATACTCGTAAGTTATAAGATAGAGAACAAACTAGATGAATTTTTCGATTTATTTAAGACAATCACTGAAAAAGAAATTCAATACGATGAAAATGGAAATAAAATTCAACTTTCTCATAAAGATATAAAAACAGAAATTAAAAATATTCTTAATTTATTGCGAAGTAACTTAGTAGTCAAAGTTATTAATTCTTTATACGACGACATTTTCAATTCTTATAGAAAATTTAAATTTGTACTTGTTTATTCAGGAAACATAAAAGAACTAATTATCAACAAAACAAAAGAAAATCTTTATCTTTTTATTAATAGAATACAAGATTTTTGTTTTGCAGCAAATTTAGAAAAAATTATAAAACGTATTAAGCCAGATAACTTAGTAAAACAATATTGTATTGATATATTAGAAAGTTATTTGAAAAATTATGATTATGAATATTACGTAAAAAATCCTTTTTTACGAGAAGAGAAAAATTTTCTTATTGCGTTCGATTCTTACTCGTTAAAATTTTGTTCTGAATTAATTAACGAAACTGGATTGAATAAAGATATTTATCGTGAAATTGAAAGGATGAAATATTCTCAAAAATTCAAAGAATCATTTATTCAGATTTTAGATAGTAACATTTTAACTAGTGATAAAGCAATTATGGAACTTAAAAGTTCTATTAATTTGTTTAACTCGTGGCTTAATAAAGTAGATTCTATGATTAATAGCATAACAATTCAACAAAACGAAATCACAGCATCTGAATTTATAAACTATTGCATTTCGTTTACAAAATTAACTGGAAAACCAGAAAGTAAAGCGATGAAAAAGAATCTTTATATTAAAGAAGTTGTATTTAAAAATATTGAACCAAAAGAACAATTAAAAGATGAGACGCCTGAAAGTCTATTAAGTAAGACAGAGATTAATAGAATAATCGAGGAATTGGAAAGGTTAGGTGAGTCTGCTACAAGTATTTTTAATAGTAAAGAATACTCTAAGTTATTAGACGATTCCAAGTCATTGCTATTGAATAAATTAAAAAAAGATAAAAATGCAATCGAGAAAGTTGTAAGAAATCTTTCAAACTTGATAGATACCGAAGAAACTCGGAAATTAACTCAATTATTAAATGACATAAAAGATGCAAGAGAATTACTTAAAGATAATAAAAAATTAAAGGCATTTCAAGACGAATTACACGATATTATAAAAATAAATGTGTTTAGTGAATTCAATTCTTTATTAGAATCGTTAGATAACGAATATCTCAATTTGGAAGGATATAATCACATTAAAGGAATTGTTAAAACAGCTTCTAGTTCAAAACCATTGATTAAAGAATCAAACATCGAGAAAAAATATAAATCAAGAGAATTATTGATGGAGGCTCTGGTTGAAACTTACGCCCATTTTTACGAAGAATATTTTGGAAAATTTGTGTTTCAAAATAATGGCAAATTCGAAATAAAAAAATCAGATACAATTGTTAAACCAGGGAAGCTTTTTGATAAGGTTTTTGAAAAAACTTACGATTATCTTGTATTTCTTAACGGTCTGGAAGTAATTAAAAATCTTTTTAATACGGTTTTTAAGAGCCAGAATAAACTTAAAAACTACAATATAGAATTTTTAATGAATTATTTATCTGAATATTACGAACAAAAAAACTATCCCTCATCTGAAGAATTTATAAAATCGTTTGATGCTCCTCGAAATGCTGGAAAATTTTTAGATTTTCTAATTAATAAATTCTCGGACGCTAACCAAGTCCAAAGTATAAAAACCAAAATCGACAATTTCTGTAAGGACCTTGCGTCTTATTGCGCTAAAAAAAGCAAGAAAAAACCAACATTACCTCAAGAGATCAATATTTTTAAAGACGAAATAGTTGATATTCTTACTAATATTTATAACAATTTAAAAGAAGGAGAAGAATCGTATTACGTTGAGGGTAAATCCCCGGTAAAGAACCATCCTTCGAAAAAGTATAATTTTAAGAAGATTCCACCTAAGCGTTTCGAAGAGTTTTTACATTCTATAGAATCAATGCCAAATACGTTTAATAACGATATTAGTTCGTTTGAAAAATTTTGTTCGTTTAAACCATCTACAATTACATCAAAGGATATAATTGTAAAAAAAATATCAGATAACTTAAAAGAAGCCATAAAAAAGGAAGTAGAAAAATTCAATTTAAGCGAGCTAGTATTTGAAAATGTAAATAGAATTCGTATAATGGATTTATTAAATAATACCGAATATGAATTACCTAAGGATATCCAAACAACATTAATTCTGAAAGGAAATTATAACAAAGAGACCTTAAAAAAAATAATAGACCTATCCACGAAAATAAGTGATTTACTTAAAGCAAGTATGACCGATGTATTGAACGAAACTCCACTATTCAACGAACTTTTAAACAAAAAAATAAATGCTGAAAAAGGGGGATATGTTGAATACGAGATAGATATTCCAGAATCGATCACATTAAAAAATCGTACTCAAATCTTTGGCAAAAACGCTATATGGTCAAACGACAAGCAAAAAGTTATTGGCTTTAAATTACCTTTTGAAACTAAATCAAAAAATACGTTCGGAGACGCAATGAAATCAAACGTATATTTGGAAGTTTTTAACGAATTAAAACCCATAATAGACATTATAAATAAATATTCTCGAGAAATTCATACTGGATTCGATTTAGTTTATAAAAAATTGTACGAATATTAGAATTTTAAATAGATATAAACCTTTTTTAAGTTTTTTTTGGTTGATTTTTTTATAAGGAACAAGATATTTTATTTTCTTAGTGAAAAATTATTTAATTTTAAATTAATATTATTTAATTATGAGTAATAGCACTTTTAATAGCACTTTTAATCAATTCAAAGGTAATGTTAACAATGATAAGATTCGATACATTGCAGACCCACAACTTAGAAATATAGTAAATGTCTCCATTGCGTTAGGACGTCCATTGCTAGTGAGAGGGGAACCTGGTACAGGAAAGACATTACTAGCACACGCCATAGCAGAAGCGTTAGGAAAAAGATTAATAGTCTGGAATATAAAAAGCGTTTCTGAGGCGTTAGACGGCTGCTATATGTACGACACCGTGCAAAGATTAAACGATAGCAGATTTGGAAGCGACGAAAGAGACGTAAACAACATTAAAGATTACATTAAATTAGGTCCTTTAGGCAACGCGTTCGATTCCGAAGAACAAGTTGTGCTTTTAATAGACGAAATTGATAAGGCAGATATAGAATTCCCTAACGACCTATTACAAGAACTTGACATGATGGAGTTTTACGTAAAAGAAACGAACGAATTTGTAAAAGCTAAACATAGACCGGTAGTAATAATAACGTCAAATAACGAAAAAGAGTTGCCTGACGCTTTTCTTAGAAGATGTGTATTTCATTACATTGAATTTCCGTCTAGCGAATTCATGGCAGAAATATGTAAATTGCATTATCCTAACTTGAAAGAAAACCTTCTAAATCAATGTTTAAATCATTTTTACGCTCTTAGAGCTGTTTCAAATCTTAGAAAATTACCTTCAACTTCCGAACTTTTAGACTGGATAGGCGTTTTATTGAAGGCGGGAATAACAATCGACGAATTAAAACGAGGAGTACCATTCCTTGGCGTTTTGATTAAAAAGGAAAAGGATTTGGAAATTGCGTTGTCAAAAGCCAAATTTCCAACCTAAATTCAAATTAGAAATTATATGTTTGTCGATTATTTTTATTATTTGAAACAAAGGCTTCCGGTAAGCATTACAGAATATTTAACGTTAATGGAAGCTTTAGATAAAGGGCTAGTTCACAATATAGTTGAATTTTATTACGTTTCCCGTTCAATTTTATGTAAACACGAAAATCAATTCGACGTTTACGATATTGCTTTCGCTAATTTTTTCAAAAACGCTGCTCTTAAATTCCCAGACGAAATAAAACAAGCGATATGGGATTGGTTAGATAAAAGTCTACCGCCTCCGCAATTATTAGAACAATATAGAGAATTTTTAGATCAAAATTACGATATTGAAGAATTACGAAAACAATTTGAAGAATTACTAAAACAACAAAACGAAGAGCATAATTTCGGCGATCATTGGATAGGTACCCAAGGAGAATCAAGATTTGGTCACGGTGGATTTAATCCGATGGGAATGCGAGTTGGAGGTGGAACAGGAATGAGATCTGCGATTCTAATAGCTGAAAAAAGAATCTTTCAAGATTATCGACAAGATATAGTATTAGATACTCGTCAAATTAAAGTAGCGTTAAAAAGACTAAGAAAATTAGAGGAAATTGGGAAACGAGACATATTAAACATGGATAAAACAGTCGATAAAACCGCTAATAACGGCGGAGATATTGAATTATATTTTGACAAAAAAACAAAAAACAACGTGCGTTTAATACTTTTAATGGATGTAGGAGGTTCGATGACTCCATACGCTCATTTAGTTAACCTATTGTTTTCAGCAGCGCATAATATGTCTCATTGGAAAGAATTTAAGCATTATTATTTTCACAATTGTATTTACGAACAAATTTATAATAACGCTCAAAGAAATCCCGAAGAAGCAATAGAATTCGAAGAATTTTTGAAGAAATACGATTCAAGTCATAAAATAGTAATTGTTGGGGATGCTGCGATGGCTTCGTGGGAACTTACAGAACGTTACGGAAGCATATATTATTATCAAAGAAACGAGTCACCAGGGATTTACTACGTTAGAGAACTAGCTAATCATTTCAAAAATAACGTTGTCTGGCTAAATCCAGAACTTATAAGAGAACAATGGCAATCTTGGACGCGCAAAATTATTTCGAGCGTAATCCCAATGTACGATTTAACTATCGAGGGGCTCGAAGAAGCGATGAATTATCTAAGGAAAAGCGGAAGAAATATGTATACTTCAGTTCACAGGCTTAAAGGATTTACCTACTAAATATTTTTATTATAGTGGAATTCAATAAATTCATTTTCCATTAAATTTTATTCTATAATTAGTTTAATGAAAAGATTTTAAATGTATAACACTTATATTGTTTGACCTAAAATTAACGAAGCCACAACAGCAATTAAAATTATAATTAATGTTTCAAATAATGTAATTTTCCAATTTACATTACTTTGTTTCGAACGATATTTTACCAAAAAGATACCAATTATAACACCAATTATACTTATGGAAAGAATTAGATTCGCTGGCGACGGTATAAAGAGAAAAATCATAATTGGAAGCGCTCCAGCTATAAATGTAGTTATTCCACATATAATTGCAGAAATTACATTGTTAAATCGTACTTTTTCTTTCAATAATGTGAGAAGTTCCTCTAAAAGCTTAATAGACTTATCTCTTTCTTTCTTATCGGGATGATCGCTCAAACTGAAATGAAAAAGATTTTGTAAAGTAATAATATTTGAAAAATCTTCCGTAACTCCTCCCAAAAAGAAGCTCGAAAAATTGGTTATAGCAACGGCAACTAAAGTTAGAAATGCAGCAAAAATAGCTGTTCCAAAAGCAAGTTGTCCTATAAAAACTGAAATGATTACAACCAATCCGGTAATTGATCCATCCGTTAAACCAGCAATTAACTCCAATGTAGGTTCTCGCTTTATTAAAAAGTTGCGCCATTCTTTACTGAGTTTGGTTCCTAAAGTTGTTAATTCTATTTTATCTTCTTTTTCGAAAATTAATCTTTCAATTCTCATTTCCGCTAGAGTTTTATCGATATCGTTAGAATCTACGCATAAATGATGCAAACATATTTTATAGATGCGGTTCTTAAGTGCTTTCTTTTCTATCGTGTAAGGTTTTCGAAATCCTAATAATATAATAATTCTGATTAAATCAGGAAGATCTTGCACTTCAAAAGACATTTTTTTTGTAAAAAACAAATAATTATTTTAAATTAAAACTAAAAACCAATTTCTTAAAACTAATTTCAATTTTTAAATTTTTGGATTATTAGATTATTTGAGTTTATTTGTTAATTATTTAAAAAATTTCTCTTAAATAATTATCTTTGATTGAAACTGCTAAAGATTCGTAAAAAATCGAACCGAATTTTTTATAATAATCGGTTTTACTTTTCATTATACCAGATTTATCGTCTTTTTCAACAAATCCTTGAGACCAAAAGATTTTTCCTTGGCAATTCAAATCGAATTTCTCTTTATTTTTAACAATTTTACCTGATTTGATAACGTATTCAATATTTGACAACGAATTCTTTAATTGTTCGTAATTCTTTGAAATATCCATTTCGTTAATATCGATATCTAATATATTGATATCAGCATCAGAATTTATCCCGAGATTCCCTTTAATTTCTCCTAATCCCAAAGATTTAGCGGGACTAGCGCGCGTTATAATTACATAATCTTTAAAAGTGAGAACTTGATCCATGTTTGTTAAATTATTCTTTTTTAAGAATTCTTTGTTCAAATTTTGCATAAATTCTTTGCGAGCTTTTGAACTCATTAAATACGTAGCAATTTCTGGTACATCGTTAATATCAGCATAATTGGGATAATTAATAGAAAATTGCAATTGCCATTTGTTTTTAACGTTTAAAGCGAGATCTAAAGCGTTCGCCCATAAAATGCAGTCGTTAACGTTTTTTTTATCGAATTTCCTAAACATTGCGAAGGTATCTCCTTCGTTTTCGACAGCAGAAGTGATTAATTTTTGATTTTGGTTGTTATTTTTCGTTAAAAAATTGATCAATCGCCTATCGGACGTTATTAGGGGATTTATTGAATCAAAACCTAAAAATCCTAAATCTAAATCTATGCTTTCACTTGAATTTAACGTATTAATTAATTCAGAATTGTTTCCATCTATGTTATAGGCTGAAGCGTGTGCTAAGTGAAAAATTTGAGAGCGTTTTATTTTTGATTTTCCTTTTAAATTTGAATTTAATTGTAACGATTTTATTTTATCTAAAACTAAAGAAAGATTATTTTTTGCGTCTAGTTGCTCGTAACCTTCAATATGAGCGTGAACTGAATGCGGTAACCCTAAATATTCGTTTGCTTTTATTAAATTTTCGAACACATCTAAAGCAGAAAAATTATATAATTTACCTTTAATCGATAAATCTTTTCTAAGCGTTTTCAAATTCCAAATTTCGGATTCAAAAGGGTTATAAACTTTTAAACCGAAGCCTTTTGTTAATAACAAGAGATTTGATAGAAATACAGCAATTTCGTCGTATTTATTTTTTTGAAATTCAAATTCTAACGGCCACATATTACTTACGTTTAATAGCATCGCTTTGTCTAAGACGGGAATCTGCTTAAAGTTAAATATGGTGTGTTTTGCTAAAGATGGAAAAACATTTGATTCGAGGACAAAAGTATATCCGTTAGAAATATAATCTCTGGCTATACTTTCTAGAGTTAAGCCTTTCCATTTCTCTTGGAATAGATTATTATTTGTACCTAATAATCTAATCAAATTAATTTGTTGCGCAGCTATATGCGCGTGGATATCGATTGCTCCAGGTATTACAGTCTTTCCATTAGCATCAATCTCTTTTACTTCGTTTTCGGTAGAAAACTTTTCCACTATTTTCGAATCTTCTATTAAGATGTCTTTTATTTCTCCGTTAATGTTGTTTAATGGATCGAAAACCAATCCATTTTTAACAATTATTTTTGACATATTCTTTAGTATTATTTACTTTTTTTTCTTTATTTTTGTGTTAGTAGTAATAAATATTTGTCAGTAAAATCAGCAATAAATACTGTCACTTTTTGTCAGGATTAAACAGATTTCAAGTTTTGTGTTTTGTAGGTATTATTCCGTTTTAAATAAAAAAAAATAGTAAATTTATTTGTTAAACCTTACAGATTTAACGTTTTTATTAATATACCGTGGAGATACACCAAGAGTTGACGCCCTTCATTAATTTCTTGGACCTCTACGGTTTTTCCTGCTAATTTATAATCTACGGTTAGATGAGATCCTTTATACATAATCGTGCCATTTTTACTGATTTTACGCCTTTTTTTCTTTTGTAGAATCGTTACTTCATATGTATGTGTGATTATAAGCTTTTCCTTAAAATAGAACTCAATTTTATTTTCGTATTCAATGATGTCGATTCTGGAACCCGAATATCCTGGCGGTATCTCAAAAGTTTGCGCTTTATAAGAGATCTGATTGTATTTATTAACTTTTCGTTGTGCCAACTCGTTAAACCATCGGTCCCAATTCACCTTAGCTCTCAGTGGGCGAAAGATACGCTCTTTTGTATCTAAAAATCTCTTAATCAGGGGTGCTCTATTTGGTAAACTACGATGAAGCTTTTCAGTATTGTACCAGTGAATCCATTCCTTAAGTTTTAGATTAAAATCAAGCAATGTCCATTGTGGATTTAAAGCAACGTTATATCGAGCTTCCGCGAGAAACATTTGTTTTATCGTACCAAAAAACCGCTCTAGTTTTCCCTTAGTCTGTGGATGGTGCGGCTTAGCGAAAATGGGTTGAATCTCTAAATACTCAAGAAATTTGGTATATTTTGTTCCTAAATCGCCTAGAATGTTTCTAAATTGAGCTCCGTTATCGGCAAGTATTTGGTTGGGACGCCCATAAGCGATAACTGCATCACGAATCACCTTGATAACATTAGAGCCCTTCTGGTTTTTAAAATATTCTGCAGCCACAACAAACCTCGAACAATCGTCGAGTAATGCAATCAAATAGAGTTTTCCTAGATGGTCAATCGTTTGAACCCCGGCAATGTCAATTTGCCAAAGATCGTTTGCATGATCTCGCTCAAATTTCACGTATCCTTGCTTTCGATTGTATTTTTTACCGTTAAGTCCTTGGTCCCTGAGATATTTACGAATGGTGGTGATTGATGGACAAGTGGTGGGAAAATCGCATTTCAAGGATTTATGTATCAAAGATCCACTTCTATGGGGTATTTCCTCTTTCAATTCT
>Ga0315284_10003018_pt1 | contig 23989 bp, 25 predicted proteins | sample YL17G09_16_MG_FD_203696 | JGI IMG/M metagenome (GOLD analysis project Ga0315284, IMG submission 203696) | Sediment microbial communities from Yellowstone Lake, YNP, Wyoming, USA - YL17G09_16 | ecosystem: Environmental > Aquatic > Freshwater > Lake > Sediment | place: USA: Wyoming | collected...
TTCTCATTATTCTCATTATTCTCATTATTCTCATTATTCTCATTATTCTCATTATTCTCATTATTCTCATTATTCTCATTATTCTCATTATTCTCATTATTCTCATTATTCTCATTATTCTCGATCTCTAATACATCTTTCTGATTTTTATCAACAGTGGTATTATTTTCCATTTTTCAGAGTATTTTTATAATTTTATCGTTTTTTTAAATTGTAAATAAAGAATAATTAAAAAACAAAAATGATTTTTTAAAAAAAGAATAATAAATAAATAAACATACAAAATGGAGAGCGTAAATACTATTTTGAATAATACTCGAGTGTTCGGTGAATATCATACACACGTTAGTATGATAAATCCTATGGGAACATTCCAGATCAATCGAAATACTATGGAAGCTTTTTGCGAGAGCTATTGTACAGCAGTTAAAGAAGATGAGAAATGTTGTCTAGGTATCGCAGAAAAATTACAGGTACACTTTCCTATTCTTGTTGATTTTGATTTAAAGTTTCCTTTGACCGAAGATAAAGATGTTAATAGATTATATACAAAGTCTCAGTTAGAGAGCGTTGTTCGTGACTATCAAGAAGTAATTAGAGCTATTGTTGACGTATATAATTCCAAACACGCAATCTGTTGCGTTTTAGAAAAACCTGCTTATAAGGTAAAAGGGGGAGATGATAACGAATATATTAAGAGCGGTTTTCATCTTCATTTTCCTTATGTATTTTTGTCTAAATCTGATCAAGAAGTTCATTTAATTCCTAGAATTAAGAAGATGCTAAACAAGAGTAATGCTTTTAAAAATTTAGGGATTGAAAATTCAGGCGATCTGGTAGACACAGGTTATTTGAAAGCTCCTTGGTTAATGTATGGAAGTAAAAAATCAGAAAATATGGAACCATATAAACTAACAACTTTATATAATGATGAAAGAGATGAAATTACTCTTGATGAAGCATTTAAGGATTATAAGATTTATGATTCAGATGAGAATGAAATAAATCTTAGACCAGAAAACTATGATTTTTATTTGCCTCGTATATTGAGTGTCGTTCCCTGGTTTAGACAGATTACAGAACTAAAACCAAATCTTCAGCCTCTAATTAAAATTTGCTCGGGAATTAGTAAGAAAAAAGATTACGTAGTAAAAAATATGACTGAAATTTTAGAGAAAGCTAGTAAATTAATTGCGATTATGTCTGATAATAGAGCGGCAGATTATAGCAATTGGACACATATTGGATGGGCTTTATATAATATTTCTAATGGTTCAGACAGTGGTTTAGCTTTATGGTTAAATTTTAGTTCGAGATGTCCAGAGAAATTTAAAGAGGCTGATTGTATTTCTCTTTGGGACAAAATGACAAAAGGAGATCCTCCAATGACAATTGGTACTTTAGCTTATTTTGCGAAACAAGATAATCCAGTAGAATATGTAAAGATTATAAATTTATATACTGACGAATATATTAAACAAAGCTTAGAAGGAAGTCATAATGATTTAGCAAAAGCTTGTTACGAGAGATTTGGAACTGAATTTAGATGTGCCAGTGTTTCTCAGAATATTTGGTATCAATATAGTGATCATAGATGGAAAAAGATTGAAGATGGAGTATTTCTCAGACAAAAATTATCTGAAGATATTGTTAAGATTTTTGAGAGTAAAAAGAATGAAATGCATCTTAAAATTAGCCAGTCAAGTAACGAGGCTGATAAAAATATGTATGGAGTTCAAATCAAACAAATTCAAAAAATGATTAATTCCTTAAAAAGCACTCCTTTTAAAGCTAATGTTATGAAGGAGTGTAAAGATGTATTTTACGACGAAAAATTTCTTAAGAATCTTGATAAGAATAAATGGCTTATTGGATTTAGAAATGGTGTATATGATCTAAGTAAGAATTGTTTTAGAGAAGGAGTTCCGGAAGATTATATGTCTCTTCAGATGCCTATTGACTATTCTGAATATACAAATGACGATAAGATGGTACAAGAAGTTCACGATTTTCTTACAAAAATCTTTCCTGATAGAAAAGTTAGAGATTACTTTTTGGATATTTCAAGTGAAGTATTTATCGGAGGTAATCAACATAAACACGTTTACTTTTGGAGTGGAGAAGGTGATAATGGAAAAAGTATTACACAAATGTTTTTTGAAAAAATGTTAGGAGAATATGCTATCAAACTTCCAACATCTCTTATTGTCGGAAAGAGAACACAGAGTAGTCAAGCATCTCCAGAACTTGTTCGTGCAGGAAATGGTGTTAGATGGGCAATTTTGCAAGAACCAGATAAGAAAGATAATATTAACATTGGCATTCTTAAGGAATTGTCAGGAAATGACTCGTTTTTTGCGCGCGGTCTCCACCAAGCAGGTGGAGAGATCGAGCCAATGTTTAAACTTGCTGTTATCTGTAATGATCCGCCAACTATTTCTTATAGTGATAAAGCTACTTGGAATCGTATTCGTGTTATTCCTTTCGAGAGTACTTTCAATGAAGATGCTCCATCTACTTGGGAAGAACAACTTAAACAAAAACATTTTCCAGTAGATCCCCATTTTTATGAAAAGATTCCTAATATGTTGAAACCTTTCGCTTGGGTTTTACTAGAACATCGAAAGAAGGGAATTATTAAGCTGGTCGAACCTGAAAAAGTTAAACTTGCGACTGATCATTATCGAAAGAAGAATGATAGTTATCAACAATTTGTTGATGAATGTATTATTACAGATAAAAAATGTGGTATCAATCTTCAAGAATTGTATGCACGTTTCAAGGATTGGTTCAAGGAAAGTTTTCCAGGACAGACACTTCCTACAAAGTCAGAAGTCAGAGAATATTATACAAAGATTTGGGGAGATACAGTTAGATCATTTTGGAAGGGTAAACGTTTGTCTACATTTGAAGATGAGAATAAGGTATATGAAGAAGAAGATAGTGAAGAAAAAGAAGAAGATAAGATTATTCCATCACAATCACAAGATAGTTTAATTATTACAGATGAGGATTTTACTAATTATGATTAGATAAGTATTTGATAAAAATGATTTTTGTTTAACTTTTAAATACAAAAATAAAACTTATCTTATCATCTTATAAATATGTCCGATTACGATTCAATTAAGTCTTCTATCCAACAAGGTCATAATATTTTTTTAACTGGTCCTGGAGGAGTTGGAAAGTCTTTTTATATCAACAAGTTGAAAGATGAACTGAAAGATGAAATTGTATTGACTTCGACTACAGGAGTTTCTTCTTATAATTTGAAAGCAATGACTATACATAGCTTCACCGGAATTGGTGTGTTTAAAATTGGCGATAAAGCCGAAGGAGTTATACAAAAAATGAAAAAATTTAAAACATATGAACCAGCCAAAACTCGTGTAAGAAAATATTCTATTTTGGTTATTGATGAAGTCAGTATGCTAGGAAAAGGATTTTTAGAGATGATTAATAAAGTTCTACAAGTTTTAAGAGGCAATGAAAAAATATTTGGAGGATATCAGGTAATTTTTACAGGAGACTTTATGCAACTTCCTCCCGTAAACGATGAATACTGTTTCAAATCATCAGTATGGAAAGATTTGAATTTTAACGTGATTAATCTAACTAAACTTTATAGATTTAATGATGATTTATATTCGTCACTTTTAAGCAGAGTAAGACTTGGTAAAAATACAAAGGAGGATAATCAGGAATTATTTAAGAGATATTTTGCTTATAAAAAGTATAAAGAAGAGGAAGATAAAGAAGAGGAAGATGATCAGAAAATTGATTTAAAAATTAAACCAACCTTTCTTTATAGTAAAAAAGTCAATGTAAACGATAAGAATCTTGAGGAATTGCATAAAAATAGTAATGACCTAATCACTTTTAAGGCAAGATACAGTGAACAACATAAGCTATGCAAAATAGATCTAGATAAGCTTGACAGTAATTTGTATTTAAAGATAGGAGCGCAGGTAATGCTTACAACAAATATCGATGTCGAATCGGGATTGGTAAATGGAAGCAGAGGAGTGGTTCTAAATTATGATTCTGGAATTTTGACAGTTAAATTTTTAAACGGAATGGAAATAGGTTTTTCTAGACATACATATACGGTAGAGGAAGACGGAAAAGTAATGTATAAAATCGAGCAGTATCCATTTATTTTGGCTTATGCCCTAAGTATTCACAAAGTTCAAGGATGTACTCTAGATTATGCTATTATTGATATTGGTCACAGTGTTTTTGAAGAAAATATGAGCTATGTAGCATTATCTCGTGTTAGAAATTTACAGGGATTGTTTTTGTTGAATTTTCAACCTTATAAAATTATGCCAGCAAAGGAAGCATTAGAATTTTATGAGTTATTAAAGTTATTAAAGTAATTAAAGTAGTTAAAAGTAACAGAATAAGATTATATGGTTAATTCATATAATTTTTTTACGCTTTGAAGTTTTACAATTTAATAAAAAAATTATCATACCATACGAATATATATTTTGCTCTTAATTCTTTATTCATCTGGTATAAAATTCTATATATAGTATTAAGATCGATTTTATTAATATACATTTCTACAATAAAGTATAGAGCCCAACCGACACGATATCCAATTCCGAATAATTCCTTTTCCGCATATTGTAATTGCGCTTTTTCCGTACTACAGATAGAATATAATTCTTCTTCAGTTGTTATATTTTCTTCTGTCATAATAAAATCGTCAAATGTAAAATAGATATTAATATCTATATCCTGAATATCCTGAATATCCTTCGAATATATATATTTAAAACTATTTTTTAACAACTCTTTGTCATCTCTAAGCCAACAAGCTAAATCTATAACTTTTATATATACTTTGTTTCCATTTTTTCTTATATCAAATGATATATATTTGTGTCTACTTTTTCTAAAAATGATTTTTTCTAAAATATATTTAGAAAAAGTAGACACAAATATAGAATGACTCGCCGGTGTGAAAACTGTAAGAAGAAAGTAAATCTAGTATCTTTTGAGTGTAAATGTAAATTTGAAACTTTATGTATAAATTGTAAATTACCAGAAGATCATTTTTGCGGGGCTATTGAAGATTTCAAAAAGAAGGCTAAAGAGATATTGAATAAAAATAATCCAATTATTATTGCAGATAAACTTATCAAGATCTAAAATTTTTGTTATATAACAAAAATTTTAATTAATATCTTTCTCTCTTTCTTTAAATATAATGTCTATAATATTAGACATATCTTTTACTTCTTCTAACATATAATTTTCGTTTTCTGGATGTAAGATAACCAAACACATTTCTGATATCTTCATATCATATCGTGTTTCCAATATCCTTTTGTATATATTTAATTGTATAGAATAATGAATATAATTACAGTGATGCAATTTATTCAACTTTCCTAATCCTTTTTCAAAGGTATTATCTTTTTTAAGTTCCTTAATACGTTTCCAGTCATAAAGAGCATATGTTCCATCATTTTTTCTATAAAGCATATCGATCTGTCCTGCTAAGTCTATATTTCCGTCAAATACAGACCACTCTGTTCTATAAGGAACAAATTTATTTTTAATTGTATCATTAAATCTTAGAAAGTGGCGAAATTCAGTTGATTTTTCGTCATTTATATCATTTTCTACAGAATTATAATAATTTTCTATCATTTTATGAAGCTTTGTACCATTTCCAGATGCAATCTTTCCATTGTCTGCCCATACTTTTTTTATTTGGATGTCTGTCATATTTGGATATTTTTCCGACTTATTCTTCATTATTTTTAGCGCTTTATCAGAGTCGAATTTAGGAAAGTGATGATGTATAAGAGTCGTAACGCTTATAATTCCATCAGAGCTCTCATCCACATAATATGTATGTGTATTTTCATCAAAAGATATTCTTTTGTCTCTTTCGTGCTTATTTATTTGTGATAACATTATAACAAGCTTCTTATATATCTTATATATCTTATATATCTTATATTTTTATAAATATCATATAATAAAATGACAATGATTATAACATTTATTTATAAAAATAATAATTCAGATACTAAATACTATGGTAAATATATAGGATATGTATCAGATAGTTATAACGAAGGATTAGATAGACAAGTTGCTTCAATTGTATATGATGTCTTAAAGGGTCCTCTTAATGTTTGTAATATAGATGATTTAATAATTGGAGTCGTTGGTTTTAATAGAGATACTTATGATTATTTTTCTGAAGAAGAGTCGAAAATTTTCGATCTATTATATTGTAATTGGTCTAACGAACCAAAAGAAGTTTATATAAAAGGTTTTAAGATATAATTTTTTTTATTAATAATAATAAATGTTGACTGACTATAAAAATATATTTATCGTCTTTTTACCAATATTTATTGCCTTTTATATACTTATCAGCAAGTGTAAACTTAATCCTAAAACTGTATCACTTATGATTTTTATATTATTTACATTGCCTGTCTTGTTAATATTATCAGCAATCTTATATTATCACTTTAATAAAGTCACTCCTTACGACACAAAGGACGATTGTATGAAATATAATTATAAACAGTATGGACAAGGATTATGTAATATATGGGATGATGATGATAAAAAATGTTATAGAGGATTATATAACGATAAAACTGACAAATGTGATAAAGATCTTTTAAATAGCATTCCTGTATCTTTATACGTAGGTTCAGCTTTTATTATTTTGGCTAACATTTTCTTCCATAATATGAAGAGTAAATGTTATTAATATAATTCATTTTATAAAATATAAAACATATGTTTTATATTTAAAAAATAAGGCCCTTTATATAAAGGTAAACAGTCTCAGATAATCCATATGTGTAGAATGGAAAATTATTATTATTATAGTTTATGTTTTGCCAGTAAAAATTATGTACATCAAGATTATTATCGATCTCATTAGAAATATTTACAACATAATATAAACCTCTAGAGAAAATATAGTTGGGAATTATAATGTTCTCCAAACTTTCATATCTAGTTATATATACAGCAAATCTACTATTATTTGCTCTTACTCCTTGTAAAACGATAAGATTGTTATTATTCTGGCCGATTGTTTCTATTCTAAATAACTCCATATTTTATTTATATAAATTAGTCTTTAAAAATAAAATATATATTAAAATGAATGAAAAAGACAAAATAGTCATATTAAATGGAAAACGTTTTTTAGTTGGTCATTCTAAGATTAAATCCACCAAGTGTTATGTAGAAAAAAAGAAAAAAAAACAGATCAAAAAGTTGAGTCCTTACGCACGTAAGAAAAATATCGTATTATGTAGAAAAAGACCTACAAATCGAACAAGCAGAAAAAGACGTGAAATTAAAGACAAGAACGAATAGAATTCTTTGCCAACGTTACACAAAATGATATGTTAAACTTTTCATAATTCTCTATATCGTACACTCTAATTGTAACCTTTTTATATTTCTTTACAAGTATTGAACTTACTTCTCCGATTATTTGTTTATCTGCTATAATCTCATATTTTCCTGACGATTCTATCCTAATATCTGATATTGTTATAATTTCTGGAACTTCTGGAATTTCAATATAGATTGAATTGTCTCTATAAATATCTTTATGATATGTATACAGAACATCAGGACTTGATGTTAGATTTTCTCTGTATTGATATACAGATTTTGGAGAAGAATATAATCTATGAATGGCAGAATTCATTTTTTATTATATTGATATCAATATAATATTATTATTCATTTTTATAACTCTTATAACTCTTATAACTCTATAACTTTATCAAAAAATCCCTGATTAGCTTGATGAGATACTAATATAACTAGCTTTCCCTTATATTTTTCTTTTAAACTTTCTAACACGATATTCGTAGTCTCTGCATCAAGAGAAGATATACATTCGTCAAGAAGCAATACCCGGTTATTAATAATTTCAGAAAAAGCCAAAGTAAAAGCTAGGTTAACTCGGTCTCTTTCTCCTCCGGAAAGATACGATAAATCTCCATTAATTTGTCGATAGGATAAATCAAAATTTAATGCGATTTTTTCCTTACCTGTGCTTTTTGTTTCTTGTGTAGTTTTTAGTTCAATTTTTATATCTTCATCTGGAAAGAATTGTTCAATATACATAGAAGCGTGTTGATTAAGAGATTCAATAAATTCTGAAATGCATTTTTGTTCTGCATTTTTTACGTGATCTCTGATTTTTACTAAGCATCTAAGGCGATCAGAAAAATACTGTTTATTTTTAGTTGCTTCTTCTATAGATTTTTTGATATTTTGTATTCTCTCAATCTCTTTGTTTTCTTTACACCAATTATTAAGTTTCTCTATATAAGATTTGTAACAATCATTCTTAGATATATAAGACTCTAGTTTTTCTCTTTCAGTAAACAAGATTTCTGTATAATTTTTTCCTTCATCCTTGTTCCCTCCAATATCAGTTAATTCATATTCTATTTCATTTACCTTCATATCTATAGACTTTAGCTGTTGTATTTTTTCTTTCAGAGTAGAGATCTTTTGTATACAATAAAGATAATCTTCTTCTGTATTTATTTTATTATAAAGATTACCAGAAATATCGATCTTATCGATCTTACAAGTAAAATCTGAAATATCTAATTGTATACTTTTGATAAGCTTATCGTCTTTCAATATCTTTATCTTATCAAATAATTCCATATAATTAGATACATATTCTAGTTCCTTTTTAATCGATTCTTTATCACATTCTACGTCACCTCTTAAAGTATCTAACTGATCAAAAAAATCATTGTATTTTTGTTCATTTTGTTGATAGATCATTTGTTGTTTTTTTATCAAAGATAGGGAAGATTCTGATTTTTTAATATCAGCTTTTAGTAAATCTATTTCTTGTTTAATAATAATAGGATCTATATTTTCTAAAAATGATGACAAGACCAACTTATTCTCGTTTATTTTTAATGTGCTTTGACAGGAAGGACACATATAACATTTCTCATAATCTCCCAATTTTTTTTGAAGATTTGAAAATGATTCCTTATTTTTTTCTAAAATATCACTCTCCCTTCTTATTTCATACTCAAAATCAATGTCATTTTCCATATGATTTTCTAATGAGTATATACTATTAATCAACGTTAAACAATTTTCAAGCTCATATATTCTTTTTTTAGAAAATTCTTTCGATAAAGAGTTTTTCTCAACTTCTGCCATTTCTTTTTGTATATTATTAATCTCTAATATATTTTTTTCTTGTAAATCCTCAAGTTTTAGAATAAGTTCTTCTCGTTTTTGTTTATATAACAAAAAATCCTTAGCTTTTATATAATATTTTTTATCTTCTTCTAAATCCTCCATTTCTCTTTTAAAATACTCTATTTTGGATATTTCGAGATAAAGAGTATTTTTCTTCATATCCTGTAAAAGAAATTTAAGGTTTTTTGTTCTTTCATTTTTCGCGAGAGAAACTGTCTGTTCTTCTTCTAATTTTTTTAACTTAGTTTTAAGTACTTTAATATTTTTTTCGGAAATATCTTGATTTGATCTTATTTTTTCAATTATTTTTTCACAATTGACTTTACTAACTTTTATCTTTTCAACAATCAGTTCTTTTTGATCAATAATTTCTATCGTTTGCAATATACTATCCAAAGTATTAATCTTTGATTCTTCTGTTGAATAATTATTTTTTGATTTTGATATCTCTACTCTTAAATTATCTTTTAGCTTTTCGATATCATAGTTTTGAAGAAGAAGTTTTTCTAGAAACTCCATCTTTTCAGATGGAGATAGAAAAACAAAAGAATAAGTATTTTCCTGATCAATGTAGCTTGTATTACTAAATTCTCCAAATATAGAGTTAATAATACACTGTGCCTCATCATTTTCATAAAGTTTTCCATCTTTTTGAATTGATAAACGATTTGGACCTCTGGATCTAATAATTTCGAAATTATCCATTTTTAGTATAACTTTTGTTGTTTTCTTGTTAATTGTTGTAATATTTTTCAGCTTACCAGTTACCGCATATAAAATAGAATTAAGAATACTACTTTTACCTCTTCCACTTCTAGCATTTATAAGACATATTCCAGAACTTGGAAAAGTCATATCTTTCGATTCCCAGCATCTAAAGTTATTAAGAGATAATTCTAGTGTCATTTTATATTTTTATATATAAACATATGTTTATATATAAAAATTCAATTTTAACTTAAGGTAAAACTAGTTATATAATATTTAAAAAAGTATTATTTATTAAAAATATGTCTGACATACAATACATTATTCCAACCGACAAAAGAAAAGCAATAGAAATTACAGCAGATGATGATAAATACTCGGATGCCTTAAAAATTATTAAATGTAAACATATAGAAACAAATAAATGGAATTTACACTATTCTAAGATTGATGTTTTAGAAACTTTAATCGCAAATTTAGGAGAATATACTAATTCACATAAAGATGAAGAAATACCTGCCCCAAAGAATAAAAAACAAAAAAAGTTAAATAACAACTTGTCAAGTGATTCAGAAAATGACATCGATCTAGAACAAAAACCCAAAGAAGTATCTCGTGTTGAAAAACCCAAAGAGGCATCTCGTGTTGAAAAACCCAAAGAGGCATCTCGCGTTGAAAAATCCAAAGAGGCATCTCGTGTTGAAAAACCCAAAGAGGCATCTCGCGTTGAAAAACCCAAAGAGGCATCTCGCGTTGAAAAACCCAAAGAGGCATCTCGTGTTGAAAAACCCAAAGAGGCTTCTCGTGTTGAAAAACCCAAAGAGGCATCTCGTATTGAAAAACCCAAAGAGGCATCTCGTGTTGAAAAACCCAAAGAGTCTTCTCGTATTGAAAAACCCAAAGAAGTATCTCGCGTTGAAAAACCCAAAGAAGTATCCCGTGTTGAAAAACCCAAAGAGGCTTCTCGTGTTGAAAGACAATATATAGAAAATAATCGTAAATTATCAAAAATAAAGGATAGTGAAAGTGAACAAGAAAGCGAAAGTGAAAAAGATAGTGAAAGTGAACAAGATAGCAAAAGTGAACGAGATAGTGATATTGATGATGATAATATAATGAGCGATAGTGATATCGATGATGTATTATACGATAGTGATAAAGAAGAAAAAAAATTTAAAAAGATTGAACCTAAAAAGTTTGAAACTAAAAGAGCATTTAGTCCAAATATTAAGAGATCTAATTCTCCTTCTTCTCGTAAGAAATTATTTTCTGACAATTATCAGACAAAATATAGCAGTGATAAGATAAAATATTATAAAACACTTGGTAAATATCATATAGATGATGTAGATGATAGTTCAACAGATTTTACCGAGTCAAGTGATGATTTTCCTAGTCCATCTCCAATAAAATATCGAAGTGAAAGAGATAAAGAGAGAGAACGATCAAACAAAGAAAGAGAGAAGAGGGATAAAGAGAGAAAAGATAGAAGAAGATAAAATATAAATTTCATTAAAATATAAATGTAAAAATAAAGAATATAAAGGGAATAAAATGTCTTATAAAAGTTCTTTTTTTATAGTAAATAATAGAAAGATTGAATATCCGTATTATTTCGCTAATATAAGTATAGAGGAAAAAGAGTCTTTAGAATGTTCTATATGTTTAGAAAATTATACAAAAGGAGGTTGTGTAAAATTAGAGTCTTGTGGTCATATGTATCACGAGAAGTGTATAACTGAATGTCTTAAGTTTAGTAGAGCCTGTCCATTATGTAGAAGAATTGTTGATGATGTTACGTGTGATTGTATTATTTTATAAAAGATATAAAAGATATATAAAAAAATAAACATATTGTAAATAAATGGAGAGTTTTGCAAATGATTTGAATGTTATAAATAAGGATAATCTTAGAAACATATGGAAACATAAAACATTATCTAGATTAAGAAAACATATTTATGATTTTATGATTAGTAGGACAAGAGAAAATGATTTTTTTGATATCGATACATTTAATAGGAAATATGTTAAGGATATTGATATTACTAGTAATTTAGTAAATACTGTAGTAGAAGAATTAAATAGTTTAGGTTGGAATACTTATATAGGATTTGGAGGAACAGGATTATATATTTATAGTTCCAATGATTCTCCTTCAGGTATGTATTAAAAGATTTATAAGTTTATAAACTTATAAATTACCAGTTATTAATATGAGAATATTGGGATTTAATTTTATTCTTGTAAATTACGCACAGATTATTTTTCACTCCTGAAAAAAAGAAAGGATTTTCTCCTACAATATTTTGTATAAGAAATGGATTATAAGAAAGAGGAGATCCCTCTCCAATATCTTCAATTATGTATATACCATTTTCTTTTAGGTAAGGAAAAAAATTTTCGATAGTTTTGAGCTGATGTTCAAAATAGTGCGATCCGTCGTCGATAATGACGTCGAACTCGATATTTAGTTTATACATTGTGTCTTTTACAGAATATTTGTTGGTAGAATCACATAGAAATGTTTTTATTCTCTCTTCGTCTTCTAATTGGGTATCAGGTTGTATATCAAAACCATATATGTTACTGTTGACAAAATAATCTCTCCAAGATCGAAGAGATGCTCCAGGTTTATATTCACCTATTCCGTATCCTACCATTGACGAACATACATCTGGTATCATAGTTCCTATACCTATTTCGAGAAAATTTAGGCGTTCTGTCTTAAGTTTGTGGAAGAGTGTGTGATAAAGAGGAACATAACCATTTCTATCTTTATCGCTTCCATATTTGTTTATAATTTGGGATATATCACATATATCTTTAGTATCCATAATATCCATAATATGCTGTTTTATAAAGTATCTTACTTCTTTAAAATTATGATTTAACTGATTGTATTTTTAATTTCTTTTTAGATACTTGTTCTCCCTTCATTTTTTCTAAAAGATCTTTATATACCTTTTCTGCATTACTCAGACCACAATTTCTTAATAGTCCTACGCAATCATCCTCTTTATCAGATTTCTTTTTTCTGATTCTAGTCTTTGTTTCTTCTGCTATTACAGCTACTCCTTTATATTTTATTCCAGGTTGATTTTTTTCTTCAAAAAATTTACATAAAATTTCTTCTATATATTTTTTTCTATTTTTTATTTTATATAGCTCTTTTGATCGGTTATTTATTTCATTTGTAAGATCTTTAAGTTCTAGAATAAGACCGGGTACATCAGACATTTACTTTTAGAATAGACAAAGTTTTTAAATAGAAAAAAATATTATGATAAATTATGATAAAGGTATATTTTTATTAAAATAATAAAAATATAAATAAATAAATGCAGGCAAAGATAATTACGTGGAATCCAATAAATACTAGAAAATCAGTACTACATTCTTCTATATATATAAAGCCTACTCTAGAAATATTAGAATTTTTCAATAGATCTCCAAACAAAAAGGCTGTTGTCAAAATCACTGGGACAGGAAGTTGTCATGATAATCAAAATATGTTTGCAGTTATAGATAAATCTTCTGATGTTCCAAATAAAAGAGATAATTTTTTTGAGTCTACAGGTCTATATGTTATTACTCTAAATAAATTATGGTATGGATTTCCATTACAAAATGGAAAAATTGAATTTCAAGAAGGAATTGTTAACGATATTATAAAATATGTTAGTACTTCTGACAAACCCTCTGATAAATTAAATACTTTAACCAAAACAAAAGAAACGTATATAGACAGTAATGAAGTCAACGATCGTGGAGATAGTGGAGATAATGGAGATAGTGGAGATAATGGAGATAATGGAGATAATGGAGATAATGGAGATAGCGGGTATAGTGGAGATGAAAAAAAGAATACAGATAAGGTAGATTGTAAAAAAGCGGGGTTTGATACTAATATTCTTATTATATGTGGTATGTCATTATTATTGATAATGATACTTGTATTAAACAACAATTAAGTGATAAATCTTTTTTTAAAAGATGTGCTATTTTTGTTAAAAGATATATCTTTATCAAATAATTTCTTAATAAGAAGTCTACAGTGTTGATTAATATTAATAATTCCTTTTTTTACTAAATCTTCTAAGCAGTCTATATTAAACCATCCTATTCCATTCGCATCGTTATCAATGATATGGTTTTGTATATGTACTTGATTCTCCTTCATTTCTAAAAAGTAATATTGAACTTTCGAATTAATTATGATATGATCTATAAGATTTTTTTCTTCAAGATCTATGCCAGTTTCCTCTTTTACTTCTCTTATAGCACATTGTATAGGTAGTTCTTCGTCTTTAATGGTACCTTTAGGACATCCCCACATTTGACCTCTTGATTGTACAAGAAGAACTTTTTTATAGAAAGAATCATAAATAAAGCTTCCGGCTTTTCTGATTTTAATTTCTTTAGATTTTTGATATTGAATTGGAAGATTACTGTTATATGGTATAACCTTGTAATTACAACAGTTATGATCGCAGTAGTATGAACTCATTTTTATATATATATAATATTAATGTTTAAATTAGTTTGTTATTTAAAGCAACAATTGTGTATATAAGAGAATATAATTATGAATATCGAGGAGAATATCGAGGAGAATATCGAGGAGAATATCGAGGAGAATGATACCAAAGAATACAAGTTATTGAGTATTGATGTTGGTATAATACACTTTGGTATAAGTGTATCTATCTTAAATGAAGATTTCACATTGAAAGAAATTATCTGTGTTGATAATATTGATATAACAAAGTATAAACATAAGAAATGTTTACTAGAAAATTGTAAACTATATCACACAAAGACTTTCTACGATTGGATAGAACATACTATTCAAGAAAATCTTGAATATTTTGAGAGCTCTGATATGATTATAATAGAAAAACAGCCACCGCAAGGACTTGTAGTTATAGAACAATTAATTTTTTCTAAATATAGAAGAAAGACTACTCTGATTAGTCCACGTAGTGTTCACAAGTTTCTAAATTTTTTTGATGCAGATTATGAGAAGAGAAAAGAATTATCTATAAATATAGGAGATTTATATTTATCAAAGGATCTAATAGAACGCACAAAGACTTTTGATAGGAGACACGATATATCTGATTCTATATGTATGATGTTATATTTTATTCACAAGAAACAGATAGAGTATAAAAAAATACATAGATATAATATGTTAAGTATAGACATAAATGGTATGAATGCGATTGAAAGATTAGAAACATTTCGTTATTATAAAGATTCTAAATTATGTTCTAAATAAGTTTTTTATTAAAAATATAGGGTTTTCTTATATTTTTAAAGATTATTTTAATTTTTAAAGACTTGTATTAAATTAAAAGGATAACACATTTTATAATGGATATTAATAAAGACATTGAAGATAATATAGTAAATATAGTTCCTCACATTCCCCAACCTAAAGATATAAATATACCATTGTTTTTGCATCAACTTAAGAGTATAGAGGACATGGAAACACTTGAAGCAGAAAAAGAGATATCTTTAAATACAAATATTTATATCAATACAAAGCTTGGAATTTTGGCTGATCTTCCTGGATATGGTAAAAGTTTGTCAATTCTTGGACTTATATCTAGAACAAAGAAAAATGGTATAGAAAGAACTGAATCTTCAGTTGAAAAAATAAAATATCACGATTATGTTTCTGTTGTAAAGACAGAAATTTTACGAGTAGTAAATTGTTCTATAATTCTTGTAAATGTATCTCTTATGTCTCAATGGGTACTTGAACTTAATAGGACTCTTCTTAATTTTATTGCGATACATAAGACATCTGATATTGAGGATATAGACTTGAGTAAATATGATGTGATTCTTGTATCCAGTAATGTGTATAATGTATTCTGCCAAGTCTATAAGAAAAAATATTGGACTCGATTTATTATCGACGAACCTTTCAGTTTAAAGATGTCAATGGATGAAATTTATGCTGATTTCTATTGGCTTATTACAGGAACTCCAAATGAATTATATCTAAAGAGAACAACTGGATTTCTTAACGAACTTCTTCCACAAGATATTGATACTTTTAATCATCTAATTGTAAAGAATGATGACAGTATAGTAATGAGCAGTTATAATATGCCTAAAACTAGAAATATATATTATAACTGCAAAGGAGGAATAGCTAATCTCTTTGAAGGAATAGTTACTGATAATGTATTAGAAATGATACAGGCTCTAAATATAAATGGTGTATTTAGTGCTTTTAATGTGGAAGATTTTCCAACTATAACAATATATGATGCTTATAAAATAAGGAAACAAAAGAGACTTGAAGAGTTGTCTTCTGAAAAGATTAAAAAACTAGAAAAAATAGAAACAATTGAGAATCATATTAATCTACTTGAAGATAGAATATTACGATATGTTATTCAAAATAACTGTGTTGTTTGTAATGGAGTATATAAAAATCGTGTGTATGTACTCTCTTGTTGTCAACAAATATATTGCGGTTGTCTAAATAATTTGAAAGATTCGTGCCCTTTATGTAAATCAAGAGAGTTTGAAAATATTAATATGGTAGTTAAAAATATGTTATCGACTTCTTTAGAAGATTATAAACAGGATACAGAAATAAAAACAAAAATTGAAAAACTTCTTGATATTATAGAGCCAATTGATTCTAATAAAAAAATACTAATTTTTAGTAACTATAACGAATCCTTTAATGTTATAAAAAGATTTCTCGATGAAAAGAAATATAATTATTTAGAATTAAGAGGAACAAAAGAGAAGAGAGATAATGTCATCGACTCTTATAGATTTGGTAATGTTAATATATTGTTATTGAATACGATACAGTCAGGCGCTGGTCTTAATTTGCAAGAGACTTCTGATATTATACTTTTTCACAAGATACACGATTATCAGAAAATACAAGTTATTGGGAGAGCAAATCGTATAGGACGAAAAATAGAACTAAATGTTCATTATCTAGAATAAATCTAGATAAAGTCTAAAGAGAATGAATAAAGATATAAAAGCCTTAAATGATTTATAAACTTTTTTATATTTCTAGGAAGAATAAGGATAATATATTTAGCGCTTCTGTAAAATATGAAGAGAAAAAATACAGCTCTAAATATACTATGTTAAAAATATTGAATATTGATCTTTGTACAGATGAATATTTAAAAAATATAAAGATCGGAGATCATTTTATTATCAAGGACATAAAACAAGAAGATTTTTATGTTAATTTAAATATATTAGAATGGGAATCTGACGAAGATAAGGAACACTACTACTTTGATATTTATTACAACTATGACAATAATACTCCAAATACAATTTTGATTAAAATGAAATAAAATTGAATTTAAAGAAATTTTTAGAAAATAAATATAAAAAATGTTACCGCTAGAAGTAGAGCTAATTATATATAAATATTTACACGAATTATATACAACAGAGTTAAAGAAAGAATTAATAAAAAATATAAAGACATCAGTTATATATAAACTAAAGTGGAAAGGAAATATAGATTATGACGACGAGTATGATAGGGTTATATTAGATAAAAATATCTCTAGTTTATTTTTCAAAAATAAATTACATAAACAACTTGATTTGTCTTATTATTATTCATATGAGTAATATGAATAATAGGAGTAATATGAATAATAGGAGTAAACTTATTGTGTAAGTGACAGTATATTATCAATACATAGAACAAGTTTTGTGGGGATTTGATTCATTGATAGAAATACTTTCTTTTCTTGTGTGTATAACTTCTTAGAAATACTGTATAAAGTATTAATATTCGCAAAGTAGTTATTGTATACTAAATTTGATAACTTCATAATTTTTTTATTAGTCTGTATAATATTCTGTTCATCTTCGGTATCCATATTAAAACGGTTATTAAAGAAGAAATTTCTAACCATCATACCTCTAATATTTAATAAATATTCTGCCTTGTTATTCATATCTTTTATATCTAGTATCATATTTCCTTGAATAATACTCAAAATCTCCTCTGGAACAGAAAATGTTTTAGTAGTATACTTGGCCATAGAAAAATTCATTGTTCCTGGGAAATATTTTAGATAAAGATCTTCTTTCTTTTCGTCATAATTAATTGTAAACTGAAGAACTATTCTCTCTAATATAGTTTTACAAAAACGTCTTAATTGTTCTCTCGACATATAGTTATCACTCTCAATATCAACTAATTGAGTAATAGTATAAGTTAAATCTTTTTTATTTAGTAAATCTTGCTTCTCTCTAACTAACATAGACAAATTTCTCTTATTAGATACATAAAATTCATCCACAATTTTTTTATCTTCTAATATCATCCCAGATGGACTCAAGAGAGGAGCGAATAATTGAACTTTATATCCTTCTGGATAGTCAATTTTATCTAAAAGTTCTAGAAAATCTAAAACACCAACTACTGCGTCTGAAATGAGATTACACACATTATTATATACAATCTTGCTTGTAGAAGAAGACATAAGACTTTCATAATAGTCATTTATTTTAGTTATATATGATGTCAAACTTTCGTTTGTATTCTTTCTAGAAATGACTTGATAATAAAATGAAGGATGATATGTCTTGAAAGGATATTCTATTTTTACTGGATAAGATATTTGATTTACCTCAATGATAGATTTAGTGTCTGGAATAGGGCAATTCATCAAGTAAATAAATAAATCATATGGAAGTTTTGTTTGTTCTAAATCACATTTATTTCCGAATATCATTTCATTGTACTTTTTATTTTTTGATAAAAATTCCATCAATTCTGGGTACTTTGTTATCTGAGTTTTTTGAAATGTTGTTCCAGAAAAAAAGTTTATAATATACAAAGCCTTATTTATTTCTCTTGAAAATATTGACTTATCTTTTTGTTGAGTTGCTACTTCAAATAGACAGGAAATAATCATACAGAAACAGTCTTGTATTCTACTAGTTTTAAATGGATCAATTGTTCCGTAATGTTCTTTATTATGAATTACGTGTACTCTTCCATAGTCTACAATCACAGGTATAATATCTGTCTCGATTGTGATAATATCAGTTTTTAATTGGTAGATTATTTTTTGTTTCTTTGGAAGTTTTTTAATAATAATATTCCAAGGATATAAATCATAATGGACAAATCCACATCTTTCTTGTGCTACATCCAACGCTAGCGTCAACATAACAAAAATCTGTTTAAGTTCAGATACAGTACAACCATTAATGATGTATTCTTTAAGTGTTTTTCCTTCAATATATTCTGAAAATAATATCGATTTGTTATTAGTAAGCCCGTATGTAAAACGAAAGTGTGGGATTTCTTTTGTAAGTTTATTAATCTCTGTTAATCCACAAAAGGTTTCATTAATTAACTGAGATTTTCTGTCAAGCGTCTTTATACTTTTGATAAGAAATGTTATATTGTCGTTTACAATTTTTTTATAAACATCAGTACCATCGTGACTTTGATGAATAGGAGAGCTACTTGTAAAATTTTTTTCGTCATCTGATATATTAACTGTTCCCAGAAATAATCGAAGACCTTCTTTTGTATAATAATTAATATGATTATCAGAAAATGGATAGTTTATGGCACTTGAATCTATAACTGATAGATTATCCGACAGAAATCCATAAGAGTTTAGAGTGTTTAATTGTTTTGATATGATAAGATCTTCTACTTTGACACTGTTATAAAAATAAATTCCATTAGATTTCTTAATTCTAAAAAATAAATATTGAAGATAATCTAAAATTCCCTGCTTTGATAGATAAGTATCATAGAATATTTTAGAATTTCTAGATATCTCCTCGCATTTTGAATCGTTATCTTTACACCATTTAATTTGATCAAAAAGATTTGACAAGTCCTCTTTTACAGGAACAAAATGAACATAAGGAATCAAATATCTTCTAAACCATATTCTATACTTACTATCAGCTAACAGTACTACTGAACCCATAGACAACTCTAAAGATAAACGAAAAGCATTCACGTGCCCATCAATATTAACTACATACTTATAATTTGCTTGTTCTTCAGGAGAAAGAGGCTTAACAAGACCGTTAGTTTCTTTTTTCCAGAAAGGCAATTTACTAGGCTCAATTAGCTGTAAATATGGATTTCCCATATTTTTTCTAGGTCTAAGATTCCATTTTGTTATACCTGCATCTAGTAATTTGTTTCCTTCTTTATCTACAGGAGACAACGTAGAAAGATATGATATTTTTAGACGAGGATTTGTTTCAATTGTTACTCCACATCCAGTCGATGCTCCTCTAAATACAGCTGTAGGTACACGGTCACTCCAGGGTTTTGAAAAATTATACCTATAGTCTCTGCAGTCTGGAGCAAAAAATTTTCCTTCTTGTGAGCATACTCTAGCCCAGTCTTCGTGAGTTGGAATAGGAATATCAGCGTGTTTTTGAGAGGTAGACATAGAAAGAATAGGAGAATATTTGTTATATTTATGACTTGTAAGCCTAAAGTTTTCCATATCATATATCTGTTCGTACGGTTCATAATCACTTTTTGTTATTAGAGGAAAATCTCTCTTATTAACAAAAAGTTCAATATCAGGAATAACACGTTCTTTGCATAGAGTAATTAACATATCTTTAAGATTGGACAAACCTCTATCGTTCTCTCCGATAGGAAATTCTGGACGAATAAGACAATTATTTCCATACCAAGTATTTACTTTCCAGTTTATACGTTCTTTAGGTATGTCATATCCAGCAAGTTTACTAGAATACTGTATAAAAGATACCACATCACTGTATTTAGAAGGATCTACTCTGATTCTATCGGACCATTCGTTAACATAGTCGTGTTTTGAAAAAGGAAGAAATACTGATAATTTATTATCTTTAATCTTGATAAATATTCCCTTTTTAAATTTATCAAATATATACTTGAATGTATTGTCAACTGCTTCACTTGTGATATTCTTATATTTTTCCCAATCAGTATTTTCTACCACGTCTTTTATTTCTTTTACATCTTTTACCTGCTTATAAAGCTTATACCAAACATTATCATCAAAATCAATATTTGGATCTGGGTTACTACCGTTTGTCTGATCCTTATATGAATAGAATTGTTCGACATCGCCGGCAGTAAAGTAGACTTGATTAAAATTCTTATAACGAGAATTGGTGTTCTGTCCTTTGTATAACTTGCACTCTTCAAGAGAAGAAAAGTTATCAGGAAGTTTTTGGAATTTATCAGTTGTCGTCATATTATTTATTTCTAATTTGATTTTATTTATTAAAAATCAAATTTATTTTATTATATGTATAACTCTTTAAACTCTCACTTACAAATCAGGAAAAATCTTCTTCAATTTGTGTACAAGATTTCCATCATACAATAGCTTCCCATTCTCCATATCAGCAATAACTGACTCTTTTACATTAAGTTTAAGAGACAAATCCTTACGATTCATATTCTTAGATGTACGAGCATTAGCTAGTTTATTACCAAACTCCTTTGTAAAAGTCTTGGGAACTAAAATGTGGCCGTCTTCTTTTTTCTCTACAGGAGATTTAGATTTATTAGAAGAATTCTTTACTAGATTATTCTTACGTAGGATTACGGTTTTAAAATCTTGGTGTTCCATTTTATGATGGTTATTATATAGTTATTATATAATACTTTTATTTTTTAAGCATAAATAAATGATATTTAACCGTATCGTGAAAGATTATTTATCAGAAAACAAAGGAATTGTTACATCATACATACTTGTATGTTCTGTAGATAATATAATCAGAGTATTAGTAACTTCAAGAATTTATAGCTCTTTTCTAAATAAAAACATAGATCTTGTCAAATCCGTGAAAAATGTATTATATATATGGATTATTAAATTTATTCTATCTTATTCCAAATCATACTTAGAATCCTTAATAATACCTAATATGACATTTTATATAAGACAAAGGCTATTAGACGACTATATAAAAACAAACGAATTATACTTTAATGACCTTGATATATCAACAGATGTAAGACAAATCATAGATGTGACAAAAATTATAAGAGACGTTTTCGTATGGATGGTTGAATCACTTATTCCATTTTTTGTACTCTTGATATTTATTAATGGATACTTACTGATTAAATATCCCAAAGTTGGAGCTGTTAATATCGTAGGAAATATTGTTTCGTTAAGTGTCATAAATAATAACTATACAAATATAGTACAAATTTCATCTGAAAGAGAAGAATTTTTTCTACAATTAGTCGATAATATTGATCAAAAACTTAATAATATGATGAATATTTTTCTAAATAATAAATCAGATGATACTATGAAAGAAATAAAAGACTTGAGCGAAAAAGATATTAAAAATTTTCAAAACCAGTATAGAGATCTAGAAAACTTTTCTACTATAATAAAACTCACAAACTATATCTTTACTGGTCTCAGTTTATATATACTATATAAGACAACTGATAGAGAAAACTTCATAAATGGTTTACTCATATACACATTTTTTATACAAACACAAGAATGCATTGTAGAGGAAATGCCAAAATATATGATTATGATGTCAACTCTCAAAAATATGGATAATTATTTCCAAAGAAAAATATACGATAGATTAAATACATTAAGACTAGACTCCAACTATACAAATAATTTAGAAAATTTTAAAGGAAATATAGAATTTTTTAACGTATTTTTCAAATATGAAATAATAGATATACCATACAATACACACAAAAAAGAAAAGAAAGCAGAATTAACTAATATAATTAGTAATCTAAATTTAAGTATAAAATCAGGAGAAAGAGTTGTATTATCTGCAAAATCTGGATCTGGTAAAACAACATTAATGAAATTGCTCCTAGGATTTTATAAACCACAAAGCGGAAATATAAATCTAGATCATAGCGATATCAATACAATTAATCCTACTGTATTGCGAGACAAAATCAATTATATAAACCAGAAAACGTTACTCTTTCAGGACACTATTATAAACAATATGAGATACGGAAATAAAAAAACAGAAAAAGAAGTTATAGATTTCCTGAGAAAATATAACTTATTAAATATATTTAAAGATTGTGATAAATCACCTGATACCTGTCTAAACCGTGTTATACAAAGCAGCGGATTAAATATGAGTCTTGGTATGCAAAAAGTTATATTTTTAGTTAGAGGAATACTCAAATCATCAGATGTATATATTTTCGATGAACCTCTAACGAGTCTTGATCCTAAAACAAGAGAAAATATAATAAAAATGATAGATATAGAAACAAAAAATAAAACAGTAATCATCATTACCCACGACAATGAAATAAACAAAATAGTAGACAGAGAATTAAACTTATTAGACATTCAGGATAAGACTTAATTTCTCAAATAAAGATTTAAGTCTGATATATCATTCTTTATATTATCAGACCACGTATTTAATGCATTACTAAAAGTCAAATTATAACACTTTGGATCAGCTGGATATTTATTATCATCGTGAGCGTATCCTGTATCACATAAACACTGATTCTTACTTGGATCTGATCCCATATCAGGAACAAATTTTCCGTGATTTATATCTTTACACAAAACATTAGAACAATACACTGTCTTTCCATCATCTCCTATCAATGAATTGGGATATTCAGCAGGACAAATACAACTTCCATCAGCGCTATATGTTCCTTGTGGACAATTACACTGAGGAAGTTGACTAACCTTTTGTATTACTTGGTTTGCACCATTCATTGTATTATTAAAATAATCAATAGAACTTGGAGAAGGTGGATCATTAGTATTATTTATAAGCTCATTCGCTCTACCTTTTAACTGAGAAATATCTGTTATCAAATTTTTAGAGCTATCATCTCGACAAGGAGGACGATCTTTTAAATTATTTATATCGCTTTTTATCTTGTTTGATATTGCATATAACATAACATTTCCTGGTGTATTAGTAGGTCTTGTTGTATTTCCTGGTGTATTAGTAGGTCTTGTTGTATTTCCTGGTGTATTAGTAG
>Ga0315284_10003023_pt1 | contig 23964 bp, 35 predicted proteins | sample YL17G09_16_MG_FD_203696 | JGI IMG/M metagenome (GOLD analysis project Ga0315284, IMG submission 203696) | Sediment microbial communities from Yellowstone Lake, YNP, Wyoming, USA - YL17G09_16 | ecosystem: Environmental > Aquatic > Freshwater > Lake > Sediment | place: USA: Wyoming | collected...
AGGTTCTCAGCGTGGAATTAAAAGACATAACTCTTCCGGAAGAAATGAAAAGAGTTATTGGCAAGCAGGCAGAAGCAGAAAGAGAAAAAAGAGCAATAATTATCAGAGCCGAAGGAGAAGTTATCGCTGCCAGCAATACGGCAAAAGCCGCCGAAATTCTTTCGGCAGTCACGGGAGGTCTGCATATAAGGACCCTTCAGGCAATCAATGATGTAAGCTCCGACAAGGCAAGTAAGATTATTTTCGCCGTACCCCTGGAAATTTTACGGGCTTTTGAACGATTCGACAAAGATAAAAAAGAAGAGCAGAAATAAAATAACATGTAAAAAAGCCCGCGGCGTGCCGTGGGCTTTTTGTTTGAGTTTCGGTTTACCCTGAGCGCTTGTCGAAGGGTAAAAATAGAGGAGTCGTATAATCTATGAACGAGGAACTAAAGTCCAGCTTGTGTATCATAACGGATTGAATTTTAACAAAAAGAGAGGAATCGTCTCGATCGACCATTGTCTTTTTTTTGTAATTGTGTTATTATATCCCCGCTCATTAAAATCTGAAAATTTTGAAATGAAAGGAAAAAGATGAAGGAAATTGCAGAGAAAACAGTAGCGATTATTTTAGCAGGAGGGAAAGGAGAAAGATTGGGCCCGTTAACCGGTCATCGTGCAAAGCCGGCCGTACCATTTGCGGGTAGATATCGGCTTATTGATTTTGTGCTCTCAAACTGCCTGCATTCTGGTTTAAGCAGAATTATTGTTCCCACCCAGTATAAAAGTCTTTCTTTGACAGATCATTTGGACGAATGGAAACATGCCTTTAGTATAGAAAGAGGTGAATTTTTAAAAGCAGTTCAACCCCAAGGGAGAACCACCTCTGACCTGGAACCATACGTGGGAACGGCCGATGCGGTTTACGAAAATCTTTACTCAGTGTTTAGATGCAGGCCAGAATTAGATTTGATTCTTGCCGGAGATCATGTTTATAAAATGGATTATCGCGATTTGATTTTTTACCATCAGAAGAAACGAGCGGATTCAACAATTGGGACTTTGGAGACAAATGATCTGGAATTGGCTAGAAGGTCTGGTGTGCTGTTGGTGGATGAAAATCTTCAGATCGTCGGATTTGAAGAAAAGCCCCAGAATCCGAAATCAATTCCCGGCAAGTCAGATACCTTCCTTATTTCGATGGGGATTTATGTTTTCAACCATAAAGTAATGGTTGAAGAATTGACTATAGATGCCAAAAATCCGAAAAGTCGGCACGACTTCGGCAAAGACGTAATCCCTAAAATGGTTGCGGACGGCAGAAAAGTCTTTGCATTCCCGTTCAAAGGTTATTGGATGGACATAGGCACAGTAGATGCTTATTATGAAACGCAAATGGACCTGGTTTCTCTGTTGCCAAAATTTAACATTTACGAGGACAAGTGGCCATGGCTTACATTTGGAAAACAGTGGCCACCCTCTAAATACGTTTTTGACGAAAGGATAAAAAGCTCGTTCATCTGCGAGGGGTGTATCGTCGATAGGGGAGAGATATGTAATTCAGTTATTTCTCCGGGGGTCAAAATAGGCATGGATGCCCAAGTGATTAATTCTGTGATTATGGAAGGCGCGATAATCGAATCCGGAACGAGGATAGTTAAGGCGATTATCGATAAGAAAAACATCATCACGCAAGGTTCGATTATCGAGGCGGGCAATATGAAATACGAAGGAGAGCAAAAGGAAAAAACCGTAATTACTCCTTCGGGTATTGTAATCGTGCCGCGCCGTTTCAATCCAGAGGAGGAAATCGAGACTTAAAATAACATAACCCGCTCCTTAATTTGCTTTTTGCAAATAAGGAGCGGGTTTTTAATTTGAAATTGTTGAGGAATAAATGTATTCTGAAGGAAGAGATATAAAAACAATATGAAATCCGCAGTTATTTATTATTCAGAAACAGGAAATACAGAAAAAGTGGCAAAGGCAATTGCGGGAGCAATTGCCGGAGAGATTAAAAAAGTGGAAGAAGTAAAACCTGATGAATTAATTGATTACGATTTGATATTCATCGGAACGCCGGTTCATGGCTCTAGACCCGCTAAAAAAATAGGGGATTTCATAGATAGTTTACCCCAGCTTTCCGGCAAAAAGGCCGCAGCTTTTTGCACGATGCATATTGGAGGGGATAAAATGACTTTTAGGACTATAAAAGAAAAACTTGAAAAAAAGGGGATTATTTTTATTGATAGTTTTTCTTGCTTGGGTTGGAGTCGTCTTGTCGGTAATTTCGGTCCAAGAATATTTAATAGAAGCCGTCCCAACGAGGAAGATTTTAAAAAAGCCGTTGAATTCGCCGAAAAAATTAAAAGTTATTAAGTGGAGAAAAATAATTAAAAAAATTTATGAAAAAAAATTTCAAAAAAGCATATTTAGCGTTTATTTTAATCAGTTTTATTTTTTGTTATCAGACGGGCACGGTTAACTCTCAACAGACAGAAAGCCAGCCGTCGGTATCAACGCCATTAACATCTTCGGCAACCGCCACTCCGAATAAAGTTATTAAAATTATAGAGTCGGAGGAATCCGGAGGTGCGTCGGTAATTTTCGCTCCGCCCCAGACCTCGGTTCAGGAAATTGAATCCAGTATCGGTTCAGCAATGGAAGGAGGTATTTCCAATGTGATTATCATCCCCAGCGCTTCGGGCGCCGTTTCGCCGGACGTTTTGAGCGCCGTTAACTCTTTGGAAGTAAAGCCGACAGAAATTTTTACCCGGGTTTTATCCGGGGCGACTAACATTACGGTAAATACCACACTGCAAAACGATATGGTGGTTTATTCTCTGGAAGCGCCCCAAAGCGCGTCTACTATTATAAAAAATCCGGAAGAAACGATGGTAGAGCCCCTTTTCAGCATAAATACAGATACCCCGGTGGAATTTAAACTGAAAAATAACGAAATGCTTATTAATAACGAACAATCGGTAAACTATAAAGAAATCAAATCAGCGTTTTCGGGGGGCGCTTCGTTTCCTTTAGTGACTATCCCGGTGCGGTCCACGGCAGTTTCCCCGATTTATAATCTGGAGGTAAAACCCGAGAGCGGCGGAGCGACGATGAAATTTATCACAACGGAGAAAAAAGAAATAACATCAACCATTCAATCCGATTTCAAAGTGGAAAATAAGCAGTTGTATGTGGTGGAAAATAATCAGCAGCAGGTTTTAAACGTTTTGCCGCCTGAAATTTATTACGCAATTGAAAATACGGGCGGAAAAATCACCAATACCATAAACATCGCAATTGAAAGCAATAAGCCGGTTTACAACTTTAAAGTCAATGAACCCTTCAAGCTTTTCTGGGTTATATCCATGAATGTTGACGCGGACTATAAAATAAGCGGCGAAGGCGAGATTCTGAAAGCAAAAAGGCCCTGGTATACGATGTTGGGCGATAAAGCATCTCCTCAATTATTCAAATAAATTTTAAATCTCGCCGAAAAATTTAAAAGTTATTAGGTGAGGAAGATAAAATAAATCGCGTAATTTCTGCGCGATTATTGCGCGATTATTGCGCGATTATAAAATAGGAGCTATAATATAAGTATGTTCAACCCAAAATACAAACTCACTAATTCAATCGTCCAAATGCTAACAGATATCGCTGAATCAAAAGCGGTTATTGAGCGCGCCAAAATTTTACCGCAGCAGGAATTAAAACTAAGGCGCCAGGCCTTAGTGAGAATAACGCACAGTTCAACCGCCATAGAAGGGAACAGATTAAATATCAACGAAGTAGGAGCCTTGTTGGCTCGTAAGAAAATAGACGCACCGCAAAGGGATATTTACGAAGTGCAAAATTACCTTAAAGTTTTAAAGTATATAGAAAGAATCGTTAAGGCAAAACAATCTATCAAGGAGAGGGTTTTGCTCAATATCCATAAATTAGTAACAAACAAAACTCTTTCAAAAGAGCAGTGCGGTCGTTACAGAAAAAGCCTTGTTTTTGTGGTAAGGCGGCGCCAAGGATTTCCGGATGAAGTTGTTTATACTGGCCCGGAAGCGAAAAAGGTGCCGGAACTTTGCAAGAATCTTCTTGATTGGATAACCGAAAGCGAGAAAAAAGGAATCAATCCGATAATTGTGGCGGGGGTTGTTCATCAAGAAATAGCCGCCATTCATCCGTTTAGCGACGGCAATGGTCGGACCGCCAGAGCTTTGGCAACTTTAATATTATATAAGCGGGGTTATGATTTCCGCCGTCTTTTCGCGTTAGAGGATTATTACAACCACGACAGGCAATCATATTACAAAGCGATTAATATTGGAGAAAATTATAAAAAAAGAAGAACTGATTTAACTTCTTGGTTGGAATATTTTGTCAAAGGATTTAAAGAAGAAATAGATAACGTGAGAGGTATGGTTGCTGCCCTTTCTGGCAGAAAAATAAATAAAAATATCAAATCCCAAATTTTTTTAACCAAAGAGCAAATGGAAGTTTTAGATTTTCTTGGTCAGATTGGGAAAATAAGCGTAAAAGACGTTATAGATATATTAAAATGCCCCAAAAGAACTGCTCAACTTCATCTGCAAAAACTTAAAAAACTTGGCATGATAAAACAGGTTGGAAAAGGCCCGTCCTCGGCATATATAATGAAATAATTTTTATGAACTTAAAATCCTTACCAAAAATCGAACGTCCTCGTGAAAAGCTTATCGCCAAACCCCAGTAGTAGAAACAAGTTTCACTACGGGGCATGGGCCCGCAAAATTTAAAAGAGAAAAACCGAAAATCGTGATAAAATAAAAATATGATTAAATTCTTTAGTGGCAATAAAGATATTAAAAATTTAACCCTCGCTGATTATAAAAATATATGGACAAAATTTTATTTTCTTGATGAAAGTGGAAGTTTAGGCAACCCGAAAGACCCCTTCTTTACGGTCGGTTTCATTAAATGTTCTCAACCTTATTATTTACAAAGCAAAATTATATATGAGCGAATAAAAAGAAATTTTCACGATGAAATGAAATTTAATAAACTTTCTAAAAATAATTTTGAATTTGCAAAATTTGCATTGGATTCTTTTTTCTCAACTCATAGCCTATCGTTTTGCTCTTATTCGCTCGATAAACAGGGAGATTACTTTAATAGAGAATTTGGCGGTGATCCTTGGAAAGCATATGAAAGTATTTCAATTCGAGCATTAGAGGCGAATCTGCCTCAAAATGAAATAATGATTGTAGTTGCAGATTATATGACAGTTCCTAACAATGTGAGATTTGAGGTCAATGTAAAACGTATAATAAATGACAAGCTTGGTAGATTGGCAGTAGCTGGAGTAGCTCGGTTTAATTCTAAATCAAACGACTTGTTGCAACTCGCCGATCTTATGATTGGAGCGATTAATTATGATCTAAAATTAGCTTCAAAAGTTATAATTTTCGGAGATAAATACAAAAAAAGATTTCTTGATTATTTTAAAGAAAATATTGGCCTAAAGGGTAAATGTTTTTTAGAGTTAGATGAGGGATTTAAGAACTATATGTTTAATATCTTTATAGATAAAGATGCAAAGAAAAGGTTAAAAGCAAATGAAAAAGGGCCATCGTCCTAACGGTCGACGCCCTTTTTCGATACTCTATTATTATATTAACAAGCCATAGCACCCTGTCAAGGGGAATTACCTAGGGTATATAAAGCTAAAATCCTTACCAAAAATCGAACGTCCTCGGGAAAAGTTAATTCAAAAAGGCCCTCAAAATCTTAAATAATAGGGAACTGTGGATAACTTCATTGACACCCGACCATTTGGTCGGGTATTATTATTTAATATGCAGAAAGAAGTTATAACAAAAAGGCAAAAGGAAGTTTTGAAAAATATTTATGATAGTTTAATTTTTGCCGGCTTTCCGCCTTCTTTCAGCGAGCTTAAAGAAAAACTAAACATTTCTTCAAACCAAACTCTTTTGGATATTTTTTCCATTTTGGAAAGGAAAAATTTTATTACTCGTGAAGAAGGTTCGGCTCGAGGAATAAAAATTCTCAAAAAAGGATATAGAGTAATAGATGTTTCTCCCTTAGCTCCGATAGTCGGTTATACTTCGGCCGGAGGTTTTACCGAAGCGATAGAAGAAATCGGCGCTTGGCAGTCGCTATCAAAAGACGTGGAAACTATTTCCGACAACGTAATGGTAGTCCGCGTTATGGGGGATTCAATGATTAACGCCAATATCAACGATGGAGATTTAATTCTATTTAAAAAAACGAATGATTTTGTTTCCGGAGATATTGTCTTGGTCCAAACCCCAGATGGCACAACCGTAAAGCGTTATATTTCCCAAAATAAACCGCCTTATAAATTTTTAAAACCGGAAAATCCGAAATATCCAAATACTCCCCTTACCGGCGAGATGGAAATAATCGGCAAGATGGTCAAACAGTTATAGAAATTATGAAATTAACTTTTGACCAACAACTTGCAACAAACTACAAAAGCGCCTCGCAAAGGGTGCGTGTTTTAACAGAGCAATGGGTCGATAACTCGATTTTTTGCCCGAATTGCGGACAATTGGATATAGACAAGTATCCGAATAACCAGCCCGTTGCCGATTTTTACTGCTCGAATTGCCAGGAAGAATACGAATTGAAAAGCAAGCAAAGCGCAATCGGCACGAAAGTGCTTGATGGCGCATACCGCACAATGCTTGAACGACTAACGAGTAGCAACAACCCAAACTTTTTTCTACTTAACTACGATTTATCAAATTTTTCAGTTACGAACTTTTTTGTCATACCGAAACACTTTTTCGTGCCGGAGATAATCGAGAAGCGCAAACCGCTTGCGCCAACTGCGCGCCGAGCTGGTTGGGTCGGCTGCAACATCTTACTCAACAGCATTCCGCAAACCGGCAAAATATTTTTCGTTCGCAATAAGCAGATCGAACCAAAAGAAAAAGTGCTTGCGGGATGGAAAAAGACACTATTTCTACGCGAGGAAAAAGAAGTGTCTGCAAAAGGATGGTTGCTCGATATTATGCGGAGTATTGAAAAACTCGGCAAACGCGAATTTACGCTTGCCGATGTCTATGTTTTTGAAAACGAATTGAGCAAACTTCATCCCGAAAACAAACACATCAAAGACAAAATCCGTCAGCAATTACAAGTTTTGCGCGACAAGGGTTATTTGGATTTCGTGTCGCGTGGATATTATCGCCTCGCATAAATTTATGGAGCACCAAATTCTTCAATCTCAATATGATAGGATTTATTCCTACTTCAGAACCACTTGTGAGCCATTCGATTTTTTGGATTGGGATGGTCGAATTCTGAAAGTTTGGCTAAATAATGAGATTGTCGAGAAATATTTTTTGAAAGATTTAGATTTTATATAGAGAAATAGCTGATTAAAGTTTCAAGTGTACAGACCGAAGTTGATGCCGGATATGAAGGTAAGAAACAAGTTGTATTGATTGAGGCAAAGAATTTTACCGCGACAAATGTAATTATTCGTCAGCTTTTCTATCCATTTAGGCAATGGCAGTCCCGAACAAAAAAGAAAGTCGTTACTTTATTTTTCGACAAAGAAAGAGGCAGAGATGTTTATTCTATTTGGCAATTTGAATTCACAGATCCTAAAGATTATAACAGTATAAAATTAGTTAAATCTGGAAGATTTATTATTAAATAAATTTAGCCCGAAGTTAGAAGTCGAATAATTAATTGAGAAATAAATTTTAAGAAAATATGATAAATCTTAATACCCCAACACAATTACCAGCGAAACTTAAATGGTACTGGCTGACTAAAATTATTATTTTAATCTTATTACCAAGTTTATTTTGGCATCCGTTGTTTTGGGTTTTAGTTATCTTTTTTGGTCTCCCAATATTTTTTTATCTTTTATTTTTTTATAATTCGTTTAGTTTTACGGTTGAGGATAATAAAATCACGATAAATTCGGGAATTATTATTAAAAATTCAAAATCTATTCCTTTTAATACAATCCAAAATGTAGAGAATATTAGGGGAATATTACATGGGATATTTGGTATTTCTAAAGTTAATATTTGGACATCTTCTCCGGAACAAATTCGAACCTATAAGGGTTCAACTTCACACAAACCAGATGGTAGTCTAGAACTTACAATTGAAGACAGCGATTGGCTCAAGAATTTTATTCTAGATAAACGTTCTAAGTAAAACTCAAAGAATTAATTGAGAGATAAAATCATGGAAATATCCGAAAAACAACAAAGCGAACAATTGGGTTATCTTCACGAATTGTATCGCGATAATCTTAAAATGCGTGCCACTATTAAAAACTGGTGTATCATTATATGGTCAGGAATTATCGTTATTATTCTTACTCAAAGAGAGAGTTTATTGCAGCATATTCAATATCCGATAAAATCTTTGATTTTATTACTTTTCTTCCCTATATTATTTTTTTGGCTTTTAGAGACGATCGAAGGCGGAAGGACTCGTCTTTATAGGGATATTTTAGTTGATATGGAAAACCGCATTTTTAATAAAAAATTAGAAATTAAATATTCCAAAGACTTTTTTGTTATGGGCGCTTATCAAAAAACAACCATATGTCAGAAATTTTTTTATTTTGTGGGTGCATTTATTTGTAGCGAAACATTATTTTCTTTTTATATTCCGCTTTGTTTAGCGTCTGGAATATTAATTTTAGCTGTCAAAATATTCTTTTAAAATTTAGCCCGAAGTTGAGAAAAAAATGAATACTTTTTTAAAAATTTGCACCATATTGGGAGCAATAGGAATAATACCGATTATCGTGATATATTTTTATTTTGTGAGAAGAATTATTATGTGGTGGCCTAGTGGTTGGATGGCAACAGGAATAATTTTAGTTATATTTTTACTATTTTCTAACAGAAAGTTAAAGGTAGTATATCTTAGAAAAAAATATGGACCTGGTCCAGGAAAAGAACTGGTTAGGAGTTACGGTGATAAGGTCTATTTACTAATAAACGATAAAACTAAAAGATGGATCAAGAATAAAGAGACGCTTTTTGAATTAGGATATGATTGGGATCAAATAAAATGGGATATGGGTCCTGGAGAACTATCTAAATATAAGGAGGATTCTCCCATTTCGATCTAAAATTATGGAAGAATCAATTAAAGAGAAACTTCGAACTGCCTTAGCTGAGCCCATAGAAAAAGAATGTCAGGTGGTTTATATAATGGTAGAAATAAGAAAATTATTAGATAGATTCAATGAGCAAAAATATAGTCTTCTGAGGTTTTTTTTGTGATTGGGTTTTACATACTGAAATAAACAATCTTTCTCCCGCAAGGGAAATATTAAATAGAATAGTGGCGGAACATCAGAGTAAAGAATTCACTGGCGACGAAATAGAATTTATAAGCTTTGATCATCTTAGAATCGAGATGAATGGTTTTTTTAGGGAAAAAGACATTGATTTGCCAGGTGAATGGTTATTTGATCATAAAAAATGGAATAGTTTTAGAAAAATTTTCGCAAATATTATAAAAGACTGTTCGCTAAAAATAAAATCTAATTTTAAACCGATTCTTATTGAGGAGTTTAAACTTACAAAATGCGAAGAAGAAATATCGGGCGATAAAGTTAGACTTTGTACTGACTGGGAATATAAGCTTGTAGATAATCAAACTATATTTCATTCTTCAATGTCAGAGGGATAAAAATAATCAAAATTTAGCCCCTCCTTCGTTAAAACTACACAGAACAAGGCCGAAGTTAATAAGAATAATAAAAACAAATTAAAGATATGCAAAAAATTCCTTGGTTAATAACAATCATAGTCATTATCGCGGCCGTTCTTTTAGTTTACGGCGTTCAAACCGGAAAGCTTTTTGTTGATAATCAGCCCGTACCAAGCAATAGCAATCAACAGGGTTTGTCGTTTTCGACAGAAACCATTCACCAAACGGACAATTTTTATGATATCCACGTTGAATACCCCCAATTCCTGAACATAGAAAGCCTTAATACAAAAATTTCCAGCCTTATTTCCGGGAAAATCGCCACATTTAAAGAAGAGTCCAAAAATAACTGGGAAGCCAGAAGGGCAACCGCTACTCCTGAAAATCCGGTTCCCGAAAATCCGGAATTTCCGTTTTCCTTTATTGCCGAGTGGAAACCGGTCCAGCTTAATAACGATTACATCAGTTTTGTCATTAATCTGTACTATTTCGTCGGCGGTGCCCACGGCACAAATGAAATTTATGCGTTCAACTACGACGTAAAAGGGGGTAAAGAGATAACCATAATGGATTTCCTTAATTCTTCCCAGCAGACCTTTGAAAATCTGGCGGCATTGGTTAAACAACAGGCAATCCTTCAGCTTCAATCGGACGAATTTCAGATAGACACAAATGATTCTTTGAAACAGATGATGGATGACGGGACAAAGCCGACGCTTGAGAATTATCAAAACTTCAATTTTAACTACAATTCCCTGATAATATATTTCCAGCAATACCAAGTGGCGCCGGGCGCCATAGGACCGGTGACAATTACTCTCTATAAAGACGTTTTAGAATCGAATTCCATAAAATCAGATTACTTGAAATAAAATTTATCAATAACAAAAATATGTTTAATCCTCTTTTCGGCTTAATTCCATTTTTGCTTTTATTACTGGCCATTGTATTGATAATTTTGATTAAGAAAATAAAACCTCAGGGGATGCTTAAAAAGTTTTTAATATTGGCGGGCGTTTCTGTTGCAGGATTTTTCATTTCCGTCTTATTGCACAATTTAATTTCAGGTTTATTAAGCCAACTTCTTAAAAAAGAAATTGAGGAACCGGTATTTTTTATTTTGGCAACTATTATTTGTCCGTTAGGTCTTATGGCGGGCGTAATAGGAAGCATTATTCAACTCATAAAAGAAAGGGGCAAGTTTAAGCCCCGGCAGTAGTCCCGCTGCGGCGGACTCAATACGGGGCAAGAATTTAGCCCGAAGTTGAAAATATGGCAAAAAGAGTTTTAATAATTCACGGGTGGGAAAGTAATTCAAAGGAACATTGGTTTTTAGAAGAAAAGGAAAGATTGGAAAAATTAGGCTACGGAGTTACAGTACCGGATATGCCCAATACTTTGCGTCCCAAGAAAGAAGAGTGGGTAAGTGTTATAAAAGATTTTAATCCAGATGAAAATTCAATACTTATTGGGCACAGTTTGGGCGGCGTAGCGATTCTTAGATATTTAGAAGCGGCGGATAGAAAGGTAGGGAAGTGTATTCTTATTGCCACGCCGATAAAAAAATTAGGGTTGGGGTATGAAGGAATTGAAAATTTTTTAGAAGAAGATTTTGATTGGGATAAAGTTAAGGGAAAGGCAAGAAAATTAGTTATTTTCAACCAAACAGAAGATCCGGCCGTGCCCCTACAACACGGCAAGGATTTAGCAAACTTTATTAATGCAGAGTTAGTTATAGTAAACGGGAACGACCATTTTGATAAAATCGATTTTGAATTACTTGAGAAATATATTTTGTAATCAAAATTTAGGCTAAAAAGATTTAGCGGAGGTCAGACCTCCGCTAAATCTAAAAGGTCGCCGAGGAGGCGATTTTTTGATAGGATAAAATAGGCGATGAGAACTACGTTCTCATCTTTACCTTCGTCCCGCTGTGGCGGGACTCGGTGTATGAGGAAACTTTTTTCATTGATTATTGCCGTTTTTGTCGGGATAGGAATATTGTCGTTTGGCGGAGATGTGACGGCGAGCGATTTTAAAGTGAAACTTTCTTCTTATGTTTTAAAACAGGGAGACACTCTTTTCGTCAGAGTAACCAGCGAAAAAGAGCCGAGGGGAACGTTGGCAGGAGTAAAATTGAGTTTTTTGAAAGCAAACGGGGTTTGGATATCCGCCTACGGTATAAACGTCAAGAAAGCGGCCGGAAATTACAGGTTGACCATCAGGACTTCTTCTGATCTTTTTGACAAATATATAACCGTAAACAAAAGGAATTTTCCAGTTACTAAACTTATAATTACTAAAGAGTTGGAAGACAAGGGATATAGTTATGTAAGCGTTGAACAAAATATTGCCGGGAAAGAGGGCCAGGAATTATCTAAAATTTTAAATATATATAATCCGACTGCTTATTTTGAGAGATCCTTTGTTTATCCTTTGGATAAAATTGATATAAGCGGGAATTTTGGGAACATCAGAAAAAGCGGAGAAATAAAGCTGCAGCACCTGGGAACTGATCTCGATGCGGATATGGGAGTGCCGGTTTATGCCATAAATGACGGGAGAGTTGTTTTTGTAAAGAATTTAACCAACGACGGCAACACTCTTGTAATCGACCACGGCTTGGGAATTTACTCTTTATATCTGCACTTAAACGAATTTAAAGTTTCTCTGGGGGATATGGTAAAAAGAGGAGATGTTGTCGCTACGGTTGGGAATACAGGTTATTCCCTCGGTTCCCATTTGCATTTTTCGGTTAAGATAAATAACGGAACAAGTTTAGCCAGCGTTGACCCCCTTAGATTCATCAAGTCAGCAAATAAGATAATACAATAGAAATAATGTGGAGTTATCGGGTGAGAAATAATCAAAATTTAGATCGGAAGTTTGGGAGATTATGAAAAAGTATTCGTCAAATCGCGCGCAAAAAGGAAAAACCGCTTACCGGACGCCAGATCGATTTATTTACAAGATGGCACTTAAATCTATAAAAAATAAACGCAGAATTAAGAAAATTTAGCCCGAAAATGAATGTTTTTGAAAAATTATACAAAGAGCTTAAAAGGAAATACGGGATGCCCAAAGGGCAATGGAAACTTTGGTGCAAAAGGCCAAAAATTGGAAGAGAAAGAGAAGAAGTGATAATCGGGGCGATTTTAACCCAGAGGACAAACTGGAAAAACGTAGAATTAGCTTTAAATAATTTAAAGAAAGCAAAGATCAATTCTTTAAAAAGTATTTTGAGATTGGGCGAGAAAAGGTTAGCGCCCTTAATCAGGCCATCGGGATTTTATCAAACCAAAGCCAATTATCTTTTTCATTTGGTTGAATTTATTCTCAAGAATTACGGTAATTTAGAGAAAATGAGAAAGGCTGATCTTAAAGAGCTGAAGGAGCAATTGTTGGAATTAAAGGGCATTGGTCCGGAAACAGCTGATAGCATTTTACTTTATGCCTTAGATAAAACAGTTTTTGTCATCGATGAGTATACCCGACGCATAGTTAAAAAACGAGGATTGGCTGATACTTTAGCCACCAAGCTTTCACGTAGTGAAAGTGAAGGTAAAGAAGAGGACGAAGTCCTCTTCGCTTATGCATTTTTGCAAAAACTATTCGAAAAAAATTTAAGAAAAGATTTCCGATTATATCAAGATTTCCACGCCCTAATCGTTATTAACGGCAAAAATTCAAGGTCGAAGAATTAGTTGACCCCGAACAAATTATTTCGTAATTTTACGGGGCAAGGAAACCCCAGTAGTAGAACTTTCGGTTCACTACGGGGCAAGTAAAATTATGGAAGAACAAAAAACAATACAAGTTAATTTAGATCCCAACCTTTACGCGGCCACAAATATAACCATCGGTTTCGACGAAGAGCAATTTGTTTTCACTATTTTTTCCGGTAACCAAGCCCGCCAATTTTCCGTATCGCCGAAACATGCAAAACGGATTTTATTACTTTTAGAAAAACAAATTACAGATTATGAAAAGAAGTTTAGTATGATTGAAACAAAACTTCCGGAAAAAATGGGAACCGGCAAGGAAGAACAAGTGGGATTTAAAAAATAATCAAAATTTAGCCTAAAAAGATTTAGCGGAGGTCAGACCTCCGCTAAATTAAAGGGTCGCCGAGGAGGCGTTTTTTTGGTAGAATTGGAGTATTATGGCAAAAAAGAAAAAAGTCGTTGTGGGCGGAACTTTTGACATACTTCATGAGGGGCACAAAGTATTTTTAAGAAAAGCTTTTACATTGGGCGAAGTAACCATCGGTTTAACTTCCAATATTTGGGCTGAAAACATCAAGAAAAGAAAGATAAAAAACTTCAAATCCCGCAAAAAAGAATTAGAAGATTTTGCCAGAAAGGAGTTTAAAGTTAAACCAAAAATTGTAAAAATAGAAGACAAATTCGGTCCCACCCTGAAAGAAGATTTTGACTATATTGTGGTTTCTCCGGAAACCTATCCCGGGGCCGTATTAATTAACCGGCAGCGCAAAAACATAAAGAAAAAACTCATAAAAATCGTCAAAATAGAATTTGTTTTAGATAAAGACGGAAAACCCATTTCTGCCACTAAAATATTTAAAAAATTGGTAGAATAAGTATATGAAACCTAAGGCAAAAGTTTATATTGATGGAGCGAATATATTTTATACTCAAAAGAAATTAAAGTGGTTTTTAAATTGGGAAAAGGTTAAAGATTATCTCAAAGAAAAATGGGATATTTTAGAGGTTCGCTATTATACGGGGGTAAAAGCTGACGACGAAAAGATGGCAGGTTTCTTAAGATATTTAGATAACGTAGGTATAGCTTCTATTACTAAGCCAATAAAAGTAATAAAAATCGATGATAATCACCCCCTGAAAAAGCTTTATGATTATTCTGAAATATATAAATCTAATTGTGATGTAGAAATAACTACAGATATTCTCCTGGAAAGAAAGGAAATAGACGAAATTATTCTATTTACCGGCGATAGTGATTTTCAATATTTGATTAAGAGACTTAAAGATTTAGGCAAAAAAGTGACGGTTTTTTCTTCTCGAAAAACTATTTCTTGGGAAATAAAATTAGAAGCATCAGAGTATGTTTATTTAGAAGATATTAAAGATAAAATAATTCGAAAATAAAAAAACCGTCCCAGCTTGCGCCGGGACGTACTGTAAAACTATTATAATTATATCAAGCCAGAACGGCCTGTCAAGAGTTTATAAAAAAACTAAAAACTAATCAACTCCGCACCAGAGCAAGCTCGATGCGGGGCAGGAATTTAGGCTAAATAAAAATTTATTAAAATTTCTATGTTTAAAAACCCTATTGTCAAAAATATTTTATCCGTTTTAGCGGTGGCTGGTTTTGGTTTCATACTGTTAAATCTTACTTTTTTATTTGATTTTCTTTTCCAGAGCGTGGTGATACGGTTTATTAAACTTTTTACGTCAGACAACCCGCCGATGGACTGGCATTGGTTTCCGCCCGTAATGCATATTGCGTTCGTGGCGCTTATCGGTTTGATTTCATGGGCTATTTTTCGCACAAAAATCAGGGTATTATTTAAAGCAATTTATCTGACTGTGCCTGTTGCAGTGGCCCTGACGACTCTAGGAATATTTTTTTACCAATGGCCGGCTGTTCCCTATCTGTTGGGCTTTTTATTAATCGCCGACGTTTTGTACTATTTTTACCGTACCAAACAACCTTGGCTTTACTACTATAGCGTGATTTTAATCGGCCTGGTTTTAGCGATTTTTAGTCTTTTAGGCGGAGAAATCTAGAAATTAAAATATGAAAAATTATTCTTCCAATCGCGCGCAAAAAGGGAAAACCGCCTTTCGAACGCCAGATAGGTTTATCTATAAAATGGCGCTTAAATGCCGAGTCGCGCGCAGCGGGACGAAGGTGAAGAAGAGGACGAAATCCTCTTCGTCCTTTGGGCTTCGGCGGGCAAGGATTTTTTGGTATAATATAGGGTATGGGTAATACAAGCCAACAATCAAATTTAAATTTTTACGGTCTCGGGATAGCTCCCGGGATTCTTGAAATTTTGAAAAAGATCCGTTATGTGACGCCGACTCCCATTCAGCACCAATCAATCCCCATTGCCATTCAGGGAAAGGACATAGTGGGTATCGCCCAAACAGGTACGGGTAAAACTCTTGCCTTCGGTATTCCGATGATTCAGCGTTTGGAAAGCACCAAGGGTTTGGGATTGGTGCTTTTGCCGACCCGAGAGCTGACGCTGCAAATCGATGCGGAACTTCGTAAAGTCGGCAATTCTCTCGGTCTTAGAACCGCAGTTTTGATCGGCGGGGTTCCCATCGGGCCTCAAATAGACTCTATTCGGAGAAACCCGCACATTGTTATAGCAACACCCGGGCGCCTGATTGACCATCTGCATCAAAAAACAGTTAATCTTAAAAATGTAAATATTTTGATTATTGACGAAGCTGACCGCATGCTGGATATGGGATTTTTGCCGCAAATAAAAGAAATTTTAAGATCGGTTCCAAAAGAACGCCAAACAATGCTTTTTTCAGCTACGATTTCTCCGGAAATCATGAGTATCGCGACCTCGTATATGAAGTTTCCGATCCGCGTTGAAATAGCTCCTACCGGTACGACGGTTGACAGTGTTTCTCAGGATATTTTTATTGTAGCCAGAGATGCAAAAGTGCGTTTGCTCGAAAAGGTTTTGGCCCAGTATACCGGATCCACGCTTATCTTTACAAGAACGAAATACGGGGCCCATCGTATTGCGCGGGCAATCAGTCAAATGGGTTGCTCGGTGGCCGAAATACATTCAAACCGCACCTTTCCGCAGAGAAAAAGCGCTTTGGACGGTTTTAAAACCGGGAGATATCGCGTGCTCGTGGCAACCGATATTATGGCGCGGGGGATCGACGTAATCGGAATAGAATTGGTTATAAATTATGATTTGCCTTCGCAAGCGGAAGATTATGTCCACAGGATCGGCAGAACCGCCCGTGCCGGCATGGAAGGCCACGCCATTTCTTTTGTGACGCCGGCTGAACAGGGAAAAATTCGCGCCATAGAATGGTTAATCCGAAAGAAATTGAACGTATCGGCGCTGCCTGAATTTCCAACTGCGCAATTTGCAAAACCTCGGATGGTTTATTCCAGCATGAAGTACCGGAGGAGAAAGATGGGAGGAAACAGATAAAAAATATAATGATTAAAAAATATAACAAATTAATCAGGGATAAGATTTTAGAGATTATCAGGGCGGCGGGAGAAAGGCCTTATTGGCGGATTTTGAATGGAAAAGAATATTTGAGAGAAATAAAAAAGAAGATATTGGAAGAGGCTAAGGAATTGATTGAGGCAAAGGATAAAAAAGGAATTGTTGATGAAATAGTTGATATTCAAGAGCTGACGGACGTTTTGATTTCGGAAACCGGGCTGACAAAATCAGAAATTAAAAAACAGCAGAAAATAAAAAATAAAAAACGGGGCGGGTTTAAAAAAAAGTTGTTTTTGATAAAAACTGAAAAATAATAAACCCCGACGAAAATGTCATTTCTTACTAAGAAAATAAAAATAAAGTGGTGGCTGATGATTTTAATTTATTTTCTTTTCACCGGTTTGATTATCTTTATAGAAACTTTGATGATAAAATGATAGTCGAAGAGATAAATCTCTTCTTCAATTCGCTGTAGCTCAGTAGTCGAAGAGATAAATCTCTTCTTCAATTCGCTGTAGCTCAGTAGTCGAAGAGATAAATCTCTTCTTCAATTCGCTGTAGCTCAGTAGTCGAAGAGATAAATCTCTTCTTCATCTTGTTGTGGCTCGATAGTCGAAGAGATAAATCTCTTATCGAATCCCGCTTGCGGGATGAAGATAGAGAAGAAAAGAATTTTCTTCGACTCGCCCTCATAAATTAAAGCTCGGTGGGCAGTAAAAGAGAACTTCGTTCTCTTTTCCACCTGCGATTTTATAAATAAAATCTTGGTAAATGAAGATTTTTGTAAGAGTAAAACCAAAAGCAAAAGAGGAAAAAGTGAAAAAGATTGACGATATCAATTTTAACGTTCAGGTTCGGGAATCGCCCGAAAAGGGGAGAGCAAACCTGGCGGTTATCAGGGCGCTTGCCGATTACTTCAATATCGGCCAATCGAATATCCAGATCGTTTCCGGATCCAAGTCAAAACTGAAAATCATCGAGATTACAAAGCAATAAAATAACAAGTATCGTCTTCAAGACGATTTTTTGGTATAATAGTTATATAAAGGTTGATATTAAAAATAATTAATATATCAAATAACCATGAAAGGATACGTAATTAATATCGAAGAAGGGGCAAAAGAAAATAACGATTTCAGAATAGTTTTATATACTGCCAAAAACAGCCAGCTGGTATTGATGAGTCTAAAAGCAGGCGAAGAAATCGGGATGGAAATGCATACTCTGGACCAGTTTTTCAGGGTTGAAAAAGGGGAGGGGAAGGCGGTTATAGAAGGCGTAGAGCACGAAATCAAGGATGGTTCGGCAATAGTTATTCCGGCCGGGACTAACCACAATATTATAAACACGGGAAGCCAAGAAATGAAGCTTTATACGATTTATTCGCCGCCCAATCACAGAGACGGGGTAATTCATTCCACCAAAGAAATAGCCGAGGCGGACGACGAACACTTCGACGGCAAAACCACAGAGTAAAATATTTAGCGGAATAAAATGGATAACGAAAAACCGATAAAGCTTTCGCCTAATTCTCTAAATCTATATTACGAATGCCCGCTTTGTTTTTGGCTGGATAAGAGAATGGGAATCAGAAGGCCCCAGCCCTACCCTTACGCGCTTAACGCGGCGGTGGACGTGCTTTTGAAGGAAGAATTCGACAAATACAGGAAAAAGGGGGAGCTGCATCCCTTATTGGTGGCCAACAACATCCCGGCCAAACTTTTTCCGAACCAGAAATTATTAAACGAATGGCGGAATAATTTTGAAGGGATAAGGTATTACGACGCCGAATTGGACGCCACTTTGTTCGGCGCGGTTGACGACGTTTTGGAATTTACGGAGGGGAAACTGGCTCCTTTGGATTACAAGTCCACCGGCAGCAAAGTGCCGACGATTTACGACCGCTTCCAATTACAGATGGATATTTATACTTTTTTATTGGAAAAGCAGGGGTATAAAACCGTAAGAAAAGGATGCCTGGCTTTTTATATTGTTGACAAGGAAAACGGGTTTGACGGCAAACTTCCTTTCAGAAAAGAAATCCATATGATAGATACGGACCCGACTTACGTACAGGGAGTTTTTAAAGAAGCGGTGGAGTTATTGAGAAAAGATGCGCCTCCGGCGCACAATCCCGACTGCCAATACGGAAAGTGGCTTAAGGGAATATCTGACTTGAATTAAACAGAGAACTGTTCTCTTTTTATTAATCGTCTCGCAGGCGACTTTTTGGTCCTCCTTCGCTCTTAAGAGCTTCAGAGCTTCGGAGGGACACAGTAGAATAAAATATGGCAAGAAAACAAAGTTTGGAAATTTTAAAGAAGTTAAAATCTTTATCTAACCCAAAAAACGCAGAAGGAATGGCGAGATTCGGGATAAACCCGAAAAATACTTTGGGAGTATCTATTCCCAATTTAAGGAAACTGGCCAAGCAAACGGGAAAAAACCATAAATTAGCCCAGGAATTATGGGATTCAAAAATCCACGAAGCGAGAATTTTAGCCGGCATGATTGACGACCCGAAACTGGTGACGGAAAAACAAATACAGAGTTGGGCAAAAGATTTTGATTCCTGGGATGTATGCGATCAGGTTTGCGCGAATCTTTTTGACAAAACTTCATTTGCGTTCAAAAAAGCAATTGAATTAACGAAAGATAAAAGGGAATTTGTGAAAAGAACGGGATTTTCCTTAATGGCGTATCTGGCATGTCATGATAAAAAAGCAAAAGACAAAGAATTTATAAATTTTTTCTCTGTTATTAAAAAAGAGGCGATTGATCAAAGAAATTTCGTCAGGAAAGCGGTTAATTGGGCATTGCGGCAGATTGGCAAACGGAACAAAAAACTGAATAAAGAAGCCATCAAGACCGCAAAAGAAATCCAGAAAATTAATTCCAAAACCGCAAAATGGATTGCCAATGATGCTCTTAGGGAATTGCAAAGCGCCGCAGTCCGGAAGAGAATAAAATAAAGAAAGAGTAAAATATGCATCACTTGGCCATAATGAAAAAATCGTGGGGATTATTACCCAAGATTTTAACCGGAGAAAAAACGATAGAATCGCGCTGGTATAAAAACAGATGTTCTCCCTGGAATAAAATTAAAGGGGGAGAGGTCGTTTATTTCAAAAATTCCGGAGAATCGGTTACCGTAAAAGCGGAAGTTTCGAAAGTTTTACAGTTTTCCGATTTAAATCAAAGGAAGGTAAGGGAAATACTTGATAAATACGGGGGAAAGGACGGGTTGGGAACGGAAGAAACCGATAAGTACTACAAAATTTTCAAAGACAAGAATTATTGTTTATTGGTTTTTCTGAAAAATCCCCGAAAAATAAGGCCGTTTGAAATTAATAAAAAAGGCTTCGGCCTTATGTCTTCCTGGATTGCCGTCGATAATATCAATAAAATAAAGAAAAAATAGGCGATGAAGAGATATTTAACCGAAGATTGTTTGGAAAAATTCAAGAAAGAACTGGAACACTTGGAAAAAGTGAGAAGGAGAGAAGTTTCGGAAAGAATCAGGCACACCGCTTCCCAGGGAGATTTGAAGGAAAATGCGGGTTACGATGCCGCCAAGGAAGAGCAGGGTTTTGTCGAGGCAAGAATCAGAGAATTAAAAGAAATTATCGCTCAAACCGAAATAATCAATAAGAAATCCGGCGGGAAGATTCAGATAGGCTCGGTCGTTTGTTTGAGTTCGAAAGAAGGAAAAGAAAAATTCCAAATTGTCGGCCCCGAAGAAGCGGATATTTCAGACGGTAAAATTTCTTTCAAGTCTCCCTTGGGAGAGGCGCTTTTAAACAAGGAAAAGGGGGCTGTCGTTGAAATCAGCGTTCCGGACGGCAAAAAGGAATATAAGATCGTTAAGATCGAGTAAGTCGAAGAAGATTACTTCTTCTCCATCTTCGTCCGCCTTGGGCGGACTCAATAAATGAATAAATTTTTAATTATTTTAGTCGTAATTTTGGCTGCAATTGCCGGGTATTTTGGAGTGCAGAAATACTTTCCGAAGGAAGAGCAACGGGAAGAATTGATGACCGTAGAAGTGTTTTTTAATAACAGCGAACTCGACCCGGAAATTTCCTGCAATAAGGTTTTCCCGGTGGAAAGAGAAATTCCCAAAACCCAAGCGGTGGCAAGGGCGGCTTTGGAAGAATTATTAAAAGGCGCGACAGATGTTGATAAGGAGCAGGGGTTTTTAACCAGTGTTAATCCTGACGTTAAAATCCAGAGTTTATCTGTTGAAAACGGAGTAGCCAAGGTTGATTTTGACGAACAGCTGGAATTCCAGGTTGGAGGCTCCTGCCGGGTTTCGGCAATCCGAGCCCAGATCACCCAAACCTTAAAACAATTCCCAACGGTGAACAGCGTGATTATTTCAATCGACGGCCGAACGGAAGACATCTTACAGCCATAGACGAGAAGAAGGAATCTTCTTCGACTAACGCTTCAGCATACGGAGAAAATTACGTCCCGAGCCAAAGCTCGGGACGTTTTCATTGACTTTAAAAGCAATCCTGGATATACTGAAGAATTGTTATTTTAAAAAAGAGAAGGGAGAAGGAAAGGTGGCCAAAACTGCGACAGAAGAACTGACCCCGGAGGTAATCCAAGGTTACAAAGTGAGGCTTAAGGCGCAAAAAAAAGAGCTTCAAAAATGGTTAAAGACACGTCCAGACAAAATCAATTTGACAGGATATGAAGAAGTTGCCGAGAGAGCCGAAGCGATCGAAAAACACGAACAAGAGAAAATGATCGTTGCGGGAAAACTGCAAGATATCGAAGATGCTCTTGTCAGAATTGAAGACGGCAGCTTCGGTACGTGCCCTGTTTGCAAGGGGAAAATCCCCAAGCAAAGACTAGACGTAGATCCTACTTATAAGAGATGCTGTTCGTGCCAGGCGAATCACTTCGCAGAGCAACTCAAGATCAAGCCGAAAAGAAACAACAATTATCAACCCCGTACACTCCGGAAGAAGAAACAAAAACCCGAGAAACTTTTCCGATACAGTACATAAGCATACAAGGGCTGGCATTCGTGCCAGCCCCCATTTTTTCAACTTGACCCCGTAGAGAAATTTTGACTTACTTCGTAATCAGTATTTTCTTTTAGAAAATACTGTCAAAATTCTTCTACGGGATTGACTTTTTCAAAATAAATTAGTATAATTTAAGCAGAAAGGAGGTGGCAAATTGGTTAAAAAAATAAAAATCGAAAAGCCACACTTCATTTTTCACTATATTCTTCCCGGAAAAGAACCTTGGGCTACTCAGGACGGCATGGAGCAAAAAGGGAGAATCCAGTCATCTGAGGATTTCACTACTCTCATCCAGAGAGAAGGAAGTCAGGCAAAAGCCACGGCCATCAATATTGGCAAAAAGTATGCCGTTCAACTTGCCAAGGAAGTTATCCAGGGAGAACTCATCCCAAAAGCATAACCACTCTCAACTCCGGTTATGCTTTTTGTTTTTTTAAAAAAATGGTAAAATATCTTAAGATGAAAATTTTCACCAAGAAAGAAATTTTACCCATTTCTCTGATAATTTTCACTTTTTTAGTAAGCGCTTTTTTATATCCCGAACTGCCGGGGCAAATTCCTTCTCATTGGAACATAAATGGCGAGATTGACGCCTGGACCTGTAAAACTTTCACTGTTTTATTCTTTCCCGGCCTTACTTTGATTTTTTATCTTTTAATGATTTTTCTGCCGTTGATCGATCCTCTTAAAAAAAATTACCTCGGTTTTATTATGCCTTATTTTTGGTTCAGGACGGCTTTTGTTCTTTTTCTCGCTTCGCTTTACCTTTATACTCTTTGGGTGTCTCTGGGGGCAAAATTGAATATAAATTATTTCATCATCCCCGCAATTTCAATTTTATTTATCGTTATCGGGATTTTTCTGCCGAAAGTAAAAAAGAATTACTTTGTCGGCATCAGGACGCCCTGGACTCTCTATTCGGAAGAAGTTTGGAACAGAACCCATCAATCTGCGGGAAAGTTCTTTATTGCAGCCGGGATAATTTCTTTATTCGGCCTTTTTCTTCCCAAGCAATCTTTCATAATCGTTATCACCGTCGTTCTGGCAGCCGCTTTAATCTCCGTAATTTATTCATATTTTATTTTTCGCAAAGGTCCAAAAAATAATAAATAATAAAATAAAATTATTATGGAATGCTGCAAAATAGAAAATAAATGTTTAGTTACCGGTTTAATCGTCATTATTTCCGTTTTTCTGGTTTCCTTATTTTGCTCTACGGTGATAGACATCAGAGATAAAATACAAAAATCGGAAAATACGATTACGGTTTCCGACACAGGAACTATTTATACGAAGCCCGATCTGGCTTTGGCTACGGCATCGGTGGTAACCGAGAAAAAAACCGTGGCCGGGGCAATGCAGGAGAATGCAAAAAAAATGAACGCCGTAATTGAAGCCACAAAAGAGCTGGGAGTCGAAGACAAAGATTTGAAAACCACCAGTTTTAACATTTATCCCCGATATGAATGGTACGAAGCAACTGAAATTTATCCCTCAGGAAGAAGATTATTGGTGGGTTATGAAATAACTCAATCCTTACAGATAAAAATCAGGGATATGGAAAAAATCGGTACGATTATTGAGGCGGCGACTGACGCCGGGGCGAACGAAGTGAGCGATCTGCAATTTACCGTTGATGAGGAAGACGTATTAAAGGCGCAAGCCAGAGCCGAAGCCATTAATAAAGCCAAGGCCAAAGCAAAAGAATTGGTCGGTCAATTGGGGATTAAATTAGTCAGAATTATTAATTTCAGCGAGAGCGGTGCCATGCCTTATTTTTACAGCGCAAAAGAAGCCGCGCCCTCAGGAATGGGAGGAGGCGAGACGCCCCAGGTAGAAACGGGAGAAAACAAAATCGAAGTAACAGTATCAATCACTTACGAGATAAGATAAATAAAAAAATATGTTTTTGAAGTTTCCGCAGGAAGGGGGAAAGATTTTCTGGACAAAGCATTCTCAGGCAAAAATGCGGCAATACCGGTTATCGGAAAAAAGGGTATTGCGGATCTTGCGCAAACCCGAC